>ERZ773359.805-NODE-805-length-44948-cov-9.595082_pt1 | contig 44948 bp, 47 predicted proteins | sample MGYA00374955_ERZ773359 | MGnify/ENA primary metagenome ERZ773359 (study PRJEB29098, sample SAMN04486028) | biogas fermenter metagenome | study: EMG produced TPA metagenomics assembly of the Biogas fermentation microbial communities from Germany - Plant 4 DNA1...
CAACTCACCCAATACGCCAACGAAATGGACGCTAAACCCTATGCTCTAGATGGCAACACCTCAGGTAAGCTTGAAGGCTATGCCATCGATAGTAGTGGTGTAGTAGTAGGTATATTTACCAATGGTGAAAGGAAGGCTTTAGCCCAGATAATGCTAGCTAAATTCGACAATCCAATGGGCTTACAAAAAATAGGTGGTAACTTCTTTATAGACACCAGAAACTCTGGAGAACCCCAATATGGAGTGGCGGCTAGCGGTGGTTTTGGAGCCATAGCTCCAGGTACACTTGAAGCTTCCAATGTGGATCTAGCAATGGAATTTACTGAAATGATTACAACCCAAAGGGGATTCCAGGCAAACTCAAGGATAATTACCACCTCTGATGAAATGTTACAAGAGTTAGTTAACATGAAACGATAGTTTAATTGGGATTAGGAAAGGGCTTTTCCCTTCCTAATCCAATAAAAAGGTGGGATTTAAATGATTAGGGTTAAACGCTTAAATGGAAAGGAGTTCGTAGTAAATAGCGAGCTTATCCAATTTGTCGAGGAAACTCCAGATACCGTAATAACTTTGACTACTGGCCAAAAAATAGTTGTAGCTGAATCAATAGATGAAATCATTGAAAAAGTAGTCCGGTATAAGGCGATGGTTACAAACTATAAAATAAGAGATGAAGAGAAAGAGGTGTAGTAATTGGATATATCAACCATACTGGGTCTCCTCCTAGGCGTCATCTTCTTAATATGGGGAATACTAGAATCTGGTACACTAGGTGCATATTATGATTTTGCATCTATTGTAATTGTCTTAGGAGGAACCTTTGCATCTACTCTAGTAAGCGTTCCTATGAAAGACTTCTTAAAAGTGGTAAAGGTAATTAGAAAAGCTTTCGTCTACAAAGAAGTGCATCTTGATGAGGTAATAGAGGAAATAATAAATCTAGCAAATATTGCAAGGAAAGAAGGTCTATTGGCCTTAGAAGAATATGCTGAAGAATTACAAGATGACTTTTTACATAAGGGTATAATGCTCATCGTAGATGGTACAGATCCAGAGCTTGTTAGGAATATATTGGAAACGGAACTAATATTTTTGGAAGAACGCCATTCAGATGGGCAGGGAATTTTTGAATCCATGGCAGCATATGCTCCAGCCTTCGGTATGATTGGAACATTAATTGGATTGATTAACATGCTTAGGACTATTGATGATACCAGCTCTATAGGGCCTAACATGTCTGTAGCCTTGGTAACTACTTTCTATGGTTCAGTTTTAGCAAATGTAGTCTTCCAACCATTAGCCCAGAAGTTAAAAAGTAGGAGTAAATCTGAAATACTGGTAAAAGAGTTGATGCTTGAAGGCTTGCTTTCAATCCAAGCAGGAGAGAATCCAAGGATAATTGAGGAAAAATTAAAAACTTTCGTTCCACCTGAGGCTAGAAGAAATTACAGGGAAAGCCTGAGAGAGAGGGAGTATAATGAGTAGAAGGAAAAGGAGAAGAAGAGAAGAAGAAACTGTTGCTAGCAATTGGCTTACCACCTATAGCGATATGATAACCCTATTACTGTGTTTTTTCATACTGCTATTTGCTTTTTCTGAAGTAGATGCTCAAAAGTTTAGAAGCATCATGAGTAGCTTCAGGGGTGGGACAGGGGTATTAAACAGTGGTTCTTCTCTAGATATGATGGATTTTGAAATAGAATATATGGATGAAGGCGATAGGGAGTTAGAGGAATTGAGGGAACTATTAGAAGAATATGCAGGAGAAAATGGCTTAGGCCCTGAGATAATTTTAAATGTAGAAGAAAGGGGCTTGGTTATACGCTTTATGGACAAGGTCTTATTTGACTCAGGTAAGGCCGATTTAAAGCCAGAAGCCAAGGAAATATTAGATTCAGTTGCTGAAATTTTAAACAGGGAAGAATTTAAAGATAAACTCATTAAGGTAGAAGGCCATACCGATACTGACCCAATTGTCTACTCTACTACTTTCCCTACCAACTGGGAATTATCTGCAATTAGGGCTACCAATGTGTTGCGCTACCTTGTAGAAGAAAACGGAATTGATGGAAATAGAATCTCTTCATCGGGTTACAGCTACCACAGGCCAATTGCACCAAATGATACGCCTGAAAACAAGCAGATGAACAGAAGGGTAGACATAGTAATATTAAAGTCCATTTATGAAGATATGGAACCTAAGTAGAACCTAACTAGAAGGGAATGAGATGGTTATGAATAATAGAAATATTTTATTGATAATCATTTTAATATTAGTAATCCTATTTGCTATACTAGGCGCTATTCTAGGTATAACCTATTATAGAAGTAATAATCCTAGTTCTAAAAGCTCAGGTGAAATCTATTGCTTAACTTTAGATGATATGTACTTCAACTTGCGGGATAGTAAAAGGATAATGAAGGCCATAATAACTATCGAAGCAGATAACGAAGATACCATAAAATCCTTGGAAGAAAAGGAATTCCTAATTAGGGATGATATCAATAAAATCATTAGGAATAAGACGGAAGAGGATGTCGAAGGCAGTGAGGGGCAGACTGCTTTAAAGAATGAAATAAAGAACAGCTTAGTAGAACTATTTAATGATAACTCAATAACCAACGTTTATTTCAACGAACTGGTTATACAGTAATGGGAGGAGGAAGAGGCAATTGTCGGAAATACTATCTCAAACTGAAATTGATGCCCTACTCAATGCTCTTAGTTCTGGAGAAGTCGATGTTCAGGATATAAAAGATGTAGAAAGTTCAAAAAAAGTTAAAAACTACGATTTTAGGAATCCTCAAAAAATAGCTAAAGACCAATTAAGAACCCTTGAAATGATACATGAAAATTTCGGTAGATTATTTCAAACCTTTTTATCGGGCTACTTAAGAGCGCCAGTAAAGATTTCCATATTGTCAGTAGACCAATTTGCATACAGTGAATTCAGTAACGCTATTAGCACCCCAGCTTTTTTGAGTATAATCGACTTTGCACCTTTGAGTGGTCAAATATTAATAGATATATCCACTAACATAGTTTTCTCGATTATAGACAGGCTTTTAGGAGGAGATGGGACAGAGGAACAGGAGATAAGGGCTTTTACAGAAATTGAACTTACCCTATTACAAAATTTAATGAACAGATCTATGTCTCTAATTAAAGAAACCTGGACAAATGTAATCGATTTAAAGCCAAAACTGGATAAAATAGAGGTAAATCCTCAGTTCGCCCAAATAGTGCCTCATAATGAAACGATTGCTCTTATAACCCTGAGTATCGAAGTGGGTGCTGCAGAAGGCATGCTAAATGTTTGTATACCATACTTAGTAATAGAACCAATACTGGACAAGCTGAGTACTAGATTTTGGTTCTCTACTACCCAGAAGGAACTGTCCGATGAAGAACTGAGGGTCATTAAAAAGAGGATGTTAGATGCTAAGGTGCCAATAAGCGTGGAATTAGGTAGAACCAAAGTTAGGATAAACGATATATTGAATCTGCAAATTGGAGATGTAATTAAGTTAGATACCAATACCGATGAATTTGTTAGCGTTAGAGTAGGTTCGAATGTGAAATTCTATGGTAATATTGGCACTTCCAGAAATAAAATGGCAGTAAAAATTACAACTGTGGCAAAGGATGGTGAAGATTAAATATGGATAAAGATATACTTTCTCAAGAAGAGATCGATATGCTTTTAAAAGGCGATGACGAAAGTTTAGAGGGAGAAGTTATTACAGATATTGAAAAAGATGCAATTGGTGAAATAGGAAATATAAGCATGGGGACTGCAGCTACTACACTGTCTACCTTACTCAATCGAAAAGTTATTATTACAACTCCAAAAGTCCAGGTAACTACAGCAGGGGAATTATCCCATGAATATCCAATACCTTTTGTAGCAGTAGATGTAAGGTACAAAGAGGGCTTTGAAGGTTCTAATATTTTGATAATTAAGGTTGATGATGTTAAGATAATCACCGACATAATGATGGGGAAAGATGAAGATGAAATAGATGTAAATAGAGAGTTAACCGATATGGATTTAAGTGCTATTTCTGAAGTAATGAATCAAATGATGGGATCGTCTGCAACTTCATTGTCGGAGATCTTCTTGAAGAAAATCGATATAGAACCTCCTAAATCTTATAAGATAACTTTTAGTGAGGGTAGGAAAAAGTTAGACGTTTTGAAATCCTCCGATCCCATTATAAAGGTATCCTTTAAGATGGAAGTAGAAGATTTAATCGATAGCGAGATAATGCAATTGATTCCAGTTGATGTCGGACAAGAAATGGTGGAAAGCCTTATTGGCGATTCAGAAGAGGAAGTGGCTTCTACGGAAGCTGTTCATATGATGGAAGAAAAGGGGGTAGGGGTCCAAAGAGAGATGGATATGGCTCCTTCTGGTGTAAAAAGACAAAAAACACCAACAGTTGACAATAAATTCGAAAAAATGGAAGATGAACATGTAATCGTACGAAAACCTCAGTTTGAGGCTTTTGACAGCAGTGTTGATGTTAGCTATAATGAATCTATCGATTTAATAAGCGATATACCTGTAGAATTGACGGTCGAATTAGGTAGAGCTATGAAAAAAATTAGTGAAATTTTAGAATATGGTCCTGGTACCGTTATAGAACTGGATAAGTTAGTTGGCGAACCATTAGATATCTACGCAAATGGTAAGTTTATTGCTAAGGGTGAAGTAGTAGTTATTGATGATAACTTTGGAATTAGGATAACTGATATTAATAACAACTATAGTGGCTAATTTTGAGATATAAGGAGGAATTGATATGGCAAAGGGAATTTTAATAGTCGACGATGCTTCATTTATGAGAATGATGATAAAGGACATATTGACCAAAAATGGATTTGAGGTAGTAGGGGAAGCTGAAAATGGAGTTGTAGCTGTGGAGAAATATCAAGAGTTAAAACCTGAATTGGTCATCATGGATATCACTATGCCTGAGATGGATGGAATTCAAGCAGTAAAGGAAATTAGAAGCATCGATCCCGATGCAAAGATAATCATGTGCTCAGCCATGGGGCAACAGGCCATGGTTATTGAGGCAATACAAGCTGGTGCAAAGGATTTTATAGTTAAGCCCTTCCAACATGACAGAGTAATAGAGGCTGTTAAGAAGGCTTTGGGTTAGAAATGGAAATGAAAGTACAATTAATGAATACCATCATCTTGTTATTGTTATCGATAAATAAGATAGCATATGCCGCTGACATGGAAAGTTACAGTTTAGGAAAAGCAATTTTAAGGTTGGTCTTCTATATTACTATGACCATACTGGTAATAGTCATTGCTATTTTGGGGACAAGATTTCTAGCAAAGAGCGGCAAAAGGTTTATTACTAGCAAATACATGCGAATAATTGATAGTTTAAGTATCGGGACTAATTTAAGAGTCCTTGCAGTACAAGTCAAAGATTATATATATATTTTAGCCATAACTAATAACGCTATAGAAGTTTTAGACAAAATTCCTCAAGAGGATTTCTTAGATATCGAGAGCTTTGAGGACCATTTAAGTGCATATAGGGATAGTTATTCAAGGTACAATGACTTCTTTAATCGTATACAGAGGGATATGAAAAGGGTATTAGACAGATCGAGTAAAGTTATAGATAAGGAAGAAGGTAACGATGAGAAAGATTCTTAGGACAATTTTAATTATTGCTATAATAATCACAATAGGTAAAGTTGCCTATGCAGAACCTGATTTAACAACGATAGATAGGCTAGTAGGTGGCCAGTCGGGGAACTATGTATTTTCTTTACAGATACTGTTCCTTTTAACGGTGCTGACCCTAGCCCCATCTATCCTTATAATGATGACTAGTTTTACTAGGTTAATAATAGTGCTATCTTTTATAAGAAATGCGTTAGGACTTCAACAAACACCTCCTAACCAAGTGATAATTGGACTAGCACTATTTCTGACTTTTTTTATCATGGCTCCTATAGGCTCACAGATTAACCAAGAAGCACTTCAGCCTTACTTAAGAGAGGAGATAGACCAGGAAGTCGCCTTACAAAGGGCTTTAGAGCCTATAAGAGAATTTATGTTTAGACAGACTAGGGACAAGGATTTAGCCTTGTTTTTAAACATTAAGAACTTAGATACTGTTAACAATTTAGAGGAGGTCCCAAATCACGTTCTTATACCTGCTTTTATAATTAGTGAGCTAAAGACCGCTTTCCAAATTGGATTTGTTATCTATGTGCCATTTTTAGTGATAGATATGGTTGTAGCTAGCACATTAATGTCCATGGGTATGATGATGCTACCTCCAGTAATAATTTCATTGCCTTTTAAGATATTGCTGTTTGTCTTAGTAGATGGCTGGAATTTAATTGTTAAATCCTTGGTACTAGGATTTAGATAGGAGTGATTATATGAGTCAAGGTGATGTATTGAAATTAGCCCAAGATGCTGTAAGAACAACCCTAATGATGGCAGCTCCTATGTTGATCTTTAGTTTGATAGTTGGGTTAATAGTAAGTATATTCCAGGCTGTAACCCAAATCCAAGAAGCAACGTTGGCTTTTGTTCCTAAGATAGTAGCCGTACTTCTATCCTTAGTAATTTTTGGCCCCTGGATAATGAAGCTTATTACCCAATTTGCTACTAGTCTTTTTAGCGATATAAACTTATATATACAATAGCTAGGTGTTTATTATGGAAGAAATATTAAACTTGTTATTCAATCAATACGAGATTTTTCTATTGATCTTTGTTAGAACCACTGGAATTTTTGTTATATCACCTTTTTTTGGTATTGAAAATACACCTAATTTATTAAAAATAGCATTTTCTTTCATTTTATCTACTTTATTAACATTAAGTTTAAATGTTGGAACCACATACTTAGAAACTTCTTTTTTCATACTCGTATTTAAGGAGTTAATAATTGGATTGCTTATAGGTTTTATAAGCTATAGCTTTTTCACTACTTTTTATGTAATGGGGCAGATTATCGATATGAAGATTGGATTTGGAATGGTAAATGTAGTGGATCCTCAGCATCGGATACAGGTACCAGTAATGGGAAATTTTTATTACATATTGGCCTTTTTATTATTTATGTCTATAAATGGTCATCATTCAATAATAAATGGATTAGTGGATAGCTACGATTTTATTCCCATAGGAGATTTTTATCCCATTACAGAAGATGGACTCTTCTTAATAGATATTTTGTCGGAGGTCTTTTCCATAGGATTTAAATTAAGTGTGCCAGTTGTGGTCACTATATTTTTAATAGACGTCTTATTGGGTATTTTAGCTAGAACAATACCACAGATGAACGTTTTTGTAGTAGGTCTACCACTAAAGATTTTGGTAGGCTTATTGATAGTAGGAATTTCTGTACCAGTTTTCTACAAGCTTGTACCGGTAGTTTTTGATAAGGCAATCAACGGAATATATTATTTCCTTAATTCGTTTATAAAAGGTTGATAATATGAAGTTAATTTTAGACTTACAGTTATTTGCTGATGCAGAAAAAACTGAAAAACCAACCCCTAAAAGGCGTAGGGAAGCAAGGGAAGAAGGACAAGTCCTGCAGAGTAAAGAGGTAACAACTACTTTTATATTGCTAGTTTCTATATTAGGAATAAGATTATTAGGTAAATATTTCATAAACTACCTATTAAAGTTTATTAGGGATGTTTATAAGGGCATTGAAAATGTTGATCAATTATTTAATGAAAATAACCTGATGATCAACTTCATAAAGATACTGTCATCCTTCTTTGTACTAGTTGGTCCAATTATATTTATCTCCTTCATTGCGGGGCTTATAATAAACTATTTGCAGGTAGGTTTTTTGTTCACTTCTAAACCCTTGAAGTTAAAGTTGAATAGGATTAATCCTGTAGAGGGCTTTAAAAGACTTTTTTCCAAAAGAGCTTTAGTAGAATTAGCAAAGGCCATTTTAAAGATAGCTTTAATTGGATATATTGCTTATTCCTATCTGAATAAGAATTTGCTTAAGATAATTAACCTCCAAAAATTTAATACTACTTCTTTCCTAGGGAATTTTTCTAGTCTACTATTCGGTTTTTCGATAAGGATAGTGGGAGCCTTAGCTATTATATCCGTAATCGATTATTTCTTTCAGTGGAGAGAACATGAAAAAAGCTTGATGATGACCAAACAGGAAATAAAAGAGGAATTTAAACAGACGGAGGGAGACCCTCTAATAAAGTCAAAAATAAGGGAGAGGCAAAGGCAAATTGCCATGTCAAGGATGATGCAGGATGTGCCAAAAGCCGATGTAATTATAACAAACCCTACCCATATTGCAATTGCTATTAAATATGATAGCAGTCTTTATGACGCTCCTTATGTGCTTGCTAAGGGGGCAAATGTGGTGGCAGAGAATATTAAAAAGGTAGGCAAGGAACATTCTATTCCACTAATTGAGAATAGGCCTCTTGCAAGAGCCCTATATGATACAGTTGAAGTTGGAGATTTGATACCTGAAGAATTTTATGAGGCTGTGGCAGAAGTATTGGCATATGTATACAGCTTAAAGGATGAATTTAGGAGGATAGACGATGAAATTTGGTGATATCATTGTTGCTTTAGGGATTATTGGAATTGTTCTAATAATAATTATTCCTATACCATCAGGTCTACTTAGTGTCTTATTAACTATTAATATTGCTTTATCTTTGCTCATATTATTAATTGCTATGTATGTTAAAGATGCGCTGGAAATCTCTGCTTTTCCATCTTTACTCTTAGTTGCAACCCTTTTTAGATTGGCATTAAACGTATCAACTACGCGAGGAATTTTAACAGATGCCGATGCAGGTGTTGTAGTTGAAACTTTTGGTAGGTTCGTTATTCAGAATAACTTGGTAGTTGGTTTTGTCATATTCCTGATAATCGTTATAATACAATTTATAGTAATAACTAAGGGAGCTGAAAGGGTAGCAGAGGTATCAGCAAGATTTACCCTAGATGCAATGCCAGGGAAGCAGATGGCTATTGATGCAGATTTAAACGCCGGCTTAATTACAGAAGAAGAGGCTAGAAAGAGAAGAAAAGATGTTCAAAGATATGCTGATTTTTATGGAGCTATGGACGGGGCTACCAAATTTATTAAGGGAGATGCAATAGCAGGGATTCTAATTACCATAATCAATATAATTGGAGGACTGGCCACTGGTATTTTTTCTGGCATGGCTATAGAAGAAGCCCTACAAACTTATATTCTATTAACCGTTGGTGACGGATTAGTCAGCCAGATACCTGCTCTATTGATATCAACCGCAACGGGTTTAGTAGTAACAAGGGCGGCTTCAGAATCCAATTTAGGTAGGGATTTAATAGATCAGCTATTTAAAAACAATTCTAAAGTCTTATATCTGGTGGGGGGAGTACTAATATTCTTAGGTATTACCACAACCTTGCCATTTTTTACCTATTTGTTATTAGGATCTACCTTTATCGTTATTGGATATGTAATGGACAGAGGTACTGAAGAGGAGATTGAAGAGCCGGTAGAGGAAATTTCAGCAGCAGAAGAATTACGAAAACCTGAGAATGTATTAGGATTGCTGAAGGTAGACGAGATTGAACTTGAGCTTGGATATGGTTTAATACCCTTGGCTGATGTAAACCAGGGTGGTGACTTACTAGATAGAATTGTCATGATACGTAGGCAAATTGCCATGGAATTGGGTTTAGTAGTGCCTATAGTTCGATTAAGGGACAACATTCAACTTAATCCCAATGAGTATATTATTAAAATTAAGGGGGTAGAAGTTTCAAGGGGTGAAGTATATTTTGACCACTACTTGGCTATGGACCCTGGCACTGCTGAAGGGGATATAGAAGGAATCGAAACTGTGGAACCAGCTTTTGGATTACCTGCTAAATGGATAAGTGAAAGTGAAAGAGAAAAGGCGGAAATATTTGGTTATACAGTCGTTGATCCTCCATCGGTCATAGCTACCCATCTAACTGAGGTAATTAAGGAAAGAGCTTACGAATTAATCGGAAGACAGGATGTAAAAATGCTAATCGACAATGTACAGGAAGACTATCCAACAGTTGTTGAGGAAGTTGTACCTAAGGTTCTTTCAATTGGAGAAGTTCAAAAGGTATTATCCAATCTATTAAAAGAACAAATAAGCATAAGGGATATGGTAACCATTTTAGAAACTTTAGCAGATTATGGTACCATCACAAAAGATACAGACTTATTGACTGAATATGTTAGACAAAGGCTCTCAGGGTATATAACAAATAAATACGTTGAAAATAGTACCTTAAATGTTATTACCCTAGATAGCGAAGTGGAAGATATTATAATGAAGTCAATTAGCAAGACTGAGACTGGTTCATATCTAACACTAGAGCCTAATACTGCTCAAAGGATTTTAAACAACACCCTAAAAGCAGTACAAAAACTTACCTCTATTGGGGAGCAGCCTATAATCTTGACGGCACCAATAGTGAGATTGTATTTTAAGCGCTTAACAGAACAGTTGACTCGTGACTTAATCGTCTTATCATATAACGAAATTGAACCTACAGTTGAAGTTCAATCTGTTGGGATGGTGAATTTATAATGAGAATTAAAAAATATGTAGGATATACCACCCATGAAGCTATGAACAAACTAAAGAAGGAACTTGGTTCTGAAGCCGTTATTTTAAGCACTAGAACTATCAAGCAGAAAGGTTTATTGGGTTTTTTTAAAAAACCGATGGTAGAGATTACAGCAGCTTATGAAAATAGCAGGTCAAATAAAGGAGATTTATATGATGAAAGGCTGAATAGAATAAGTTATGAATTAAACGTTTTAAAGGATATGGTTCAAAAAATAAGTTCGGAAGTAAAGGACAATGGTTCAAAACTTCCAGAACAATTGGAAAAATACAAGCACAAGCTAATTGAAAATGGAGTTGATTACTCTATAGCTAATAGCATTTTCAAAAGACTTAATGAACAAGTTAATTTTGAAGATAAGGACAACATTAAAATAAAAACCATATTGCGTGAGACCCTATTAGAATATGTTGGGCTGGCTGAGCCCTTGAATACAGATGATTTAAATCAAAAATTAGTATTCTTTATAGGGCCAACTGGCGTAGGTAAGACTACAACACTAGCAAAAATTGCAGGTAAATTGGTTATGGAGGGTAAATACAATATAGGCTTAATTACCTCTGACACCTACAGGATTGCAGCCATAGAACAGTTAAGGGTCTACTCCGATATATTACAATTGCCTTTAAAGATAATTTATAACGAAGAGGATATGTATAAGGCTTTAGTGAACTTAAATGATAGGGATATTATATTGGTTGATACTGCAGGAAGAAACCATAAGGAAATACAAGAGGGCGATGAAATTTTTAAAGCCATGAACTCCATTAAAAATAAAGAGGTATTTTTAGTATTAAGCTGTACTACTGAATATAAAATATTACAATCAATCATCAAACAATATAATTTCATTCCTGACTATAAGATAATTTTCACTAAGGTTGATGAATGTGAGAATTTAGGAAACATATTAAATGTAAAGATGTTAACTAATAAGCCCCTTTCCTATATAACAACGGGTCAGAATGTTCCAGATGATATCGAATTAATAAACAGGGAAAAGATTGTAAATAGTTTATTAGGGGAGATATAAATGAAAGATCAAGCTGAGAGACTAAGGGAACTGATGCGAAATAAAGAAAAAAGTAGAGCGGCTAATAAAAAGGCAAAGGTGTTAGCCATTACAAGTGGAAAAGGGGGGGTTGGTAAAACTAATTTTGCTATAAACTTAGCCATATCCATTAAGCGATTAGGGCATAAGGTTCTAGTTTTAGATGCAGATTTGGGTTTAGCAAATGTGGAGATACTAACTGGAACTAATGCCAAATACACTATATTAGATTTAATATTAGGAAGGAAAAGCATTAATGAAATAATTAATACTGGGCCGGAGGAAATTAAATTAATATCTGGTGGGTCTGGCTTAGAAGAGCTATCCGTTATGGAAGATGAGAATATCATTAGATTGATAGAGGAGTTGGAAAGGCTAGAATCTTCTATAGATTTTATAATAATAGATACAGGGGCGGGGATATCTAATTTAGTAACCAAATTTGTTATGGCAGCAGATGAAGTTATCATCGTAACGACTCCAGACCCTACATCTATAATGGATGCCTACACTATGATTAAAACTTTGATTAACAACGGCTATGAGAGCAAACTAAATGTAGTTACCAATATGGTTAATAATAAAGGGGAGGCAATTACAACCTTCAATAAGTTGAATATGGCTGCAAATAACTTTCTAAAAACTGAGCTTAACTTTTTAGGTTTTTTGGAAAGGAGCAATTTGGTAAGTCGAGCAGTTAAAGAGCAAATACCCTTTATTTTATCTAATCCCAGGTCGACCATATCGAAAAGGATTAATTTCATGGCATTAAAATTTGTAGAACCTAATAACGGTGTGAAAATGGATAAGAAGGACAGTTTCACTAGTAAATTGAAAAATTTACTTTTTAAGAGAGGCGGTTATTAGTATGAGAGATGGGACGGTGGAACTAAGCTTAGGCCATAAAATTAATATAAAGAGAATAAAATCGAAGGCTAATGGAGTATATCCTAGTCAAATTTTGGACATTTTGGATGATGAAATTATTATAGTGAGTGGACCTTTACATAAAAGGAACATAGTGTTACTCAATAAGGATGAAATAGTAGAGGTTAGCTACATAATTGAGGATAAGGGAAAGTATTTTTTTAGAGCAAAGGTGTTGGATAGGGATAATAGTAAGATTTATAGGCTTAAATTGAAGAGGATTTCTGATGTTAATAGGGTTCAATTAAGGCGTTTTTATCGATTGGAAGTAGATGTACCAGTAAAGAAGGAGTTTGTTATAGAAGAAGATGGGAAGAGAAGGATAATTGAAGAAAATTGTAGGAGCCAGAATATAAGTGGTGGAGGAATTAAGCTATATTCAAATTACGAACATAAAATTGGTGATCAAGTATTATGCAGTTTTTTTATTAACAACCATCAAATAGTTGCAACGGGTAAGGTTGTCAGAATAGAAGAAGTTGATATTTTCTATTACAAGTATGGAATTGGCGTTAAATTTGTGGAACTAAATGAAGAAGATAGAGATAGGATTATAAGCTTCATCTTTCATAAACAAAGGGAATTAAGAAATAAAGGGTTGATTTAATTGGTAAGAGTATTAATAGTTGACGATTCATTATTTGCAAGAAAGATATTAACGGATATACTGAGTTCCGATGATGATATATTGGTAGTAGGGGAGGCTAAAAATGGGAAAGAGGCCCTAGAAAAGATTCCTGTCCTAAAGCCAGATTTGATAACCCTCGATATTGTAATGCCAGTCATGGATGGGATTGCTACATTAGAGAAAATTGTCAGCCAATATAATCTACCTGTTATTATGGTTAGCAATTTAACCCAGGAAGATGCCATTTTCACATTAGAGGCTTTAGATAAGGGTGCCATAGATTTTATCCCTAAGCCAAATAACATATTCAGCCTTAATAAACAGACCATTAGAAGTCAGATCATAGATAAGATTAAGATGGCTGCCAAGTGTAATGTCAACGTAAAACCCATTATGAGGGCATCAGATGATGCTGTAAAAGAAAGCATAACATCTAAAAGTAGTCTAAAGGATAGCAAAGATGGGTTTGATTATATTATTGCAATTGGAAGTTCAACTGGTGGCCCTAAGGCATTACAACAGGTCATACCATTATTACCAAAGGATATCAATGCTTCTATCGTTATAGTGCAACATATGCCTCCAAAGTTTACCAAATCTCTTGCTGAGAGATTGAACAATATCTCTAATATCAATGTCAAGGAAGGAGAAGATGGGGATATACTAACAAAGGGTAATTGTTACATAGCACCTGGGGATTTCCATATGGAAGTAGTTCAAAGGGGTAAGGATTATGTCATTCGTTTAAATAAGGATGAGCCCATTAAAGGATTAAGACCATCTGTAGATGTGTTGATGAATTCTGTAGCAAAACTTGATGGTATTAATAAAATTGGAGTTATAATGACTGGCATGGGGGCAGATGGGTCTAAAGGGATTATATCCTTAAAAAAATCTAATGGGTTCACCATCGCACAGGATGAGGAATCTTCTGTAATTTTTGGAATGCCAAAAGCAGCTATAAATACAAATTGTATAGACAAAATCGTGCCTTTAAACCATATAGCTGATGAAATAATTAGGAAAGTGGAGGTGTGATTATGGATTTAGACATAGGACAATATATAAACCTATTCGTTGAAGAGGGGAAAGAACATCTACAGAATATGAATGATGCACTACTGGCCTTAGAGAAGGACACAGGAAATGAATCTTTGGTCAATGAAATTTTTAGGGTAGCTCATACCTTAAAGGGTATGGCAGGTACAATGGGATTTACTAACATGGCTAATTTGACCCATGAAATGGAAAATGTACTAGACGGAATTAGAAATAAAGAGATAGTATTAACTGAAGATGTTATAGACATCATATTTGAATGTTTTGATGTGTTGGATGAATCAGTGAATCAAATCGCCTCAAGCGGGGAAGAAAGTAAAGAGGATTTTACAGGCCTGGTTGAAAGGTTGAGAAGTATATCAAAAGGCAATGGGAAAGAAGATGAGCTTCGAACTAATACTAGTAAACTAGCTCCATATATTGACGAATATGTAATTAATATTATAAAGAAGGCAGAAGCAGAAGGACTGGATGCATACAATATCGAAATAAGATTAAGTCCAAACTGTATGTTAAAATCGGCTAGGGCCTTTATCGTTGTCAACACATTAGAAACTATGGGGGAGATAATACATTCTAATCCTTCTATTGAGGATATAGAGGATGAAAAGTTTGATTTAACATTTTCACTAATCTTTATTTCTAAAGAGGAAGAAAAAAAGATAAAAGATAGCTTAAATAGCATTTCTGAACTAGAAAATATCAATATTACGCCTATTAAGGAAACAGATGTTAATGATAAAGAAATAGAATTTTTAGAAGAAGATAATAAGAGTAAGGATGCTAGCAATATAGTAGAAAAAAATGGGACAAGACATTTCGAAAGGCAAAATAAGGTTGGGAAAACGGTAAGGGTTGATATCGATAGATTGGACAATCTTATGAATCTAGTTAGTGAACTTATAATAATAAAAACTAGAATGGATGAATTAAGCGATATTTCAAATAAGGAAAATATGACTGAGGCAATCGAGTATCTGGAAAGGATTACAACTAGTCTACACGATGCCGTTATGAAAGTACGAATGGTACCTATAGAGAGGGTTTTCAACAGATTCCCACGCATGGTACGGGATTTATCAAAAGAGTTGAATAAGGAAATCAACTTACAAATGTATGGAGAAGAAACAGAAGTAGATAGAACTGTTATAGACGAAATAGGTGATCCATTAATCCATATCATTAGAAATTCTATTGACCATGGAATAGAGACTCCAGAGGAGCGAGTAAAGTTAAATAAGCCTAAGGAAGGGAATGTGATCTTAAAAGCTTACCCCGATGGAAACAATGTAGTTATAGAAGTAGTCGATGATGGTAGAGGTATAGATGCAGCCAAGGTAAGAAAAAAAGCAGTAGAGAAGGACTTGATTTCTTTGGAAGAATCTGAGACATTATCTGAAGACGATATAATCTCCTTATTGTTCCAACCTGGTTTTAGCACATCAGATGAAGTATCAGATGTCTCTGGTAGAGGAGTTGGGCTAGATGTAGTAAAAAGCAAAATTGAATCCATCAACGGATCCATAGAAATTGAAACCCAGCAAAACATAGGTACTAAATTTATAATTAGAATACCGTTAACATTAGCAATCATACAAGCACTACTAATTAAACTAAAGGAAGAAATATATGCTATACCTTTAAGTTCCATAACTGAAATAATTAGCTTGCCAAAGGATAATATTAGAAATGTTCAAGGTCAGGATATTATCCTTTATAGAGGAAAAACCATACCCCTAATAAGATTACATCAAGTAATGGGATTGGACTTTGATGATAGTGGTGATGAGTATTTAGTTGTAGTAGTTAGAAAGGGAGAAAAACAAGCTGCTCTATTAGTAGAGGATTTAATAGGACAACAGGAGATTGTAATTAAACCTTTAGGAAAATATTTATCCAATATCAGATATCTATCTGGAGCAACTATATTGGGTAATGGAAATGTATCTTTAATTTTAGATATTAATTCTTTGATATAGAAAGAGGTGTTATTGTGTCTAGCGGGGGAGATAATAGATATGTTGTTTTTAAATTGAATCAGGAATACTATGGTTTACCAATAGAAAAGGTAATATCTATAGAAAAGATAGGGGAAATTACTCGAATACCCAATGCACCCGATTATATTAAAGGAGTCATTAATTTAAGAGGCGAGGTTATCCCTGTTGTAAACTTGAAAAGAAAATTGAATATAGGCGATAATGAATTAAACACGAATTCAAGAATAATAGTAGTCAATGAGGATGAAATGGTAGTTGGTCTTGTAGTCGACTTTTCCTCTGAGGTATTAGAAATCGATAGGGAAGACATAGACAAGCCTCCTGAAACCAAAGACAATCAATTGATAGAATATATAAGCGGAATAGGCAAGACTTCTGATAGATTGATTATATTATTGGATTTATTAAAAATATTGATGGATTAGGGGAGAGTTGGCTATGGATGTAGAAAATTTAAATAGCATGATGATAGATGTGTTAAAAGAAATTGGAAATATAGGCTCAGGTAATGCCGTAACAGCCTTATCAAATATGTTGGCAAAACGAATTGATATGATGGTACCAAAGGTTAGAATCTTAGAGTTTAATGATGTAGCAGAAATACTGGGTGGAGAAGAAGAAATTGTAGTTGGCATATATTTAGACTTAAATGCCGATATAAAAGGGAATATCATGTTTATTTTGGATTTAGATTCAGCTCTGAACCTTACTAATATGCTATTAGATAAAGAAGACGCTGAATTAGGTGATATTGCTATATCAGCTCTATCAGAGGTCGGTAATATAGTAGCTTCTTCATATGTTAATTCATTGAGTAGCTTAACTGGGCTAAAGATTACAGTTTCAGTACCTTCATTAGCTATAGATATGGCAGGAGCAATTTTATCAGTTCCCGCTATTCAGTTTGGGCTTATTGCAGATCAGGTATTATTCATAGAAACTGTCTTTAAAGAGGGGAAAAGTTCAGTATATGGCAACCTTTTCCTATTACCAGATATGGCTTCTTTCGAAAAAATACTTTCTAAATTAGGGGTTTTGTAAAATGAAAAAGATTAAAGTTGGCATGGCTGATTATAACGTAGTAAAGGCTCCTGGCATATTGACAACCCTTGGTCTGGGTTCTTGTGTTGGTATAGCCCTTTATGATAAATTCAATAAAGTGGCAGGGCTGGCCCATGTTATGTTACCGTCAAGCAAAGAGATTAAAAACAATGAGAATAAAGCAAAATTTGTAGATACAGGTATAGAGCTTCTTATAGAAAGTTTATTAAATGAAGGAGCAGTTATGAAAAATATAACTGCAAAGATAGTTGGTGGTGCCCAGATGTTTTCTTTTAATAATAATAGTAGTATACTTAAAATAGGAGAAAGAAATGTTCTGGCAACTAGAGAGAAGCTTAAAGAATTAAATATTAAAATTTTAGCAGAAGATACTGGTGGAAATTATGGAAGAACTATTGAACTAGATGCAGAGGATGGTTCATTATTGGTTAAGACTATCGGGCATGGCACAAAAATAATTTGATATTCCATAGGGAGGTAAATCTACTATGAAAACGGATGAACTATGGAAAAGATATGCAAAGAATAGGGATAGAACTACTAAGCAATTATTGATAGAAAAATATATCGATCTAGTAAAGATTGTTGCTGGTAGAATGTATAATTTCTATGGGAGTAAAGTAGAATATGAAGATTTAATAGGATATGGAGTAATAGGCTTAATTGATAGCATAGAACGATTCGATATAAATAAAAACATAAAATTTGAAACTTATGCCCAAATTAGGATAAAAGGAACTATCATCGATAATATAAGAAAACTAGATTGGGTACCCAGAAGCTTAAGAAAGAAATCGAAAGACATCCAAAATGGCATATCCTACTTAGAAAACAAACTGGGCAGAAGCCCTACAAATGAGGAATTATCAGAACATTTAGGTATTTCTCTGGAGGAACTAGAAAATTGCCTTGCAGATATTACAAATTTTAATGTCACTTCTTTAGAAGATTTGTTAATAAATAAAGGTGAATACCTTATCAAGGATGATAGAAGTTCCACTACACCGGAATATTCTTTTGAAAAAAAGGAAATAATAGAAGTTCTAGGCAGAATAATTGATGACTTACAGGAAAATGAGAAAATGGTTATATCTTTATATTACTATGAAGAACTAACCTATAAGGAAATAGGACATGTTATGAATTTATCGGAGTCGAGAATATCCCAAATACATAGCAAGGCAATATTTAATATTAAGAATAGATTGAAAAGGCTTGGTATATATGAGAATTAATTAGGAGGCAAGAGTATGTATAAGATCTCTCCCAATGTTAATATAGAAGTAACTAAAGATGGTTTAAAGGCTTATATTATAGTGTGGGATGAGCCTAAAGATTATAGCGTAAATACAGACAAATTTGAATTTGACCAGAGAACTATTGAAGAAATAATTGGAAAGGTAAAAGAGTTTTTAAAAGTAGGATTAAAGGAAGACAAGCTATGGAACATCTTCTCCGATGAGCTATTCAATGAAAAGATACTTATTGCAGAGGGAATTACGCCCATTGATGGCAAGGACGGATACATAAAATACCATTTCGATTTAGAGAAAAAAATTTCACCAAAAGTATTAGAGGATGGCACCGTTGACTATAGGGAATTAGATATAATTAGAAACGTAAAAAAAGGTGATATCTTAGCTGAATTAATACCAGCCAAGGAAGGAAAATCTGGATCCAAGGTTACTGGTGAACCCATACCATATAAAAAAGGCAGAACTCCATTACTGAAGTATGGTAAAAATGTAAGATTATTGGAAGATGGAGTTACCCTTGTAGCTGAAAAAGATGGTCATGTAGAAGTAAAGAATGGAAAAGTTGTAGTTCTAGATGTCTTTGAAGTTGAAAATGTAGACAATAAGGTAGGAAATATCTATTTTAATGGAACGGTTGTAGTTAGAAAAAATGTTTACAACGGTTATCAAATTAAAGCAAATGGAGATGTAATAGTTAATGGAATAATCGAAGGGGCTTATGTGGAAAATGAAGGAGATGTGGTAGTTAAACGTGGAATTCAGGGGCATAATAAATTAACTATAAATTCAGCAGGTAATGTGACAACCGGATTTATTGAAAACGCCATCATAAACTCTAAAAAAAGCATAAGAGCTGAGGCTATTATGCATAGTAATGTTTATAGTAATGGTGATATAATACTTATTGGAAAGAAGGGTTTAATAGTTGGTGGAATATGTAGGGCAGGCGGCAACATTCATGCTAAAACTATTGGCTCTTCAATGGCCACTAAGACCGTTTTAGAGGTAGGAATAGACCCTGATCTAAAGAAAAGATATGAAGAGCTAAGTGAGCAAATCAAAACGGCGGAAGATAATTTAGATAAAGTGATAAAATCTTTAGAGATATTAAATAGATTAAAAACTGCTAATAGATTAGATAACAAAAATACTGAAATGTTATCAAAGTTACTTAAGACAAGAGAGACCCTCGAGAGTCAGTTGATGGAATTAAAGGAGGAGTATCAATTTACTAAATCCAAAATAGACAACCTATCAAATGGGAAAATCAAAGTATCGGATACAGTATATCCAGGGGTAAGAATTGTAATAGGAAATAGTTCTATGACTGTAAGGGATGAGTTAAAAAGATGTACTTTTTATAGAGATGAGGGAGAAATCCGAATAGGGCCATATTGGGAGTGATACACATGGCTATTAAGCCTGTAGATTATGTAAATATAGTTTCCAAGTCTCAAGAAATCGCAAAACTTCGACAGGTGGAACATGACAAGGTAAGAGTCCAAATGGAACAAGGCATTATTCAACAGGAAAAGCTTAGAGAAAATAAGCGTAAAAAGGTTATGGATACAAATAAAAGTGAAAATTTAATGGTTGAGCTAGACAAGAGGAATCAATCCGGGAATTATCATAGTAAGAAGAAGGACAAAAAAAAGGATAAGAAAAACAAAAAGGAAGATAAATGGCAAATAGGCAATAAAGTGGATATAAAAATTTAGATAGGGATGATGGTCTTGACGGTTATATTAAATGTTGTTGGTGTAATTTTCATTTTGATAGCTTTGATATTAATAAATAAAATGTCCAATAATGAGAAGGAAATATATGAGTCAATAATAATGATGCATAAAGATATAAAATATTACTCTGCAACTGTAGAAAATATTATGAACGATTTTGAAGAATTGATTGATACTAGTTTGGCTAAATTGAGCGTTTTAGAGAAGAAAGAGTTAAATAAAGCTGTAAGTATAACAGAGGTAGAAACTAACCTAAATAAAAGCGAGAACAAGGAAGCCATAATATCAGATCAAATTGGAAAAACTAAAAATGATGAAATGAACTCTAACAATATTAGTAGAAGCATAATCCAATTGAAGAAGGAAGGACTATCTACTGAAGAAATCGCAAAAAAGTTAAATAAAAGTGTTAGAGAGATTGAGATAATATTAAAAATCTGGTCAAAAGTTTATAAAGGCGATATGTAAAAAGAGTGAAACTAAAGCGATATTTGGAGTATTTTATAAGTTTCATGAAATTTCCCCTTAATTTGAAAAAATATTAGTTCCAAAATATTGATAAATAATTCCGTATATGTTATACTACTAAAGGTGATTACACACACTTTCTGATATTTAAAGTTGTGCCTATAGGGTCCTTTAAATAGATGAGGAAGGTGGAGGTTTAAAACATGGAGGTGAATTGAATATGTCAGTAATTACAATGAAAAGTTTGCTAGAAGCAGGAGTACATTTTGGTCATCAAACTAGAAGATGGAATCCTAAAATGGCAGAATATATCTTTACCGAAAGAAATGGAATTTACATCATCGACCTACAAAAAACAGTTAAGATGGTTGAGGTAGCATACAATTTTGTTAGAGAATTAGCTGCCGAGGGTGGAGAGATTCTTTTCGTTGGGACCAAAAAGCAAGCTCAGGAAGCTATTGAGACAGAAGCCAAGAGATGTGGTATGCATTATGTTAACCAAAGATGGTTAGGAGGAACGCTTACCAATTATAAGACTATCAGAAAGAGAATTGAAAGATTACATGAGCTAGGTAAAATGGAAGAAGAAGGATTATTTGAAGTTTTACCTAAAAAAGAAGTAATCAAATTAAATCATGAAAGGGAAAGACTTGAGAAGTTCTTAGGCGGAATTAAAAATATGAATAGAATTCCTGATGCTTTATATGTAGTTGATCCCAGAAAGGAAAAGATTGCAGTTAACGAAGCAAGAATTTTAGGTATTCCAGTAGTAGCAATAGTAGATACAAACTGTGATCCAGATGAAATTGACTATGTTATTCCTGGTAACGATGATGCCATAAGAGCGGTAAAACTACTAACTGAAACTATAGCAAATGCAGTATTGGAAGGCAAACAGGGAGAGCAGATAGTTGATGTAGAAGAATAGAAAAGGGTAAGGGTATAAAGGGGTATCTTCCTTTACACTCTTACCATTTTTAACAATAAAGGAGGGTTAGAATGAGTATAAGCGCAGCACAAGTAAAAGAACTAAGGGAAAGAACTGGAGCTGGAATGCTTGACTGTAAAAAAGCTTTAGTTGAAACCAATGGTGATATAGAAAAAGCAATCGATTTATTAAGAGAGAAAGGCTTATCTCAGGCTGCAAAGAAATCTAGTAGAATTGCAGCAGAAGGATTGATTGATGCATATATTCACGGTGGAAGAATTGGGGTGTTGATAGAGGTTAATTCTGAAACCGATTTTGTTGCAAAGACTGATGAGTTTAAGCAATTTGTAAGGGATATGGCTATGCAAGTTGCAGCAGCTAATCCAAAATATATCAAGAAAGAAGATGTTCCTGAAGAGGAAGTAAATAAGGAAAAAGAAATACTTATGCAACAAGCTGTAAACGAAGGCAAACCAGAACATATAGCAGAAAAAATTGTAGAAGGTAGATTAGAAAAATTCTTTGAGCAAATCTGCTTACTAGAGCAACCTTTTATCAAGGAGCCAAGTGTTAAAGTAAAAGATTTATTGAATGAAAAAATAGCCAAAATAGGGGAAAATCTAGTAATCAGAAGATTTGTTAGATATGAAGTAGGAGAAGGAATTGAGAAAAAAGAAGAAAACTTTGCTGAAGAAGTAGCAAAGCAAATGAAAATGTAGTTAAATGGAGAACACTGGTTGTTCTCCATTTAAATAAGCATTTGTTTTTATTGACAAAATTTGGGAGGATATATATGGTAGAACCTGTTTATAAAAGAGTAGTATTAAAATTAAGTGGAGAAGCATTATCTGGCGGTAAAGGATATGGAATAGATACTGAAACCGTTAATAGGATTGCAAATGAGATTAAAGAACTACAAAAACTCGGAGTAGAGGTCGCTATAGTAGTTGGTGGTGGTAACTTCTGGAGAGGTAGGTCAGCCCCAAATATGGATAGGGCAACTTCAGACTATATGGGAATGTTAGGAACTGTTATAAATGCACTTGCACTTCAGGATGCATTGGAGAACATAGGGGTTATTACCAGGGTACAAACTGCTATAGAAATGAGACAAATTGCAGAACCATACATCAGAAGAAGAGCGATACGACATCTTGAAAAAGGAAGAGTTGTTATTTTTGCTGCAGGTTCTGGAAATCCATATTTTTCAACTGATACAACTGCTGCATTAAGGGCTGCAGAAATAGAAGCTGAGGTTATATTGTTAGCCAAAAAAGGTGTAGATGGAGTTTACGATTCAGACCCATATGAAAATGCAGCTGCTAAAAAATTCGATGAGTTGAGATACATAGATATATTAAATATGGGTTTAGGAATTATGGATTCTACTGCAACTTCTTTATGTATGGACAACAATATACCAATTATTGTTTTTGGTATAGATGAACCTAACAATATAGTCGATGTTGTCTTGGGTAAAAAAATTGGCACTCATGTAAAGGAGGGGTAATATGTATTTAGATGTTCATAAGGAAGCAGAACAAAAAATGAAGAAGTCTGTGGAAGTTTTTAAAGATGAGCTTAAAAGCATAAGGGCAGGAAGGGCAAATCCTGCATTATTGGATCAGATTTCTATCGATTATTATGGAACTTTAACACCTTTAAAACAGGTGGCCAGTATTTCTGCTCCTGAACCCAGGTTATTGGTAGTTCAACCTTGGGATGCTAATTTAATTCCTGTTATCGAAAAAGAGATACTGAAATCGGATTTGGGTTTAAATCCATCTAACGATGGAAAGGTAATTAGATTACCCATACCACTACTTACTGAAGAAAGAAGGAAAGAGTTGGTTAGGCTTGTAAAAAAGAGTGCCGAAAATGCCAAGGTTTCAATTAGGAATATTAGAAGAGAAGCAAACGATGCTATAAAAAAGATGGAAAAGGAAAAAACCTTAAGTGAAGATGATAGAAAACTAGCAGAAGCTGAAACACAAAAGTTGACAGATAAATATATTGAGCAAATCGATGAGCTTACAAGTAAAAAAGAAGAAGAGTTATTAGAGGTCTAAGTATTCCCCTTCTTAAAATAGAAGGGGTTTTTGATGATGGGAGGAGTTTTTGTGGGTAATTGCAATTTATTAGAGCTGAGAAAGAAAATCGACATGGATAGATTGCCAAGACATATTGCAATTATAATGGATGGCAATGGCAGATGGGCTAAAAAAAGATTTTTACCCAGGACTGCGGGACATAGGGAAGGAATGAAAAGGGTAATAGAGATAGTAGAGGTAGCAGAAAAGTTAAATATTGAATACCTATCCCTCTTTGCTTTTTCCACTGAAAATTGGAAAAGACCAAAAGAAGAGGTAGAGGGACTAATGAAATTATTAGTTGAATATATAAGGATTGAATTAGATAGAATCCATAAGAATAATATAAAGATTCAAACTATGGGCGATATAAGTAGGTTACCTGAATTCGCTAGAAAGGAAGTAGAGAGGGCAATAGATTTAACAAAAGATAACACCAAAATGGTTTTAAATATAGGTTTAAATTACGGTGGTAGGAGTGAAATCATTCGGGGTATAAAGAACTTGTTAGAAGATGTTAGAATGGGTAAAATAGATATAGAGGGAGTAGATGAAGATTCCTTTAAAAGATATCTTTATACTAGTGACCTTCCAGATCCTGACCTATTGATTAGGCCTAGTGGAGAGTTAAGAGTTAGTAATTTTATGTTATACCAAATAGCCTATACTGAATTTTGGTTTTCAGATATCTATTGGCCAGATTTTAAAGAAGAACATCTATATATGGCTATTATTGATTATCAAAGAAGAAATAGAAGATTTGGAGGAATTTAGGTGAAAAATTTAATAATAAGAGCTCTAAGTGGTACAGTATTAGTTTTGTTGACCTTTTTTTTGCTTTTTAAGGGTGGCTTATTTACCTCCCTTTATATCTTCATCTTATCTATGATAGGAACAAGAGAGTTCTACGCTGCTTTAGAAAATATAGGTATAAGGTCTATAAAGGAGATTGGTTATATAAGTTGTATTGGTTTTCTTTTTTATTCATTAAATGTTGAAAGGTTATTCTTAAAACTGATGGTATTGATAATTATTGTATTACTTATAGTATTATCTTTAATTAGAAAAGCAAATTTTAAAGATCTTTTTATAACTTTAGTTGGCATATTTTACATACCCTTTTTGTTTCAGCATATTATATACTTAGAAGGCAGTATTTATCTTTGGCTTGTTTTTATTATTGCATGGGGGACAGATACATTTGCTTATCTAACAGGAATGCTATTCGGAAAAACTAAATTATGTCCGAAGATAAGCCCTAAAAAGACTGTAGAAGGTTCTATAGGCGGAATATTAGGTGCAGTTATATTAACCTTCTTCTATACTAATTACTTTAATTTATTCCCCATGTGGAAATTCATACTAATATCCATGATGGGAGCTGTTTTAGCTCAAGTTGGAGATTTAACTGCCTCCAAAATAAAGAGGATAACTGGCATAAAGGATTATGGCTTTATTATGCCTGGTCATGGAGGAGTATTGGATAGATTTGATAGCATATTATTTATTGCACCCTATGTTTATTATTCTACAAACCTCTTATTCAATTTATAATTGGTGGTGATGGATTTGGTAACTTTAATAGCAGCAATTTTCGTTTTTTTAATGGTAATTCTTTTTCACGAATTCGGCCATTTCATAATCGCTAAATTAGTTGGCATTAAAGTAAATGAATTTTCAATAGGAATGGGTCCGAAAATTTTTCAAACGAAGAAGAATGAGACAAAGTATAGCTTGAGATTATTGCCCATAGGTGGTTATGTTAGTATGGAAGGAGAAGATGAAAAATCTAACGATCCTAGGAGTTTTAATAATGTACCTGCTAAATATAGGATAGCAGTGGTTGCAGCAGGAGCTATAATGAATTTTGCACTTGCAATTGTTGTTTTTTCCGTAGTTTCATTTAATATAGGTATGCAAACTACTACTGTGGCAGAAACATTACCAGGATCACCTGCAGAAATAGTGGGGATTGAAACTGGAGATAAGATAGTAAGGATAAATAATGTAGAAATTAAGAGCTGGAATTCCATTATAAATGAAATAAGTAATTCTAATCCAGCAGAGGATATGACAATAGAAGTAGTGCGGAATGGAGAAAAGAAAAACTTTGTGCTAAAACCGGAAGTAAACGAAGAAAATAGAGTAATTATTGGTATAATGCCAACCTTGAAAAAAGGGTTTATACCAGCTATTAAAGGTGGTTTTCAAAAAACCATTTCAACTCTTATGCTTATGTTTGAGTTTATAAAAATGGTCTTTAAAGGGCAGGTAACTACAAAAGACTTGTCAGGACCTGTTGGTGTAATATATACAATTGGAGAGGCCGCAAAATATGGTTTTACAGATTTACTATTTTTAACAGGCTTAATTAGTGTCAATTTAGGCTTTTTCAATCTATTGCCCATACCTGCTTTAGATGGAAGTAGGATTGTGATATTATTCCTTGAAATTATAAGAGGAAAAGCTATTGATCCAGAAAAGGAAGGTTTTATCCATTTTCTTGGATTTATAGCCTTGATTTTACTGATGTTGACTATTACCTATTCTGATATTATGAGAATCAATATGTTTAGAAGGTGATTTTGTGAAGAGAAGAACTACTAAGAAGATTATGGTTGGAAATGTTCCTGTTGGCGGAGGTAGTCCAATAACTGTTCAATCCATGACCAATACTATTACAAAAGATATAGGAACCACGGTTAAACAGATTAAGGAATTGGAAGAGGCAGGTTGCCATATAATAAGGTCTGCCATAACTGACTTTGAAGATGCAAAAGCCATAAGTAAGATCAAGAAACATATTAATATTCCGTTAGTAGCAGATATACAATATGATTATAGACTAGCAATTGAATCTGTTAAAAATGGAGTAGATTGTCTAAGGATAAACCCAGGTAATATCGGTTCAGAAATCAGGGTAAGAGAGGTCATCAATATTTGTAAAGGGATGGGGGTACCCATTAGAATAGGAGTAAATTCTGGTTCCATTAAAAGGGAGTATTTGGAAAAATATAATGGAGTTAATGCTAATTCTATGGTGGAAAGTGCCCTTGAGCATGTAAGATTAGTGGAAAAGATGGGTTTTGATCAGATAAAGATATCACTAAAGGCCAGCGATGTTCTACTCACCATAGAATCTTATAAGAAAATGTCTGAAATAGTTGACTACCCCTTACACGTTGGAGTAACTGAGGCTGGGCCTATTTGGAATGGCACAATAAAATCTGCAGTAGGAATGGGAAGCCTTCTTTCCATGGGAATAGGGGATACCATAAGGGTATCTTTAACTGGAAATCCTGTAGAAGAGGTAAAAGTAGGGCGTGAGATTTTAAGGGCTCTAGGCCTGTTAAAAGAAGGGGTAGAAATAATTTCTTGTCCTACCTGCAGTAGAACAAAAATAGGCTTGATCGATTTAGTACAGGAAGCAGAGGCAAAGTTAAGGAGTATAAAGAAACCTTTGAAGGTGGCTATAATGGGATGTCCAGTCAACGGCCCGGGAGAAGCAAAAGAAGCAGATATAGGAATTGCAGGTGGTAAAGGAGAAGGGTTGATTTTCAAAAAAGGTAAGATTTATAAAAAGGTAAAAGAAGAACTTTTATTAGATGAGCTTGTGAAAGAAATAGAAAAACTTTAATTAATCTGGGGTGTTGTGATGATGGACATTAAGCTGGTATTATTTCGAATGGTATTATCCATATTATTATCTGGCTTAATTGGAATAGATAGGGAGAGTACTAGAAAACCTGCTGGATTAAGAACTCATATTTTAGTCTCTTTAGGTTCCACCCTAATAATGCTATTATCCATATATATGAATACCTATTACGGAGAAAATATAAATTATTACTCAGATAGGATTGCAGCTCAGGTAATAAGTGGAATTGGTTTTTTAGGCGCTGGAACCATTTTAAGAAAAGATACTGGTGCGGTTACAGGTTTGACCACTGCTGCAAGTCTTTGGGTGGTTGCTGCTATAGGCTTAACTGTTGGGGCAGGTTTTTACCTAGGAGCTATAGCAACCACTTTTTTAGTAATGATTACCCTTATGACTTTTCATAGATTGAGGACTAGAATACATAGAAGGGTTAATCCCTATATATCATTGAGCATTCTATCCATAGATAAACCAGGCCAAATTGGGAAAATAGGAAGGATTTTAGGAGAATATGAATCAAATATAACTAACATAGACATTGAACACGGAGATGATGGACTGATAAGAATAAATATAGAGGCAGATGTAAAGAGTTTTGATATCAAATATGAAATATTCAATTCCCTTGCAAGCATAGATGGAATACTAGAAATATCTGAAGGCAGATAAAGGGGGAATAACATAGGATGAACATGTGTGGAATACAATTAACTGAAGTCTTTAAAAGGAATGAAATGCCTGTTGAAGCAGATTTGGAATCTATATTTATAAATAAGGTAAAAGTAAACAAAAAATTAAATTCAATTGAAATATTATTGCTTTCAAAGCAAATAGTGGATGAAAGGATACTGGACAGAATTACTTTATTATTTCAAGAAAAATTTGATGGATTGAAGGTAGAAGTAAAAATCAAATATGAAGTTGGAGATGAATTTTCCAAAGTATTGGATAGATTTTGGAATAATATATTGTATTTAATTGAAAAGGATATTCCATCGAGTAGTTCATGGTTGGATCAATTAAAATATGAGATCAAGGATAATCAGATTATAATTTATCCCATAAATGAAATTGTAAATTTTGCTTTGACAACTAATAGGTTGGATAATAAGATTAAGACTAAATTTAAAGAAGAGCTGGATTTGAATGTAGATGTAATTATTGATAATTCACTAATTGAGAATAACGGCGATGAAATCATTGAAAAGACTATGGAAGAAGAGAAAATAATTTCTATAGAAACCTTGTATAGCGATAAAGAGAAAGATAAAGCTAGGAGCAAAAAAACCACATCCAACAAAGCATATTCCTTTGGCAAAAAAATAGAAGAAGAAGCTATGGAAATTAGAGATATTTCGCTTAACACCGGAAATGCAACTATAAGTGGAGAGATATTCCAAATAGAATTTAAAGAGATAAAGGGGAATAGAGTACTTGCAACTTTTAATATAACAGATTTGACAAACTCAATAACAGTAAAGGCTTTTTTAAACAAGAATCAATTAGAAGATTTTCAAGCCAACGTTAAAGATGGAGCATATGTAAAGGTAAACGGTGATGTAGTATATGATAATTTTTCAAAATGTCTAGTGCTAATGCTTAAAGCTCTAAACATTTTAGAAAAGCAGGGTAGAATGGATTTATCAGAAGAAAAACGGGTAGAATTGCACTTACATACTCAAATGAGTGCTATGGATGGAGTAAGCAGTTTTAAAAAGATTGCTGAAAGAGCCCAAAAATGGGGGCACAAGGCTATAGCTATTACCGATCATGGAGTAGTACAAGGCTTTCCAGAAGCTATGGAGGTAAGTAAAGAATTAGGCATTAAAGTCCTATATGGAGTAGAAGGATATTTAGTAAACGACAATACTCCAATTGTAAGTAATTATAAAAAAGATAAGGAATACGATACTTTTGTTGTGTTTGATATAGAGACTACAGGACTTTCCCCAAGGAATGATATGATAACTGAAATAGGGGCCGTAAAAATCAAAAATGGTCAAGTAATAGACCATTTTAGCCAGTTGATAAATCCAGAAAGACCCATCCCTAAAAAGATAGAAAATCTGACTGGAATTACAGATGAGATGGTAAGGGACAAACCAACCATCCAAGAAGTGCTGCCTAGTTTTTATTCTTTTATAGAAGATTCTATTTTAGTAGCCCATAATGCTTCTTTTGATATATCTTTCATTAGGGAGCAGTATAGTAGAATTAATAAAACCATTGACAATCCAGTTTTGGATACTTTGGAACTATCTAGAGCCTTATTTCCTGAGCTTAAAAGCCATAAACTAAACTTAGTAGCTAAGCATTTAAATGTAAACTTAATAAATCATCACAGGGCTGTAGATGATGCTAGAGCGACTGCTGAGATTTTTCTAAGAGCTTTAGAGATTCTAAAAAATAATGGTATCCATGAATTGGATCAAATTAATAGGCTGGTAGAAGATAAGGATATTACTAAAAGTGAATCTTTTCATATAGTAATCCTTGTAAAGAACTTAACTGGGTTAAAAAATTTATATAAAATAATATCAGCTTCTCATTTGAATTATTTTTATAGAAGACCGAGGATACCAAAATCTTTACTCAAAGCACACAGGGAAGGATTGATTTTAGGAAGTGCCTGTGAAGCAGGGGAATTATATAAGGCTATACTAAAAAATAAGAATGATAGTGAACTAAGGAATATTGTAAATTTTTATGATTACTTGGAAATACAACCTATTGGCAACAATATGCATTTAGTAAGAAACGGTATGGTAAAAGGAGAAGAGGAATTAAGGAATATCAATAGAAAAATAGTAGAATTAGGAGATAAGTATAATAAACCTGTGGTGGCAACGGGAGACGTACACTTTTTAGATCCAGAGGATGAAGTATATAGAAGAATTTTAATGTTTGGTCAAGGATATAATGATGCAGATTTACAACCACCACTTTACTTCAAAACCACAGACGAAATGTTAAAGGAATTCGACTATTTGGGTAAAGAAAAGGCAGGGGAAGTGGTTGTAAAGAACACTAATTTAATAGCCGATATGATAGAAGACATAGAGCCAATTCCTAACGGTACCTTCCCCCCTGTTATAGAAGGTAGTGAAGAACAGCTTAGAAATATAACTTATAGTCGGGCTATAGAAATCTATGGCGACCCATTACCTAAAATAGTTAAGGAGCGACTGGATAAGGAGTTGAATTCCATAATATCCAATGGCTACGCGGTTATGTATATTATAGCCCAAAAGCTAGTTTGGAAGTCCTTGGAGGATGGCTATTTAGTTGGTTCCAGAGGTTCAGTAGGTTCCTCTTTTGTGGCAACTATGAGTGGGATTACTGAGGTTAATCCATTAGTACCCCATTATGTTTGTCCAAAATGTAAGTATAGTGAATTCTTTGAAGATGGATCTGTTGGTTCAGGGGTGGATTTGCCTGATAAGGATTGCCCTAAATGCAGTGCCAAATTATTAAAGGATGGACACGATATTCCTTTTGAAGTTTTCTTGGGATTTGAAGGTGATAAAGAACCGGACATAGATTTAAACTTTGCAAGTGAATATCAAGCTACTGCTCATAAGTATACAGAAGAGCTTTTTGGGAAAGGCTATGTTTATAGAGCAGGAACTATTGGTACTATTGCCGAAAAAACTGCCTATGGGTTTGTGAAAAAATATCATGAAGAAAAGGGCTTGAATATTCATCCCGCAGAAATAAATAGATTGGTTCAGGGATGTACAGGTGTTAAGAGGACATCAGGACAGCATCCTGGGGGAGTGATGATAGTTCCGAAAGACAAGGAAATATATGATTTTACTCCTATTCAATATCCAGCTGACGATAAAAAATCTGGAGTAATAACAACCCATTTTGACTACAATTCTATTAGTGGAAGGATATTGAAATTAGACGTACTAGGCCATGATGTTCCTACTATTATTAGAATGTTGGAAGAAATCACCGGGGTAAACCCTAGAGAAATTCCATTAGATGATAAGCTAACTATGGAGCTCTTTACCAGTTCAGAGCCTTTAAACATTAAAGACGAGGATATAAAATTAGAAGTAGGCACTCTAGGAATACCAGAGTTTGGAACTAGATTTGTAAGGCAGATGTTAATGGATACCAAACCTACTACATTTGCTGAATTGGTTAGAATAAGTGGCCTATCTCACGGGACAGATGTTTGGCTAAACAATGCCCAGGATTTAGTCCGTAATGGGACTGCCACATTAAAAGAGGTAATTTCTACCAGAGATGACATAATGTTATATCTAATTTATCGTGGACTTGATAAGAAAAGGGCTTTTAAAATAATGGAAAATGTTAGAAAAGGCAGGGGCTTGTCCCCGGATGATGAAGAATACATGAGAAGTTTTGATATACCAGAGTGGTATATTGAATCCTGTAACAAGATTAAGTATATGTTTCCTAAAGCCCACGCTGTAGCGTATGTAATGATGTCTTTTAGAATTGCATATTTTAAAGTCTATTATCCAGAGGCATTCTATGCTACCTATTTTACAACAAAAATTCAGGATTTTGATGGTCAACTGATATTAAAAGGCAAGGAAGCAGTAGATGAAAAAATAAAGGAATTAGAAAGCTTATCCAATCAAGCAACTGCTAAGGAGAAGAATCTACTCACCGTTTTAGAAGTAGTTCAGGAAATGTACGCTAGGGGTTATACTTTTGAAAAGGTAGACCTATATAAATCCCATAGTGAACGTTTTCTGATAGGAAAAAATGGGATAATTCCCCCTTTTAGAAGTTTAGAAGGGATTGGAGATACAGCAGCTAGAAGCATTGTAAGGGAAAGGGAAATGGGAGAGTTTATGTCGGTAGAAGATTTAATCTCTAGAACTAGGGTGAGTAGAACCGTTGTAGAAACACTAAGGGAACATGGCTGTCTAGACAATTTGCCTGAAAGCAACCAAATTAGCCTTTTTAATATTTGATTTTATTTGATATTGTGATATAATATAACTGATCAATTTCTAAAGACAATAACTTTTTTCGCAATAGAGTGGGCTTTCCCACTCTTAATTTGTTTAATTTCTGATGGAGAATGATAGTATATTTATTTTGGTATTACAAAAAATAGGTATGATTTTATGGAGGTGATGATATGAGTAGAAAATCTATCGTAAGCATAGTAAGGGAGCATTGTGAACCTATAGTAGAAGAGCTAGGATATGACTTGGTAGATCTGGAATATGTAAAAGAAAATGGTAACAACTTTTTGAGATTTTACATAGGAAAACCTGAAGGAATAAGCATCGATGATTGTCAGAAAGTAAGTGAGCTTGTTGGAGAAAAATTAGATGAAATCGATCCTATCAAAGAAAGTTACTATTTAGAAGTTTCATCCCCAGGGTTAGATAGGCCATTAAAAACGGATAAGGATTTAAAGCGGAATATTGGGAAAAATGTAGAAATTAGCCTTTATAGGAATATAGATGGTAAGAAGAAGTATTTTGGGAAATTATTAGGATATACTGAAAGCCATATAAGGATTGAAGAAGAAAGCGGAGTAGAAATGAACTTAGATAGGGAAGCTATTTCTAATATAAAATTGACTGTTGAATTTTAAGGGAGGTTTAATTAATGAATGCAGAGTTTATTGATGCCCTTGTGGAAATAGAGAAGGAAAAAGGGATTTCTAAGGACATCATATTTGATGCTTTAGAATCTGCACTTATATCTAGTTATAAGAAAAACTTTGGATCATCTCAAAATGTTGAAGTTGTAATTAATAGGGAAACAGGAGAAGTTAAAGTATTTGCAAAAAAAATAGTAGTTGAAGAAGTGGAAAATGAAACTTTGGAAATTAGTTTAGAGGAAGCAAAAGAAATTGATGATAAATATCAAGTTGATGATATAGTTACATTAGAGGTAACGCCGAGAAACTTTGGAAGAATAGCTGCACAAACTGCTAAACAAGTAGTAATTCAGAGGATAAAGGATGCAGAGAGGGAAGTCATATATGAGGAGTTTATAAATAGGGAAAATGAAATTATAACTGGGATGATTCAGAGGATTAGTAAGAACAATGTATATATCGATCTCGGTAAGACTGAAGGTATATTGCCTCCCACTGAACAGATCCAGGGAGAAGTATATAACCAAGGGGATAGAATAAAATTATTTATTCTAGAAGTTAAAAAGACCACTAAAGGACCTCAGATTATTCTTTCCAGGTCTCATCCAGGTTTAGTTAAAAGGTTATTTGAGTTGGAGGTTCCAGAAATCCACGAAGGCATTGTGGACATATATGCTATATCAAGGGAAGCAGGTTCAAGGACCAAAATAGCCGTCCATTCAAAAGATCCTAATGTAGATCCAGTAGGTGCATGTGTTGGTTTTAAAGGTAGTAGAGTAAAAGCTATAGTAGAGGAATTAAATGGCGAAAAAATAGATATTATAGTTTGGAGCAATAATATTGAAGAATTTATTGCTAATAGCTTGAGTCCGTCTAAGGTATTAAAAGTAGAATTAAATGAAAAGGAAAAATCAGCTATGATAGTAGTTCCTGACCACCAATTATCTTTAGCTATTGGTAAGGAAGGTCAGAATGCCCGGTTGGCTGCCAAGCTAACCAATTGGAAAATAGATATTAAAAGTGAAAGTCAATATAATGAAGGACTAGAAGAAGATGAGGAACTAGAAGTTGATAATGAGTGAGGTGATAATATGAGAAAGAAAAAAGTGCCATTGAGAAAATGCGTTGCCTGCAATGAAAACAAACCCAAAAAGGAATTAATAAGAATTGTAAAAAATAAAGAAGGCCTTGTGGATGTGGATTTGACTGGGAAGATGAATGGTAGAGGTGCTTATATCTGCTATAATATTGATTGTTTTAATGAAGCTCAAAAAAGCAAAAAACTTGATAGAGCATTGGCGATACAAGTACCTGCCGAAGTTTATGATAAACTAATGGGTATATTAGATGCAGACGAATAATGGTAATTATATTATCACCTAATAATAAAGATGGGGGTGCATAGATTGGTTAAAATTAGAATTTATGAGTTGGCAAAGGAACTAGGTATGACGAGTAAAGATTTATTGCACAAGCTAAAAGATTTAGATATAGAAGTAAGCAGCCATATGAGCTCTTTAGAAGACGAAGAAGCTGAGATGATTAAAGAACTTTTAAATGAAGAACAAGAGGCTAAAACAGCAGAAAAAAAAGTCAATAAGAAAGCTAGCAAAAAAAGTAATAGAGCGAAGAGTAAAAAGAATGATAATGTTGTAAAAGATTATAAGGGAGATAAAGAAGAAAAGGTTATAGAAGTTGATGAAACCATTATAGTAAAAGATTTGGCAGATTTGATGGGACTAAGTGTAACTCAAGTAATTACCAAATTAATAGGCTTAGGTGTTATGGCAAATCAAAATCAGTCTATAGATTTCGATACTGCTAGTATATTAGGCGATGAATTTGGCTTTACTGTTGTAAAAAAAGGTGGAGGTGAAGATGCTGATACTGAGGAAGAGTTTATCTTTGATTTTGAAGATAAGCCGGAAGATTTGAAACCTAGGCCACCTGTAGTAACTGTTATGGGTCATGTTGACCATGGTAAGACTTCTCTACTAGATGCCATTAGAAAGACTTCAGTTACTGCTCAAGAAGCTGGAGGAATAACTCAACACATAGGAGCGTCAACGGTAAAAGTAAATGGAAAGAAAATTGTATTTTTAGATACACCAGGTCATGAGGCCTTCACATCCATGAGGGCTAGAGGAGCACAAGTTACAGATATAGCTGTTTTAGTTGTGGCTGCCGATGACGGAGTAATGCCTCAAACCATAGAAGCCATCAATCACGCAAAAGCTGCAGATGTCCCCATAATTGTAGCAATTAATAAAATTGATAAGCCAACAGCTAATGTAGAAAGGATTAAACAGGAATTAGTGGAACATGGTTTAGTTCCAGAAGAATGGGGTGGAGATACTATAAGTGTACCTGTTTCAGCTTTGAAAAAAGAGGGTATAGATGAACTATTGGAAATGATTCTTTTAGTAGCAGAATTGCAAGAATTAAAAGCAAATCCTGATAGAAATGCTGTTGGGACTGTAATAGAAGCTCAGCTAGATAAAGGAAGGGGTCCTGTGGCAACTATATTAGTCCAGAAAGGGACCTTAAAAGTAGGAGACTATGTAGTATCAGGAACTGCACATGGAAGAGTAAGAGCCATGTTTGATGATAAAGGGAAGAAGGTTAAAAAGGCAGGTCCATCTATGCCTGTTGCTATATTGGGTTTATCTGAAGTCCCACTATCTGGAGACCTATTATATGAAGTAGACGATGAGAAAATAGCTAAGGCCTATGCAGAAAGAAATAAAGAACTTGAACGAGAAGAGCAACTTAAAGCTTCTCAAAAAGTATCATTAGATGACCTGTTTGAAAAAATCCAGTTAGGAGAAATTAAAGATTTAAATATAATTATAAAAACCGATGTAAGAGGCACTATAGATGCCATAAGACAATCCTTAGAAAAATTGGAAAATGAAGAGGTAAGAATAAACATCATCCATGGCGGTGTTGGTGGAATTACCGAAAGTGATGTAATGCTAGCTTCAGCATCAAATGCAATTATTATAGGCTTTAATGTAAGGCCAACCTTAAATGCTTTAGATATAGCAAAAAGAGAAAAGGTCGATGTGAGAACGTATAGGGTTATATATGATGCAATTGAAGATATTAAATCCGCTATAAAAGGAATGCTAGAACCTGAATATGTAGAGGAGGTTATAGGTAGGGCTCAAGTTAGGGCAGTTTTCAAAGTTCCAAATGTAGGCAATATAGCAGGAATTTATGTACAACAAGGGAAAATCACAAGAAATTGCAATATCAGGCTATTGAGGAACGATGTAGTAATCTATGAAGGTAAGGTTGCTTCCTTAAAGAGATTTAAGGATGACGTTAGAGAGATAGCTTCAGGATATGAAGGTGGATTAGGGTTAGAAAATTACAATGATATAAAAGAAGATGATATCTTAGAAGCATATATAATGAAAGAAGTGAAAAGATAAGGGGTGGGCCTTATGAAATCTAAAAGACTAAATAGAATTTCAGAAGAGATAAAAAAAATTGTGTCAGATCTAATAGCAAGAGAACTTAAAGACCCAAGGATTAATCCTTTGACTAGTATAACTAGTGTTCAAGTTACCAATGATTTAAGCTATGCCAATATCTATATTAGTGTCCTAGGAGATAAAGAGTCAAAGGAGGAGACCCTAGTAGGACTTAATAGTGCAAAAGGCTTTATAAGGAAGGAAATGGGTAGAAGAATAGATTTAAGGCATGTACCAGAAGTAATCTTCCATCTAGATGAATCAATAGAACGGGGCCTTTATATTTCTAAATTAATCGATGATGTAAATAGACAAGAGGAAGATGAGCGAGGAGATGAGGATGAATAATTCGATTAATCAATCTATTAAAGAAGCAATCGAATTAATAAAGGATTCCGATAATATATATATAGTTTCCCATGTACAACCAGACGGGGATAACATTGGCTCAACATTAGCTTTAGGTTTAGCTATTAAGAAGTTAAAAGGTAAAGTAAATATAGTAAAAGTTGATGATATCCCCTCATATTTAATGTTTTTGCCCGGGGTGGACATGATAAAAGAACAAGATATAACTGCCCCTATAGATCTACTAATATCTTTAGATAGCAGTGATTTGGATAGATTGGGCATAGGTAAAGAATTTGCTTTAAAAGCAAAAAAAATTATAAATATAGATCATCATATAACTAATGAAAATTTTGGGCATATAAACATCGTTTCGCCTACATCTGCAGCTACAGCAGAAATAGTCTATGACTTTATTAGGGAGCTGGGAATTAGTATTGATAAGGATATTGCAACTTGTATATATACCGGTATAAGCACCGATACGGGAAGTTTTGTCTACAGCAATACTAGTTCCAGAACCCATCTTATAGCTGCAGAATTATTAAAAATCGGAATCGATGCAGAGTTAATAAATATAAATTTATATCAGAGCAAAAGTATGCCTAGTGCTAAATTGTTTATCAACTCCCTAAGTCATTTAGAAACATATTTAGATGATAAAGTAGGATTAGTTAGTATAACCCGGGAGATGTTAATGGAAAACAATGCAAAAATGGAAGACACAGAAGGGATAATATCCTTCATAAGGGGCATCGATACTATTGAGGTTGCATGTATTTTAAAGGAAATGGATGAAGAGGAGATAAAAGTTAGCTTGAGGAGTAAAAAACATATAGATGTTTCTAAGATCTGTAGAAAATTTAATGGCGGTGGGCATATCAGAGCTGCGGGGTGTACTATCTATGAAGAAATATCTAAAGCTAAGCAATTAATATTAGATGAAATCATATCGACTTTTAGGTGATGAAATGGATGGAGTAATCAATATTTTTAAACCAAAAGGTGTTACTTCCCATGATATTGTTAAAAGGGTAAGAAAAATTTTAGGCATAAAAAAGGTAGGCCATGCAGGAACTTTGGATCCCTATGCTACTGGAGTTCTGCCTGTCTGCGTTGGTAAGGGAACAAGGATTAGCGAATATTTACTAGATTTAGATAAGGAATATGTTGGTGAATTAACCCTTGGTATTGCAACTGATACTCAGGATATGGAAGGGGAGGTTATTAGTGCCTCCAGTAGAAGGGTTACTAAATCTGAAATCTTTGCTGTTTTTGACCGGTTTAAAGGCGAAATATATCAGACTCCTCCCATGTATTCCGCTATTAAATATAAGGGTAGAAAGTTATATGAATTAGCAAGGGAAGGTAAGACAGTAGAAAGGCCTGCTAGAAAAGCTAAAATATATGATTTAAAGATATATGACATCATAGATGATGAAAAGGTAATTTTCTATGTTAAATGTTCAAAAGGTACCTATATAAGAACTCTATGTCACGATATAGGTGAGCTTTTGGGTACATATGGCCATATGTCCTACTTAATTAGAACAGGTGTAGGGAAATTTAGCATAAGTGACAGTTATAGTCTGGATTATATAGAGAAATTAGATAAAGGTGACTTAAAAAAAGTTATTATTCCTTTAGATGACAGTTTAACCCATCTGGATTATATAGAGATTGATAAGAGGTTCTATAACAATTTAATTAATGGCAATATTATTCCAATTAAATTAGATGAAAAGCATTATAAATTTGAAAAGCCTTTAAGGGTATACTGTAAGGGTAAATTCTTAGGAATAGGTAGAATAACAAAAAGAAATGATATAATTAACATAAAAATGGATAAAGTCCTTGCATAGGGTGGTCAATATGGAAATCATAGATTTAAATGGATATGAAGAAAAAAGATTTGAAACTGCTGTAGCTTTAGGGAACTTTGACGGAGTTCATGTTGGACATGAACATTTGATTAGAGATAATATAAAAAAGGCAAAAGAGATGAATTTGAAATCATCAGTCCTCTTGTTTAAAAACCATACCAGAACTACTTTAACAAATGAAGGAAAACCGAAACTGAAAATAATCACTCCATATGAAAAGAAAGTAAACATAATAGAAAAGCTAGGGATTGATTTAATATTTAGCATAGACTTTGATAAAAATATAATGTCATTATCACCGGAAGATTTTGTTGAGAAATTTTTGATTAAAAAATTGAACTCTAAGTTAGTAACCGTTGGGTTTGATTATAGATTTGGATATAAAGCAAAAGGCGATAGTAGATTATTAAAAAAGCTAGGGAATGATTTAGGCTTTAAAGTCAATATAATAGAACCAATCTATATAGAGGGTGAGCTTATAAGTAGTACTAGGATTCGCCAATTAATAAAATCAGGTCTAATTAGTAAAGCCAATAAATTTCTCGGTAAAAAGTACTCTATTTCTGGACGAGTCATAAAAGGTGATAGCAGGGGAGCTGGCATGGGTTTTCCAACGGCTAATTTAAAATTAACTGATGATTACGTAGTTCCGAAGATTGGAGTATATGAAACAATTACGCTTCTAGAGGGTGGCGAAAGATATAGAAGCTTAACCAATATTGGATACAACCCAACTTTTGATGGAAAAGAGTTAAAAATTGAGACACATATTTTAAATTTTGAAGGCAACTTGTATGATAAGGATATTGAAATAAGTTTTATTGATTATATCAGGGATGATATTAAGTTTGATACAGTTGAAGAACTTATCAAACAAATTCAACTAGACATAGAATATATTAAGAAAAAACAATAATGTTTACATTTAGAAAAATATATGATAATATTGATTTGATAAGATAAAAACCATATGCAAAGTTTGTCGTACCTCGGCGATTTACTTAGCTTATGGAGTAATAATAAATTAAGAGGAGGTTTTATAGAAATGTCAATGACCAAGGAAGAAAAAAACAAAATAATAGAAGAGTATAGGCTACATGAAGGAGATACTGGTTCACCAGAAGTTCAAATTGCAATTCTAACCCATAGAATCAACTCCTTAACGGAGCATCTTAAAGTCCACAAAAAGGATCATCACTCAAGAAGAGGATTATTTAAGATGATAGGTCAAAGAAGAGGATTACTGAGATACTTGGAGAAGAAGGACATAGAAAGATATAGAGCATTAATTGAAAAACTAGGCATTAGAGGATAATAAGAGCGGGGGACTTTTCCCGCTCTATTGATTTATTAATTATAGGAAGTTGAAATTTGATAAGCTTTATAATTATAATACAATTATAGTGTGGTTTTTAATCAATAAAAGGTTATAATATAATAATGAAAAATAAAAAGGAGGTAGAGCATGGAAAAACAGTTTAACTATTCTCTGGCTGGAAGAGATTTAACAGTGACAGTTGGAAAAGTAGCTGAACAAGCTAATGGTGCATGTTTAGTTCAATATGGAGATACAGTTATACTAGTAACAGCTACAGCTTCCAAGGAGCCAAGAGAAGGAATTGATTTTTTCCCATTAAGTGTTGATTTTGAGGAAAGGCTATATTCGGTAGGAAAAATCCCTGGTGGATTTATCAAAAGAGAGGGTAAGCCAAGTGATAAGGCAATACTTACAGCAAGGTTAATCGACAGACCCATACGGCCACTTTTTCCTGATGGATACAGAAATGATGTACAAGTTATAGCGACAGCCTTATCAGTTGATCAGGATTGTCCCCCGGATATAGTTGGAATGTTAGGCTCTTCCATAGCCTTATCTATATCAGATATTCCCTTCAATGGACCTACAGGTTCTGTATTAATAGGATTAGTAGATGGAAAGCTTGTTCTAAATCCAACTGCTGAGGAGAGGGAAAAATCCAAGCTTCACTTGGTTGTATCAGGCACAAAAGATGCCATCATGATGGTTGAAGCTGGAGCTCATGAAGTAGATGAGGGGATAATTTTAGAAGCTATTTTATTTGCCCACGAAGAGATTAAAAAGTTATGTGAATTTATTGAAGAAATCCAAAAAGAAGTTGGTAAAGAAAAACAGGATTTCGTTATATTCAAACCTGATGAGCAGATAGAAAAGGAAGTAAAAGAGTATGCCTCGGAAAAGCTCATCAATGCTATTCAAACAGTAGATAAACAAGAGAGAGAAAACGCCATCGAGGAAGTTTTTGAGGAAACAATTGAGAAATTTATTGAAATATATCCTGAGAATGAAAAGGATATACTGGATGTGCTAGATAGCATATTGAAGGCTGAAGTTCGAAGGCTTATTTTAGAAGAAGGGATTAGACCAGATAATAGGAAAATCGATGAGATACGTCCTATTAGCTGTGAAGTAGGAATACTTCCAAGAACCCATGGGTCAGGTTTATTTAAAAGGGGTCAAACCCAGGTATTAACTGTAGCAACTTTAGGTGCATCGAGTGACGTTCAGGTAATCGACGGATTAAGCGATGAGGAATCCAAAAGGTATATGCACCATTATAACTTCCCACCTTATTCAGTTGGTGAAACTAGAGTACTAAGGGGCCCCGGTAGAAGGGAAATAGGCCATGGAGCTTTAGCAGAAAAAGCTTTAGAACCTGTAATTCCTGATGTAGATGAATTCCCTTATACTATCAGATTAGTATCCGAGGTATTGAGTTCTAATGGATCCAGTTCTCAAGCCAGTGTTTGTGGTAGTACTTTAGCTTTATTAGATGCTGGAGTGCCTATAAAAGCGCCTGTTGCAGGAATTGCTATGGGGTTAATAAAATCGGAAGATAAGGTTGCAATTTTATCAGATATTCAGGGTATAGAAGATCATTTAGGAGATATGGACTTTAAAGTGGCAGGAACAGAAAAAGGGGTAACGGCAATCCAAATGGACATTAAAATATCTGGCATAGATAGAGCGATTTTACAAGAAGCTTTAAATAGGGCCAAAGAAGGTAGATTATTCATATTGGAAAAGATGAAAGAAGTTATTTCAGCTCCTAGAAAAGAACTTTCACCCTATGCTCCAAGGATACTCACAATGCAAGTGGATCCAGATAAGATTAGAGATATTATTGGTCCTGGAGGAAAGATGATCAATAAAATCATAGATGAGACTGGCGTGAAAATTGATATAGAAGATGATGGTAGAGTTTCAATTGCATCAGATAATATGGATAATGGAGAAAGGGCTGTAGAGTTAATAAGTAAAATTATAAAAGATGTGGAAGTTGGAGAAATTTATATGGGCAAAGTTATAAAAATAGTTCCATTTGGTGCTTTCGTTGAAATTGCCAATGGTAAAGAAGGATTACTCCACATATCCAATATTGCAAATGAGAGGATAAACAGAGTAGAAGACGTATTATCTATTGGAGATGAAGTATTAGTAAAGGTAGTGGAAATTGATAACCAAGGCAGAATAAATCTTTCTAGGAAAGCAGTATTACCTAAGCCAGAGAAGGAAAAAAAATAAAATACTAAACACTAAATGCATGAACCCAAATTAGGTTCATGTTTTTAATTTATATTTTTTTGTAGATCAGGTATATATTTAAAATAATTCAATATCCCTCTGAATATAAATAGTGGTAGAAAGAATATTGGAGGGATAGAGTTGAAAATTTTAATAATAAATAAAAGGATGATGACTTATATTTTAATGGCTATTTTAGTTATCATAGTTGTGGGAACCCTTTATTACTTTTATAATAGGGTTGATGAAACTTTTAATATGGATATTTATTATAAAGGGAATGTAGAGGATAAGATAGTATCATTTGCCTGCAATGTTGACTGGGGAAATGAATACATAGAGCCTATGTTAGAAATCTTTGAACGAGCAAATATCAGAATAACTTTTTTTGTTACTGGGACTTGGGCTGAAAAATATCCTGAGCTTCTAAAAACCATTTATAATGCTGGACATGAAATTGGAAATCATGGGTATAGACATATTGACTATGATAAGTTGAGCTATGACAACAATAGGGAGGAAATCTTAAAGGCCCATAATGTTATTTATAATATAATAGGTGAAGAACCTAATTTTTTTGCTCCACCTTCTGGTGCGTATAATGATAATACAATTAAGGCAGCAAAGGATTTAAATTATGATATAATTATGTGGAGTATCGATACAATAGATTGGAGAGATGACAGTACTAGGGATAAAATCATTAATAGAGTAACTAGTAAAATACATAAATCAGCTATTGTGTTGATGCATCCAACAAAAGAAACAGTAAGTGCTTTACCTGAGATAATAGAATATTTGATTAATAAAGGATATAAGATAGGAAGGATTAGCGATGTAGTAAAATAAATAACAATTAGGAGGACAGAGATGTATTTTGAAGATAGGCTAGATAATGGAATAAAAGTAGTTATGGAGAAAATCCCTATTGCTAAATCAGTTTCAATTGGCGTTTTTGTTAACGCCGGTATTATTAAAGAGGACAAGCAGATAAACGGTATATCCCACTTTATAGAACATATGTTATTTAAGGGGACAAAAAATAGATCAGCTATAGAAATTGCTCAAGCAATAGATAGTATAGGTGGTCAGATAAATGCTTATACCAGCACCGAATACACTTGTTATTATATAAAGGTGTTAGATAAGCATTTACCGCTAGCTATTGAACTACTATCAGACATGATTACCAATTCCTTATTTGATGAAGAGGAAATAAATAAGGAGAAAGGGGTAGTTAAAGAGGAGATTAAGATGTATTTAGATTCACCAGAAGATGTAACATATGATCTATTAAGTGAGATGATGTTTGAAGGCACTCCATTGTCGTTACCAATATTGGGTAGTTATGATACTGTAGACAATCTAAATAGGGAAACTATATTGGAGTTTTATAATAAAAACTACCTAGCTAATGATATGGTTATTTCAATAGCAGGAAATTTTGACTATAATGGTACCTTTAAATTGTTAAATGATTCTTTTAGAAGTGTTCCTGCTAAAAACAAGGTGGAAGACTTAAGTATAAATCCGAATTTTAAGCAAAAAGTAGATGGTTGCTATAAGGATATAGAACAGCTTAATTTCTGCATAGGAATGAAAGGAATTAAACGAGATTCAGATGATATATATCCATTATTAATTATGAATAATATTTTTGGTGGAAGCATGAGTTCTAGGTTGTTTCAAAGGATTAGAGAGGAAAGGGGACTGGTCTACTCCATATACTCTCATATAGCTTCCTTTAAGGATACGGGCATATTTACCATATATGCAGGACTAGGAAGAGAACAATTAATAGAAGTGGTACAGCTAATAAGAAAAAATATAGAAGATATGAAAAAGAATTTAATTACTAAGGATGAGCTAGAAAGATCTAAGGAACAGTTGAAGGGAAATTACATTCTAGGCTTGGAAGGCACCTTTAGCCGTATGTTAGATTTAGGAAAATCTAAACTGCTATTAAATAGGATTGTAACATTAGATGAAGTATTGGAGAAAATTGATAGAGTAGAGATGGACGATATTGAAAGGGTGGTTCATAAAGTATTTAATAAAGATAAATATAATATTGCTTACGTTGGAAATGTTAATAATAAAGAAAAAATTAACAATCAGCTAAAAGAAATACTACTTAATTGAGGTGATGTTATGAAGATAAAAGTGGTAAACAAAAGCGATTTACCCCTTCCCAGCTATAAGACGAAGGGATCTTCTGGTATGGATTTGTATGCAAATATCGATAAGCCCATTACAATCAAGCCCATGGAAAGGGTATTAATACCCACTGGATTATATATATCCATCCCTGTTGGTTACGAAGCTCAAGTAAGGGCTAGAAGTGGACTTGCTATAAAACATGGTATAACTCTAGCTAATGGCATTGGCACAATTGATAGTGACTACAGAGGGGAGATTGGGGTTATATTAATTAATTTAGGACAAGAAGCCTATACTATAAATAGGGGAGATAGAATTGCTCAGTTGGTAATAGTTAAATATGAAAGGGTAGAGTTTGAACTGGTTTCAGATTTAGATTCTACTGAGAGGGGT
>ERZ773359.808-NODE-808-length-44880-cov-54.405443_pt1 | contig 44880 bp, 31 predicted proteins | sample MGYA00374955_ERZ773359 | MGnify/ENA primary metagenome ERZ773359 (study PRJEB29098, sample SAMN04486028) | biogas fermenter metagenome | study: EMG produced TPA metagenomics assembly of the Biogas fermentation microbial communities from Germany - Plant 4 DNA1...
ATTATACCAGAGGCGTTTCAGGTCTCATTTTTATTATTAAGTTAACAGACCAGATGAATGAGCAAGGAGTGAATAGCATGAAAGTTAAAAGAAATATTATCAGAATCGATGAAGATAAATGCAACGGCTGCGGCCTGTGCATCAATGCATGTCATGAAGGGGCTTTGCAGCTTGTGGACGGAAAGGCCAAACTGGTATCCGACTCTTATTGTGACGGTTTAGGCCATTGTCTGCCCGAGTGTCCCACTGGTGCCATAACCATTGAGGAAAGAGAAGCCGATCCCTTTGACGAAGAAGCTGTAAAAAAGAATATGGAACAGAGGCAGGCTGTGGCGCAGAAAGTCCAGCATATGCATGCGGGTGGGTGTCCCGGAAGCCGGGCAATGTTTATCAGACGTCAGGAAGCTGAAACCAAACCGGCAGTGACAACTGAAAAGCCTCAGTCCCAGCTAAGGCAATGGCCCTGCCAGATCAAGCTGGTACCGGTCAATGCCCCCTATTTCCAGAACGCACACCTTTTGGTGGCTGCTGATTGCACCGCCTATGCCTATGCCAACGTACATGAGGAATTTATGAAGAACAAGATCACCATTATCGGTTGCCCCAAGCTGGATGAAGGGGATTATTCCGAAAAACTTACTGATATTCTCAGACTGAACAACATCAAGAGCGTCACGGTTCTCCGCATGGAGGTACCCTGCTGCAGCGGCATTGTAAATGCTGTAAAGAATGCTTTGCTCAACAGCGGCAAACTGGTACCCTGGCAGGTTGTCACCATTGGAACCGATGGAACTATACTAAACGATTAATACAAGGAGGAATGTATTTATGTCAGAAATGTTTTGTTTCCAATGCGAACAGACAGCGGGTGGAAAAGGCTGTACCAGAGTCGGTGCTTGCGGTAAAACTGCCCTGGTTTCCAACAAGCAGGATGCCCTGACAGGCGCCCTGGTTGGTCTGGCCAGAGCAGCATCTGCGGGAAATCCGTCAAAAAAGGCAGTTGAGCTCATGGTTAGTGGTTTGTTTACTACCATCACCAATGTAAATTTTGACCCGGATAGGATCGATGAACTCAAGAGACAGATTGAGGAGGAAAAGACAAAGCTGGGAGGCGCTGAAAACCTCTCTGAAAGCGATCTTTGGAATGGAGATCCCGACGTGGTATCCCTGCGCTCTACTCTGCTTCTCGGAATCCGCGGCATGGCAGCTTATGCGCATCATGCCAGGGTGTTGGGTAAAGAGGATCATGGGGTTAATGAGTGGTTCTTTAAGGGCATGCGCGCCATTGGCGAGGAGCATACCGTTGAAGAATGGCTGGATCTGCTCATGGAGTTCGGACAAATCAACCTAAGATGCATGGAACTTCTTGACGAGGCCAATACATCGGCCTATGGTCATCCTGTACCTGTAAAGGTTTCCACCATAATTGAGAAGGGGCCCTTCATCGTTATAAGCGGGCATGACCTTCTGGATCTGAAAATGCTTCTGGAGCAGACAGAAGGAAAGGGAATAAATATCTACACCCACGGTGAAATGCTTCCTGCCCATGGTTATCCGGAACTCAAAAAGCATCCTCATCTCAAGGGCAACTTCGGAACAGCCTGGCAGAACCAGCAGAAAGAGTTCCTTGATATACCGGCTCCCGTGCTCTTTACCACCAACTGTCTGATGCCGCCCAGACCCAACTACAGCGACAGGATATTTACCACAGACGTTGTGGGCTATCCGGGACTGATCCATATAAAGGCTGATCATACAGGTTACAAGGATTTTACACCTGTCATTGAAAAGGCTCTTGAGCTTGGCGGCTATCCCGAGGATCATGTAATGACCGGCATCAACGGCGGCACAGAACTCATGACGGGCTTTGCCAGAAATGCTGTTCTGGGTGTAGCCGATAAGGTTATCGAGGCCGTGAAAACTGGTGCCATCAGGCATTTCTTCCTGGTTGGAGGCTGCGACGGAGCCAAAGCCGGCAGAAACTACTACACTGATTTTGTAAAGCAAACTCCTGACGATACGGTTATTCTGACACTTGCCTGCGGCAAGTACAGATTCAATGACCTCAATATCGGAGAGATCGGCGGCCTTCCGAGAATCATGGATATGGGGCAGTGCAATGATGCCTATTCGGCCATTCAGGTTGCTCTTGCGCTTACAAAGGCCTTTAACTGTGATATCAATGAATTACCGCTGACCCTGGTTCTCTCCTGGTATGAGCAAAAGGCAGTATGCATTCTCTTGACTCTCCTAGCTCTGGGCATGAAGAATATATATATAGGCCCATCCATTCCTGCCTTCTTCTCCTCCAATGTACTGAATGTACTGGTTGAGAAGTTCGGCATCAAGCCCATCAGCACTCCTGAACAGGATCTGAAGGCCATTCTCGGATGAGGATGTATACTGTTTAATATAAACCCCCGTTGCAGGACAACCAAAACGCCTGCACGGGGCTTTTTTATAACCATTCACCTGTTCCACGGCCTGGCAGATCATGATCCTGACCCTGCCCAATTCAGTTCAGATGACTCTCAACTCCATTCATAAACTTGGTCCAGTTCACGTCTTCCATATAGAACAGGAACACCAACTCCTGAATGCCGTGTTCTTCAATGAATTCGGGTATGGTCATGCCAGTGGTATATTTGCTGTAGAATCTGGCATCCACCACATAGATCTCTTCATAATGGGGCAGAAGGAAGGGAACCCATGCATTGCCGAAAGAATCCTTCATCACCATGATCTTCTTTCCGTTGTGGACATCGGTTTTTATAACAGACCAGGTGGCTCCTCCCGTGCTCATAAAGATCAGGTACTTATCCCCGGAACCTTCAGCATAGCTCATGTCGATGAGTTCAGCGGTTTCTTCCGAATTCCCGTTATACATGATATATTCGTGGTTTGTAAAAGGAAGGTATAAATATATGGTATCCGGATTTTTCTCCAACTCCTTGTTCAGCGTCTTGGTGTAGGAACTCCCCAGATATCCTTCAATCTTTACAGTTTCATAATGGCTAAGGGGCACAGGCTCCCTGCCAGTGGCCTCCATAAAGGCACAGTATCCGTAATAGGCTCCCAGAGCCGTCCAGTGATGGTCTGTCTTAAAGTATATATATTCGTCCTTATGCTGATTGAGAGCATCATAGACATTAACCGTCACAATTCCCGGGTCGAGCCGGCCGTACAGATAGTCCATGGCATCATTCTGGGAGTCAGTGATATCGGCATACTTCTTAAGCTTGATGAATTCACTGGCCGTGGGGGGTATCATGGAATACAGGGTGACATCATCCCCCAGCACATCATGATATTTGTTTAAAACCTCGGCATAGTAGTCCATGCCTTCCCGGTTGAATTTGAAGAGCTGCACAGCCTTTCCGTCAACAATCAGGTAATAGCCCACGGTTTCATCATCGCCGAATTCTCTGGGCGGCGCGGGTGTGGGATCGGGTGTGGCAGATGTCGCTGCTTCATCGGAAATACCCGGGTTTGTGTCTGGCGTAGTGGTTGGTTTGGATGTTGAAGGATTCTCTTGTGGCGGTGTAGTATCAGGAGTTTTTTCATTAATAGGGGCGTTCTGTTCACGGGACACCACCAGGGTTACCCCCGGCTCGTTAAGTGACATTGAATCTTTGATATCACGGCACATTTTAACAACCCTGTCCCGATTGATGAAAGTATCGCTGTAATAATCCTCAAAATCCCTGAAATACTCACCGCTGAAAAGGGATGAAACAGTAAGGGTTGGCCTGCCTTTAAGCATCCTGTTTTCCAGTACGGAGACTGTGGGCTTATTCACATTTAAAAGGTTTGCAAGCCCCAGCCCTCCCAATATTAAAATAAAAGCAATAGCATCCAATCTGAGTTTTTTCATGACGATCTCCAAATTCCTTCTTAAAACCTGAAATACAAAAACGGGTTATAACTCTGGCCTACCAGGAAAGCCAATGACAGGACAAGGATGAATATGTTGATAACAGGCTTAAATACACGATCCATAAAGGCAACCCTTGTACGGTTTCCCTGGAAATATGCCTTAACGGCTTCAAACAGCCTTTTAGCAAGCGGTGTTGATGCGATAACGGCTAATACTAAAAATAGTGCGTTGCCCCTGAAGAGGATGGATACCTCACTATTGGTAAAGGCATATGCTCTTCCAAACATCACTCCTAAAAACTGTAAACCCTCCCCCATATCAATATGGTAGAAGAACACCCAGCCTATGAGGACTATCAACAACAGGTACAGACGTGAAAAGAAGGCCGGTATCCTGTCCAGCAGTTTTTTGAGGAAGAGCTTCTCTGCAAAAACAAGCACGAAATAATAGAGTCCCCAGATGATAAAGTTCCAGCTGGCACCATGCCACATCCCTGTCAAAAACCATACTATAAAAAGATTTCTGGCGTGGTTTCTTCGATTTCCACCCAGGGGTATGTAAAGGTAATCCCTGAAGAAACTGCCCAGGGAGATATGCCACCTTCTCCAGAACTCGGTGGCGCTTTTTGATATGTACGGATAATTAAAGTTCTCCTTGTATGTAAAACCGTACATGCGACCAAGACCTATGGCCATGTCCGAATACCCTGAAAAATCGAAGTATATCTGAAAGGCATAGAGAAGAATTCCCAGCCATGCGCCGGCTACCGGGAGTTTTTCATAATCGGTACCCAGGAAGGAGAGGGACAGTTCACCTGCCGTATTGGCTATGAGAACCTTCTTTCCAAGACCGATGATGAACCGGTTAACCCCCTCGCTGAATCCTGTTGCCGTTACCTCTCTGTGTTCAATTTCAGCCGCTATATCGCTGTACCGGACAATGGGTCCTGCCACCAATTGATGAAACAGGGACACAAAGAGCAGGAGTTTGAAAAATGATCTTTGAGCCCCCACCTCTCCCCTGTATACATCCACAACATAGGAGATTGTTTGGAAGGTGTAAAAGGATATGCCAATGGGCAGGGAAATCCTGGGTACATTAAGGCTCAGACCAAACAGCGCGTTGATGTTTTCCACAAAAAAACCCGAATACTTGAAAGCGCCCAGAAGCAGTAGATTTCCAATAACAGACAGGGCTACAAAGGCCTTTGCCTTATTAGTTCCATGGTATTTTTCAATCATCAGGGCATTGAAGTAATCGAACAGTGTGCTGAAGATCATGGCGGTGATCCAAACAGGCTCACCCCATGCGTAGAAAAAGAGTGAAGATATTATTAAAAGCCAGTTACGCCAGGTTCTGTTCTTGATAATGAAATAGAGAAACAGGTTAACAGGCAGGAAAATACACAAAAAGACCAAGCTTGAAAAGACCAAAGAGCAACATCTCCCCCTAAACTACACCATTCCAATTCGCAATACAACCCGCCTTCTTCCTTCTTTTCAGGCGGGGTGTACGGAAAGCATCATGTATCAGCAGCTGTGTATACATCGACTATAATATACTATAATCCATGGGTACACAGAATACAATAGAATGCTATGGATTAAAGTTGTCTGATTAATGCCCGGCAGCCTTTAGCACCATATTGGCATGTTCCTGGATATATACTTTGGAGGTGCTGCTGCTGTGGGATGTACTGCCCTTCAGATACAGATCAAACATACCATTTACACCGTTATCGGTTACTGTATCGGCGCCATGTGGCATTCCGGACAGGGATGCTGCAATGTTCATCCCGTTGATATGGACCACAACCGCCCTGGGAGACCATCTCCATGTACCAAACAGTTCTTTCATGACTTCGGTATCGGCACGGGTGGCAGGTTCCATATCCACATGATTGTAACCGCCAATCATCACAGCTTTAAACTGCTTTCCGGTCTCCACATCCACAACGGTAAAGGTGCTGTTCCTTTTTATCAGATATTTTCCTTCTGTATACCATTCTACAAGCGCGCCCTTTCTTGCCGGTGAGCTGTCCTGTCCCGGTGTTACGGTATAGGTTCTGGGTGCATAGCCGGAGATGGCAATCTTTTCACCGGCATTAAACCATTCATCGGGCTGCTTATAGTTGTATTTCATCAGATCCTGCTGACTGATGCCAAACTTCTTTGCGATGGACGAGGCGGTATCTCCTGGCTGCACTATATATGTCACATCAGGCCATGTGGTTACCGCCGAAGGTTTTTCAGGAGCCGGCGCGGGTGTCTGAGCCGTGGTTCCGGGTATGATGAGTGTCTGCCCCACCAGGATCATATCCGATGTAAGATTGTTGGCCTTCTTTATATCAGATACGTTAACACCGTAGCTCTGAGCTATGCGCCACAGGGTATCGCCGGACTTCACCGAATGGGTTATGTGCAAGTATAGTTCCTGACCGGGGTATATCACATCCGATGTCAGATTGTTTATACTCTTCAGATTTTCGACCGATGTATTATAGCGCTGGGCTATACTCCACAGGGAATCCCCGGCTGCAACAGTGTAAACACCAGCCTTCTCGGCCTGGCTTGTTCTACTGTTGACCATGACTGTATCGGTGGTGCTGTCAAGGGTCACCTGGTAGCCCAGGTTTTCTGCTATAAATTTCAGCGGTGCATAGGTAACACCATTTACCACCAGGGATTTAGGCATGGAAACCTGTTTTCCATTAACTCTTGCCAGGGAAGAGCCCCGCATAAATGCTATCTGAACTCCATTCTTATTGATGCCCACCGTATTGGAAGAGTCGTTCCACCAAACACTGGCTCCTATCTTATTGCCAAACTCGTAAAGGTTCACATAGGTAGTGTAATTATAGAAGAAAGGTTTACTGCCGAATGATTGTAGCTGACCATTTATACTGACTTTTGCCGAATAATCGTAGTTTCCCTCCGGCTGTGCACTCTGGGTAGTTTTGGTGGGGGTATTAGCATATGAAGCCGCTTCGGCCTGGATGGGAGCCGTATATAGGAATGAGGCCAGAAGCAGGGATCCAACCATGACCTTGACCATTCGGATTTTGATTCCAGGAAATCTTTCGCCGATGTAGTCAAGGATATTACGATTAAGTCTTTGCCTGTTCTCCGGATCAATCCTGTTGAATTCCTCAGCAAATTCCACATCATTCATAGCCGGATTGTCAATATACAGTTCCAGATCATACCCGTCTTCGACCTTGACCAAACGATAACTTGAAAACATATCCATGCTATCACCCTTTGCCCTTTCTCAATGCCTTCTTATTATGAGCGGTTCAAGGGTCAAATATGAAATATATGAAAAATTCTCAAGAAATATAATGGAGATGAGGCATGAAAAAGAACCGGATGGATACGGCTCAAACAAGTGAGGAACAGGATGGTTGAGCTTGTGTATGTCGGATTTACTGGGTTATTTTATGATATTGAACACAAAGAACTGTGATGGTTCTTTGAGGGCAACTCCCACCTCTATGGCCACAGAAGGCCGAAGACCCTCCCTGTCTGCTGTTTGCTGAGGATCAACCTTGACATAATAGGCTTCTATCTGGGTGCTTCCCAGAAGCGCCCCACGTTTCCACTCCCTGTCCAGAAAATCCTCTATGCTGAGTTTTATTGTGCTTTGAAGATCCTGAGTCAATTCCTGGCCGGATACCCAAAACAGACTGGTGCTTATGGAATCCTTAATGAAATTAATATAGCGCCTGAAATTAAGCGAACCATAATCGTCGGTCAAATCCGACAATGTCATGAACTCATCCACAACGTAGCCAATGCCCGGAATCTCTGTGATGGGGTTTATCCTTCTGATGGATAAGGCTTTTCTGGCCTGGGGCGAAAGCTGAATCTCCACTCCGGTTACACCCACCAGCACTTCATTGACCGGTGACTTGTCGGGTCCTTTAACATGATCGTTCCTGGCGTAAAGACCAGCAATGAACCCTCCGGGCGGAACCATAATATCCTTTGAGTCAGGCCCCGTCACCTGTATCCATGGCGAATAGCATGATGCATAGCTGCTTATCAGGCGGCTCCAAGGGGTGGGATGCGGATCGTCATATGCCGTATCCAAAATGACTGTTCTGTCGCCCAGAGCTTCACATTGCTGTATCAAAGCCTCATCCAGCCCATCATACTGGCAGGATACGGGAGAATAAAGAGTGGAAACAGTAGTGATCTTTTCAAGAGCTTTAAGACCGGTTGATGCCTTTGCGTCCAGTCCATCACTTCCTAAAAAGTCTGCCAGAACCGGCACATCACCATCCGAACCTCCCGAAAGCCAGATGGCTCTATCTCCGGCATCGGGCATTATGCTGCCGTCATTATCCTCTGCAATATCCATCCTTACCAATACGGAATTTTGGTTGACAACGTTCTCATAGTAATATGGGGACCCTTCATTTAAGGAAACATCATTGTAGACCTCAATTATATCGGCAAGGGCAGGATCAGGCTTTGCGGATTTTATAGAAGTGAATTTATCACGTGTAAAGCATAATACCTCCAATGTGAAGGTGGGATCCGATTCTGTAGAATTCATTCCCTGAAAGACCTTAACCGCAACCCGGTTTCCCCATTCTCCGGCATTGATTGCGCGCAGCGTGCAGGCGTTTTTCTTTCCACTTTTAAGCCCGGCCTGGGCTGTCTGGGCGGTTTGAGATATAACCCGGACTATATAGAGCCGTCGTCCGCCGTTATCAAAATAGCCTTTCACCTCGTATGGCATATAGGACCTTCCGGGGTGGCTGCCGTAAATTCTTGCATATTCTTCAAAACTGGTCACTAGCTGTGGCGTTTCAGGGCCTCTTTCTGTTTCTCCAAGAAACCCGGCAGTCCCAAATTCAGCTCCGTAGATTCCATCCGGCTGATATTCATGTCCTGCCGCAGCCATTTCAAATAATACTGAATCAGCAGTTTTGCCTCCCGTCATATATTCGCTGAAAGATGTGATGCTACCATTGACAACCTGCTCATCCGCTACCTGACTGCTGAATAATATGCCCGAGACCAGGACACAGAGAACAGTCAGCACGAATACTTTTCCTATTCTGACCATTACTCTAACCTCCTGATTCCCAGTTCATTTTTTGGTGTCCCTCCAGCCAGTTGATGAACTGCAATGCCGTCCGTGGAGAACGCCCGTTATACAGCATCTCCCATTGTATAGCCTTCTTGTGGAGTACATCCTTTTCAACCCTGATACCTCGTTTGTGTGCAAGCCCTTCCACAATTTCAAGGTACTCGTCCCGATCAGGAGCTGTGAAGGTGATGGTCATACCAAAACGGTCGGCCAGGGACAGTTTTTCTTGCATGGTGTCCGCCGCGTGGATTTCATCATCAGCCTGGCCAGATGTGAGTCCGGCTCTGTCGCTGAACCTCTCCTTAATAAGATGCCTTCTGTTGGTTGTTGCATATACAAGAAGATTTGCAGGCCTGTTCTCAAGACTTCCCTCAAGAACCGCTTTTAGCGCGGTATAACTACTTTCTTCATCACTGAAGGAAAGATCGTCAATAAAAGCAATAAACTTCTGAGGCCTGTTCCGGATTATCCCCAGGATCTGACCGAAATCAGCCAAAAGCTCCTTGGGTATTTCAATAATGCGAAGACCGAGAGTGTAATATTCGTTTAGGAGTGCCTTAACAGTTGAGGATTTGCCGGTGCCCCGATCTCCGTAAAGCAGCAGGTTGTTTGCCGGGTAGCCCTTGATAAATTGTAGAGTGTTCTCTACGATCTCGTTCCTTTGAAGCTCATAACCGATAAAATCACTCAGTCTTACCGGATCGGGATCATCCACGCCCCTAAGACTTCCCTTATCACCGCTGCGTTCCCATATAAACCCCTTGTAACGGGCAAAAATACCCGATCCATACTTGCTGTAGAAATCAAGTAAACGGGTTGATCCTTCGCCCCAGGGCTTTCCTGGCTCAAAAATGCTGTGCGCTTTCGGGCAGGTATCCCATTCAGGCAGGTCACTGATGATTTCCGCAGACTCATGGTCATGGTTTTGAAGCCATTCAGATTTGATTCTGCGGGAAGAAAGGGCTGCCAGCTCCCCCAATATATTAAGTTCCTTTGCCAATTCCTGAGCCATCCAGCCCGGAAGCTGCCCGGAACTTACCTGTTCCGCCATTTTGCTTACTGAATTTTCACGGTATAGGATGGCATGGATCAGATATTCACCAAATGAACGGATTCCGGGTAGTTTGAGCATCATGCCATGCTCCACCAGTTGGTGAAGAAAATCCGAATAACGACTGACAAATTCCTTGGAACTCTGCTTTTCAGCACAGGTTTCAAGCAATCGAATGAATCTTTCGACGACTTCGTCCTTTAGCAGGTCTCTGAAAACTGTGAGGGACTCAAGCCTTACAAGAAGTCTTCTTATTTCATTTTGCATCCTTTATTCTCCCGAGCCGCCAATAATCCTTTACTGGCTAATCTTTCCTCCTTTATATTACGTTTAGTCATTAAAAAAATCAAGGAATATGCCTGAATTCATAGAACTGAGACATATTCCCCGGAACACTCATGTATTTTGGACTTATCTGATTTAAAACCCCGGCAAATTTTATCGCCGGGGTCTGATGTATCACTGGACATGCCCTGTCTGGTTATTCTGGTTTTTCAGCTTCAGCCGGGGTCTCAGGCTCTGATGAACTCTTCACGGCAGCTGACTCCTTTATATCTTTGCCCAGATATTCGGGAAGCTCCAGCCCCGCCATCTTGTACATCTCATTCATGGGTGGAATGGCCTTCAGCAGGCCGGAAAGGAAGTTTGCCGTAGCAGGTGTGCCGTCCTTGCCATTCATGCTGTCCCAAACTGTTACCTTGTCGATCTTGAGGTTCTTGACGGCTTCAACCTGAATACTAATCAGATCTTCCATCTTATCCGCCAACATCATTCTGGTGGCATCAACTGCATTGCCTCCTGCAGCCGCTACCAGCTGTGCAAAGCCCTGAGCCTGCTTGGTCAGCAATTCCTGCATACCGCGAGCCTGAGCCTCCATCTTCATGAAGATGGCATCGGCCTCACCCTTGGCAAGCCTTCTAGTTTCCTCCGCTCTTGCTTCGGCTTCAAGCTCAATGCGCCTTTTCTCAATCTCGGTCTTAACAAGAATATCAGCTTCCTGGGTTGCCTTTTCACGGTCGGCACGGGCAAGCTCCGCTTTTTGCTCAGCCGCATATGCTTCTTCCAGGGCTTTTGCTTTCTGGATTCTCTCTGCGGATGTAGCACGTTTCAGCGCCTCTGCCTGACGTTCACGAAGGATGGCATTGGATTGAGCGATTTCAGCCTGGGCTTCGTTCTCACCTTTTATAGCCTCAGAATTAGCAGCGGCAACCTGTATTCTTTCATCCCTGCTGGCATTGGCCTCGCCTATGGAGCCGTCCCTGTTCTTCTCAGCAACAGATTTCTTGGCATCGTTGATGGCCTTGGCAGCAGCTTCACGGCCAAGTGCCTCTATGTATCCGGATTCATCAGTTATGTCGGTAACGTTCACGTTGATGAGGCGAAGTCCTATTTTCTTGAGTTCAGACTCAACGTTCCTTGATACCGCTTCCAGGAACTTATCACGGTCGGTGTTGATCTCTTCAATATCCATGGTAGCGACAACAAGGCGCAATTGTCCGAAAATGATATCCTTGGCCAGTTCCTGAATCTCAGTCAGCTTAAGACCCAGAAGACGTTCTGCTGCATTCTGCATGACTCCCTGCTCGGTTGAGATACCAACCGTAAAGCGGGAAGGAACATTAATCCTTATGTTCTGTCTGCTCAAAGCGTTTTCCAGATCCACACTGATGGACATGGGTGTCAGATCCATGTATTCATAGGCCTGGATGATCGGCCATATGAAAGCGGCACCGCCGTGGATGCATTTGGCTGATAAAGCCGTGCCATCCCTTGATGATCCAACCTTTCCGTATATGACCATGATCTTGTCCGACGGACATTTACGATAACGAGAGATGATGAACAAAAAAGTGAACAGAACCAGAACTGCAATAACACTGATAAGGGTTATAGTCTCTATCATAATCCATTCTCCTCCATGAAAGTTTTCATCCGGTACTGACTTCATCATTGGGTATTACAGTCAATATATTATCTTCGGTAACCCCTGTAACAAAAACCGATTCTCCGGTTTTCAGATCACGATCCGCACTGGTGGCAGCTTCAAATTCGCAGAACCGTTCCTGCACGATGACATTTACCTTGCCGTACCCTTTGTTTGCTGCCGGGATGGTGATATAAACCTCGCCGACCTTTCCTATGGCATTGGCGATTTGTATATTACCGCTGTGCTGCAGTCTCAAAGCCATTCGTATCGACCAGGTTACAAAATACAGCGCAGCCCAGCCAGCCAGCAGTGATATCAAAACAACTGCGGGAAGCGACAGATCCAGGCCCCCCAACACAACACCGGTCCACCCGCCAACAGCAAAAAAGGCGACAATGCTTCTAAAGGTAAGCAGCCTTACTTCAGCCAGGTCACTGCTCTCGGTTATGTCCCCGCCAGGCTCGGAATCATCTGCCCCCAGGCCATCGCTGTCAATATCGCTATGAGAAACATCGGCATCTCCCTCACCTCCGGATAATCCTATTATGAATAGTATGATCTGGACGATGAGAATCAGGGTAGCCGGGATGGCAAAGTATGTAAACATCTGCTGCAAAGAGCTTAATTCGTTCCACCAGTTTACCATTAATCCGCCCTCCTTTCCTTCTATTTTATATCAAACAAGGTGTAGGATTCAAATGTTTCTAATACCCAACAGGACTTGTTTTTTTGCAGAAAAATGTTACCCCTGTTCAGGGACATGGACGCTCCGGCACAATGCCAAAATCAAAAAGCATGTATCAAGAGAGATAATCGCTGAATTCCATCGCTACTGCCTGGGTGAGATCTTTTCCAGGCGAGGTTTCACATGCCCTGCACTCCTGAACCAGGTAAACAGGAAGCTGGATTATGAAGGTGCTCCCCTCCCCGATTTTGCTTTCCAGGAAAACCTCCCCGCCGAAAGCAGAAGCAATCTTCTTTACCAGGGATAATCCTATTCCGGTACCCCCAACCTGCCGTGACAGAGTGCAATCCGCCTGACCAAAGCATTCAAATATCAGTTCCTGCTTATCTTCCGGTATTCCAATACCCTGATCCTTGACCATTATACATACATAATCCCTTGATCCGGAACTGGTTTTTGATATGGAAACATTGATCCCCCCACCTGCCGGGGTAAACTTTATGGCATTGGACAAAAGATTTAAGAGCATGCGCTCAAACATATCCTCATCCAAACCCATAATCATGCTGTCCACTGTAGAATCAAATTTTAAGTTGATATTCTTTTGTTGTGCATAGAGTTTGACCGATTCTGTTATTTCCCTGGATAAACCCACGATATCCAGATTTCGTCTGTCAATCTTTAAGCCTCCCGCATTAAGCCGTGAAATATCCAGGACATTGTTGATCAGTCTCAGCTGTTTGTGGGTATTCTGTTTGATCTTCTGCAGGAAACCCTTGAATTTATCGCTTAACTCGTCTTTGCAGAGGTACTCTATGGCCTGTACGGCAGAATGGATGATTGCCAGCGGTGTTTTAAGCTCATGGGCAATGAACAGGAAATAATTGTCCTTAGCTTTGAGAGCCTTCTTCAGGTCTTCCTTTTCACTACGCTCCCTCTCCAGAAGCCTTTCGTATTTCTCTTTTATGGATTTGTCGTCGTCTGATGAATCCAAGGTATGAAATGAAACTATGGTTTCTCCGGAAGTTGCAGATCCGGTGAATGAAATATAAACTTCTTCCGGTATCATCCAGCGATTGTAGATAAAACAATTGAGGTTTTCAGCCTTTTTTATCAACTCTGGTTCATCCAGGGTTGCTTTGAGATCGTTTACAAGTAGTTCCTCTATGGTCTTGCCCGTAACCATCTCCGGCTCGTATCCTGTCAGGGAGGTAAAGCTTTGACTAACACTCTTGACAAGTCCATTCCTTAACGTGATAGACGTGCCGTGTTCCCGTTCTTCAGGGTGTTGTTTCATCATACTATCCTCCATTACCATAATATGAGAGATTAACCTGTAACGTGGCTCAACAGCTGTTTGAACCGTTCTAATCCCTGGCGAGTGCCACGCTGAACCGCGCAACATTCTTATTATAATACATTTTGTTATATTTTACCATACTAAAAACAAAATTTTCCGTCATTGGTTTATATAATTCTTTTTCGGGCAATTTACCATAAAGGTCAGGGCTTATTCATGACTGGTTTCCTCATATATCAGGCTGAAAATATCTTTGCCTATAATATAGATATCATGATAATCATCTTTCCGTGCTGCAAGATAATCACCGGGCTTAGCAAGCATATATGTATCCTTGTCCCACATGGTGAACACCTTTGTAGCTCTCGTAAGAGGCTTCGCAAGAATACGGGCTTCACCCTTGCTGATGCATTTTCGTGCCACTGTCTTGAGATTGATGCTCTCTCCGCTGACCTTGTTTCGAATGCTTGGAAAATACTCAGTTTCCAGATCAAAAGGTTCATCAAGAACAATATAGTTTTTCTCAAGTATCTGCTTTGTTATGGGACTAACCTCGCCCTTTATGCCTATCATCAGATACAGATCATCACCGGAAACAAGATCGTCGTAGTCGCCCTGAAGGGTTCTGACCAGCATGGGAGTCCCTTCAGGCAGTACGTCAGAGCTTTTGACATAGCCGCACACCACAGGAAGTTTCTTGTAGCATTTCATCTCCGAAGGGTCGATTTCATACTTATCGGCATAGATGATATCAAAACTCGAAAAATACTCGCTCATCCTGGAAAGCAGATATTCATCCGCATTCATGTGGGGATGTTTTTCTTCAAACCTTAGGCTACTGATGAAGCCTCCAGCCTTTTCAGCGTGACCGCCCCCGGAACCGATATCATTGGCTATCCAGGCCGCCAGCTCACTGGCCATGATTTCATGGGATGAACTTCTCACCGAGTATTTGATACCATTATTTATTTCGTTGTAGACAACGCATACATCTATAACATCCACCTGGTGGGCAAGGTCACTGATATAACCCAGGAGGTTGGGATCACAGGGATTTGTCTTTATAACCGCAAACCGGTTTTTCCTGTTGTATGAGGTGCGTATAAGTGCCGTACCAGCTGTTTCCAGATCCATCAGGGTCAGATTGCTGTTTCTCAGCTTGCGTATCAGGTTCTTATCGGGTACAATACTGTCCCTCATGTCACGGTCAATGGGGTGATTCAGTTCAGAAAAGCCATTGGTATCGGTGAAAAGACCATACCACAACGCAGTGGAAACATCGGGATGGTCATTGACATCAAAGCCCTCCTCCATGAGCATATCCCATACCAGGGTCGAACAGCTTCCCAAAAAGCTTCTGATCTCTGATTGGGGTATATCGTATACTTCCTGTTGATGATGGTCTATAATGGCAACGTTTTGGGCATCAAACTTTTTAACATTCCCTGCTCCGTACTGGCAATCAACTGTTATGAGAAGACCATCAAAGTCGCCGATGGATTCAACATGATCAATGGGTATCTCAAGTTCCTTCACCATCAGGATCAGATTGGGTTTTGAAATCCTGGCCCTTCCACTGTATATGAGCCTGGCATCCTTTTTCTTTTCTCTGAACCAGGTTAGCAGAGCGAACCCTGAAGCGATAGAATCTGCATCCGGATTGTCGTGGCATTGGATGATGACTCTGTCGTAAACTAACAAATCAGATAGTCTCATTTCTGCTGCCTCCATCTGTTGTATGTTATTTCCATTAACACAAGGAATATCCTACCATAATTAGTCCCATACTGGTATAGTCAATGAGTCTTGGGACCGGACCATGCCTGTCAATGTCAGGTTTAGGGGGCTTCTCCCATAATTCCATGGTATGCCCCGCTGCCTCTAACATATATTAAACTAGGCCGGTAATGCAAGAGTATTCTGTGCCTCACTATATGGTATGAGGAAGTGCCGTCATGCATGAAGTGTTTAAGAAATATAGAAAGCCTCTCATGATACTATCTCTGGCGTTTGCTTTTGTTATAGGACTATTGGTCATTTACAATCATACCAATACGGTATACATTATGGGCGCCCTGGTTCATCCTTTCATGAACGATGCAGAAGAGTACGAAGGCACCCTGACCGTTGCAGAAATGGTCGACATAAGTCCCGAGCGCTTTCACAGACCCTCCTCCCAGCCCGCCCTCAACACCAAGTATTCCTTCCTTGATCTTCAGAACACCCATGAAACCGTGCCAACTTTCAAAAATCCCGAAGATCTTATAAAGGCATACTACGGCCTGCTGCGGGAAGCCTCCAACATGGATGGTTATCACGGCGGCTGTGGCACCATAGGTTTTCACAAATCTCCCTATCCCTATGCATGGAAGCTATTAACCGAGGATTACAGAAAAGAACTGCCCCTTCAGAAATTCATAGAATCCTTCAATGGAACTGGACATACAACGCTCCTAAAGCTTCATCCAGCCTGGGCACCTCCTGACACACCCGAAGGCCTTCAGTATTATATGGTGGAGATAGAGGTTATAACCGGACCAGAAATCACAAGCGAAACAAAAAATCAGCCACAGCCCAGCTACTTTGCCTATTACTACGGTCTGATCACTGTTGAGGATACCGGCAGAGAGGGATGGAAGATAAAGAGGATTGATTATGTCCCCGAAGACTTTCTTTGCGCACCCTACCATAGCTGGTACTGGGATGCTTCAGCTTTGGTGGAAATCGTTTATGGAAACTGGTATGGCATTATTGACAAGATTGACTCCATCGATAAGAATGACTGCATATACATGGTTTATGCTGTCGGAAACGGCCAGCTCTACAGATTCGACTTCGTAAGGCTTACCAATGGTGAGGATCTGCTGATTCGCGAGAATATCAAGTTTGCCGGGGTCTGGAAGGAAACAAATCTACTAAAGGAGCAGGATCAGATCTACAAGTTTTCGATCCTGAACCCCAGGCTGCAATAGACCCGGCTCTATGGGATCCTTTCATGTCATTGCGAGCAGAGCGCGGCAATCCTCATACAGTCGCCGTGCTGTACGTTTGCGAGACATCAGTATGTCATCGCGAGCGAAGCGAGGCGATCTACGGGGATTGCTTCGTCACATTGCTCCTCCCAATGACAGAAGGCCTCCTCGCAATGACAGATGGGAAAGGCCTCCTTGCAATGTCAGGCAGGGATCGCAATGACATATAGAGGCGTCATTGCAGCGGAGCACGGCTTCCTTGTGTCACTCAGTAATCAATCTCTTACGAAAACCGCACGGATTTCCAGATTGGTTTTTGGAACCAGGGTGACAACCGGCTCTTCTAAGAAGCCCACATTGGTTTCCCAGCCAGCGAATCTGTATCCATCCCCGGGAGCGGCCTCCAGGGTTACCGGAATATCTTCCATAATGACTCCATTCCATATGGAGCCGTTAATGTCTATATCCATGTCATTGAGCCTGATTGTGCCTCCCGACGGATCTGAGGCATCCAATGAGATCTTATACCGTTCCAGACCAAAATAATCTCTCAGATCGCGGGTTACAAACCTCACCCTGTCCAATCCAAAACTAATCAGGGCACTGGTCTGCGCCTTCCATGCATCCATGCTCCCGTTATTGATCATCCAGCGATCCAGATGCTCCTGCATGACGGGCGCAATAACATCACGCATTTCCACTATGCGTTTTGTGACATAATCGGGATGGAATCGGCTGTTCAATAGATCCACGAATTTTGCTATGAACTTTGTTTTAAACTCCTCATTGGTCAAGAGGGAGCGAAGGAGTACGGTAGACCAGTCGGGATTGGGCCAGGGTTCCCCGTCGGGTGTGGTGGCAAACTTCAGAGTCCTGTGGCTTACCGTGGAGTGTATGCTGTATAATCCAAAACCAAAGTCGGTATCAAAGAGCAGCCACCGCCAGCGTCCGTCGTGTCCCGGAGGGGCATCCGGCTCTATCTTTTCAGTGCGCTTCCTCCATACCTTTACATTGTTCCCGGGCCAGTCGGTGTTGGCATAATAAATCTGGGCCGCGTGGTAAACAATAAAATTGTCCACATCTATCTGATCAGCAACATACTCGTAGTTCTCTGGAAGGGACATATCGTGGGTTCTTACAAAATCGATGATGCTTTGGAAGCTTTCCACATCCCCTTCCTGTCCGTAATATAGCCCCATCCCATCTTCATAGGAAACACCCTCTAAAATCACTATATCATCAAATTCCACGTTGTAATTAGTGTTGATAAAGTATTCATCAAAAGTTTCACGGATATTGTAAATCCCCCAGAATTCCCCGTTGATAAACAGAATGCAGGGTTTGTAGCTCTGAGTATCCACACCGAGTCCGGCAACAAGGCTCTGCATCATGGCATCCCTGAACAGGGTGTACTCCCAGTCATTCCCCGAGCTTCTCAGCAGAAGCTGTTTGAAAGAGGTTAAGGGTTCTTCTGGATTTCCCCTCTTGGTCAGTTCGGGGAAAACCGGGTATTCAATGGTCCCGGAATGGTCATACCGTTTGCGGGCGATCACGCGCAGAGGCTTATGCCGGTATGATCGGCTCCATCCACCGAAGGTACGAATCCCCACATTCTGGATAAATCCCACGGTTCCATCAGGCTCAAAGAAGGTGATGGTCGCTTCCCTTTCCCATTCTATACCCCGTTGGTTATAGTTGCCGGGTGTACCACCATCCACTACTGCCCCAGGGTTCTCGCTTAACCAGTCGCTCATTACCTTGCCCTTCATAAAGATGCCCGTGAAGTAATCAAACAGGTTCTCCGGGTTCGTCACAAGGGATATGATGGGAAGATTATAGCGTTCCGCCATATTCTCTTCAACAAAATAGGTATGGGTAACGGTCTCACTCATTATTGAATCAGATGCAAAAACCCTTGCCCTTACAACCGTACCCTTAAACACTTCTTTTAAAGGAGGCTTGTCATCGATGGAAATCCCGGTTCTTGCAGAATAAATATTTGGATCCCCCGCCCTTGACCTGATAACAATTGGTTCCTGATAAACAGGGGAATCGATGGTAGGTTCTGACCCGTCCAGGGTATAACGAATAACGGCTTCAGGATCAGCACAGCTGAGAGTCAGTTCAAAACCTTCGCTGTAGAAACCGCTTTCCCTGGAAAATTCGGGAGGTGAAACCTGAGCAAAATATGGGGTGGGATCCAAAATGCTATCGGAATTACTTCTGCCTGGAGTATCCTCAGCAAGAAATGAATAGCCGGTTCCATCCGGTAGTCTGCCATATGAGATATTGGGAATGATTCTGTTAAGGTGCATGGAATCAACAAGCGTTCCCGATGGATTGGACAGGGTGATCACCTCGCCGGCACTTACTTTAAAGTTTGTATGAAGTCCCGCATAGGAAACCCTGTCCTTCCCGTCTGCCCATACAAGCAAGTATTCGCCGGGTAATATGGTTATATCGGGAAAGATCCATAAATGGGGCATATCCTGCTTATCAGACAAGCCGTAGCCCGACAGGTTTACAGGCATGACTCCCGGATTGTAGAGCTCAATCCAGTCCCCTCTATCCCCATCCTCATCGGTAATGCCGGTATGATTCATAGCCATGACCTCGTTTATGACGATATGAACGTCCCGACTGCCGGAAATATTAAAAAACCCTACGGCCTGAAGTGAGCCATCCATAGAAATAATACTCAATGCCAGCATGGCCACTGTTACAAATAACAGATACAGCCATCTCTTTTTCATAGTTTCCACCTTTCCACCCTAATAAGGTTGTCTTAATTGCCGCCATCCTGTCCACTATAATACATCATTCAGGGGATAAAACTCAAAAATAAATGCAACATCTCACTTTGTTGTTGTGTCCACGGTTATGATTCCATACTCCAAACATGTGGCCAAATCCAGACTTCTGGTCTTTCCACTGAAGTCCACCCTGATGACGGTTTTCCTGGTATCCGGGCCAGAAATACCAGCAACGATGCCCCGCCCATATTTCTTATGATATAGTACCGTTCCCTCCCGAATCTTCTCCCGGGATTCCTTGTTCAGAAGCGCCGCCACCTCATTTACAAAGGTGGAACGGGCAACCGGTATCCCATGGTTTTGATCCGGGGACAACAAATACAGATAATGCCTTGCTCTGGTCATTCCAACATAGAAAAGTCGCCTCTCCTCTTCCATCAGCTCTTCGCTGCCGTTATCCAACTGTTTAAGTGCCTTTGAACCGGGAATCTCGTCCTGCACAAGATCCACCATAAAAACCGTATCAAATTCAAGACCCTTTCCCGCATGAAGAGTGGTTAATGTGACATAGTTCTCCCCACAGGGCATGGAAGGAGATTCAAGGATCATCTCCAGCCTCTCCATATGCTCCAGAAAAAGAGGTATGCTCCCAATCCCGTCCGCTAGTGTTTTCAGGATACCAAACATAGAATAAACCTGGTCAAAGGATTGCCCTGTTTTGTCGCAATGGGTTCTGATCCCTGAAAAGTACATGAATTCATCCTCTATATAATTAAGGGCCTTTCCGGGCGACATTTTCGAAAACCTTTTCCACTCGTGCTTCAGTTCCACCATCTTGCTGCGCTGAAACGTGTTCAGCCCGGGGCTTGCGATAATGGCGTCCATAACCGTGGAGTTTTCATCCCTTACCGCTTCCTGAACCATCGCCTTTGAAATATAGCGGTTCATCCTGTAGCAGATCCTCATAAAGGACTCCCTGTCATAAGGATCCAGTGCAAAACGGAAAAAAGCTAAGATGTCCTGTATCATCCAATGCTGATGAAAATGAACCTTATTCTGCCTCACCCTGTAGGGGATACCCATGCGTTCAAAACAATCCACCAGGCATACCGAAGACAGGTTGTTCCGGTAAAGCACCGCAATGCTCATATTTTCATGACGCTTCCATAATTCTCGTATACGGCCGGCTATGTATCTTAACTGCTCACCGCCATCAGGAGCATTGATTATACAGGGCGGAACAAGATAATCGTTTTTGGTGCTGTGGTTCTTGTCAAAACGTTTTTTATTGCTCTTTATAAAACAGCTGCTGATCTCCACTATATTCCGTGATGATCGGTAATTATTCTCCAGTGCGAAAAGCTTCAGCCCGGGATACTGCTCCTTCATGCCCAGAATCTGTCCGGGCTCAGCACCACGAAAGCCATAGATACTCTGATCATCATCGGCTACAACAAACACGTTTGGCCCATCACCCGGCATGATAAGTTTCAGGATTTCCCACTGAAGCCTGGACAGATCCTGGGCTTCATCCACCTGATAGAAATCATACCTTTTGCGATACTGGGAAAGGATGTCCGGGCACCTGTTCAGGATGGTCCAGGCATGAACCAGCATGTCATCAAAATCGATCATGGCTCTATCTCTTTTATACTCCTCATAAGCCCTGAACAGCTCTGTAAACCGCCGGGTCTGGAGTCCCAGGCTCCCGAACTCCTTTTCGGGCAGCATCCGGTTTTTAACCAGACCAATCTCATTGATCAGAGTCTCCAGTTCATCATCTCCAGCCTGCCTCTGGTTTATATCACGCCAAATATTTTTTAAAATGGCCGTCTTGCTCTCATGGGGATCCCCAGATCCCTCAATCAGTCTGAATCGATTTCCCTGGCGTTTTTCATAATCATGAAGAATGCCATAGCAAAAACTGTGACAGGTGGAGAATCGGGCTTGTCCGCCCTGCTTCCCAAAAAGACTGCTGAAACGGGTCTGCATTTCAACCTGGGCTGCCTTGTTGAAGGTCATGGTGAGAATACGTTCAGGCTTTACCCCTTCCGAGAGGATCAGCATTAAGGTCCTTATAGTGATAACTGTTGTTTTCCCTGATCCGGGACCGGCCAGCACAAGGGCAGGACCGCTAATATGACCAGCAGCCTGACGCTGCTGAGAATTCAGGCTAATACCATATTCATCTTTAAGCAATGTAAAGAAATTCACCGGCTCCATCCTTTGTTAACCAACGTAATTCCGAATCTTTAAGCGTTTTAAGCACGGCGGTTTATCAGCTTTAATCATACCACCATTTCCGGCCATCTACAAACCAATGTGCAGCAGGTAAATCAGGATAATTATCAATCCATGCCCATATATTGATTTAGTGAACAAAACCTCCGGAGTATTAACCGTTCATGCCATATAGAATCATCCTTGCCATCATAATCCTCACTCTCATTGTTCTGCCCATAACGGGAAGTTCGGGTATTCCCGGGAATACCGTTCCCGCAACAATGGAAACAACAGAAACAGCCTTTCATATACATGAGGAGGCAAACACGACACTGACCGAAGAATCAGCAGCCCCTGCACCAGAGGAACAGCCCGATACAACTGTCTCCGGAGTGTCAGCGCCATCACCGGAAGAATCACCGTCAGCACAGGATAAGAATGATCCGGCCGCATCCACTGATGGCAGTGAAGCATCTGTGGAAGAAATCCCGGCTGAGGAACAGATAGTCATTGCCGACAGTTTCCCCTCACCGGATATGTGCATCTGGGAATACACTGTGTTTAATAACGAGGTGCTGGCAATCATAGACCAGGCTCAGCGGTCTTCGGGCATCAAAACGGTATATGGTGTATTTGTCATGGACCTTGTAAACAACTATTCATGCGGTGTTAATGAAAACCTCACCCGGATCGATCCCTATGATAACATGGAGGAAGGATACTTCAACAGCGCCTCTGTCATCAAGCTATTTCAGGGATACATCCTCTGCGATATGATGCGCCGGGGTGAGCTGAACATGGATGAAGTATATTATGATACTGTTACAGGCAGAAGGTTCAGGCTGCTGAAAATGATCGGGGACATGATTAGCTACAGCGACAACAACTATTCCAATGCCGCCCTGAGGCTCATAGGAAACCAGAAATCCAATGAGGTATTGGACCGCCTTGGAATACATAAGAGCAGGATATATGGAGAGATGTCGGGAGCGATAGGCTACAGCAGGGAAAACAACCTGAAAAAGTATGGTACTGTCAAGCGCTGTGCCCGGATTACACCCCGCGATACCGGGCTGATACTCTACAATATCTATGTCAACCGGGAGAAGGACATTTATATGGAGACCTTGAACAAGGCTCTCAAAGGCAATATCTACAACACACGCATACCTGCAGGAGTTTCAAGAGTAAACCCGGATTATGAAGTCGCTCACAAAACCGGTACCAATTCACATCTGGGAATCTATAACGATGCGGGCATCATCTATTGCAAGCGCCCCTTCATTCTGGTAGCCTTCACCCAATCCACCTCATCCAAGGCAGGCCAGAGCTTTATCCGAAGCCTGGCTGAGCAGCTGACCCGCTATTTCGACTCCAAGGCATGAGGGCTTATCCAAGGGGATGGACCTCAACCCATATCTTAAGGTTCTCTGCCAGGATGAGTTTCTTGACAAAGAGCTGATATTGGCCGTTATCCAGGCGAAAGATACGCTTGTCTGCCACCTCGGCTATCATTTCAGCGTCAAGGGTTTTGACCTCCTTACCGAGCAGCGCATTATATTTTTTCTTCAGCTCGGTTTCAAATAGAAGGATGTCAACCCCTTCATAATCGCACAGGAACACAACATCAATTGATTTGACAATGTATTTGCCTTTGTTTACCGATTTCTCCAGTTGCTCCAGCTGTGCGTTCTTCTCGGCGATGACACTTTCCAGATAGGCATTCATCCTATGAAAGTTTTCCAGGCGGTAACTGACAATGGTAGTCATAACCGCCAGCCCTATCAGAACCCCGGTTATGACGCCGGTATAAAAGCCAAAGATTATCGCCGGCTTTTTTGTCCTTATTCCCCCCATAAAGCACCGAACCTTTGGATGAGCCTGATATAGCCATAGGCCGCATTGGCGCCCAGCAGCGCTGTTACCACATGAATGCCCTGCTTTATAATTGACAGGAACTCGCCCTGAAAGATACCCTTTTCAATTACCTTGAAGGAGGAAAAGGTATCACCAAGTGCTATGGCCATGGCCCATATTTTTATGGAGCCGGCAATGTCCATCATGGCTTCAAGCGGGGGCTGATTAGTCAGAATAGCGCTGATTCCGGCAAAAACACTGGCTCCAATTACGACACCGAAGGCAACAAAGAAATTATGTATGACACTGGTAAAGAAGGATGGCAATGTCGCACCCCCCTGGCATGTCTGTCTTTTATACAGTATGACGGTTTCCCAGATATTATACAGATCCTTCGTCTCAGTATTCAGCGCAAAAAAAGGCCCTCATACAGACAAGAGGGCAAAAACAAAACTCCCAGTAGGGACCAATTCATTAATACCACATGTTGGAGGAATGAAACAATTATTTTCAGAATAATACTCAATCAATTGATTATGCAGAAAGTTCTGATTGACATATATACAGAATAGTTTTTATTATTGTATTAGCAGTTTTATTGCAAGAACCTCTTGCAGGCAAAGGAGCGTCGTCATGAATATCATTATCAGAGATACATATGAAGAGATGAGCAAGTATGCAGCCGAAGTGATCGCTTCCATGATCAGGGAAAAGCCCGATTGCGTTTTGGGTTTGGCCACCGGCAGCACACCGGTGGGAGCATACCGGGAACTCGCAAGAATGCACAAGGAAGAAGGCCTGGACTTTTCCCGGGTCAGAACCTTTAATCTTGACGAATATCTAGGCGTCGGATTGGATATGACCATGCCCTATGAAATGGATCAAAGCTACGCCCGGTTTATGTATGAGGAGTTTTTCAAGCATGTAAACATAAAAAAGGAAAACATCTTTCTTCCTGACGGGTTGGCTGAAGATCCGGATGAATTCTGCAGAGCATACGAAGAGCAGATAAAAAGGGTTGGCGGTATAGATCTGCAGTTGCTGGGAATAGGCTGCGACGGTCACTGGGCCTTCAACGAGCCCGGATCTTCTTTGGCCTCCAGAACACGGGTTGAGGCCCTGACAAAGCAAACCCTTGACGACAACTATGAGAGCTTTTATAGAAAGGCCGGCATTTCCAGAGACCAAATGCCCCACTATGCCATTACCATGGGGGTTGGAACCATCCTGGAAGCCAGAAACATTCTGATGATGGCCAATGGTAAGAAAAAAGCAACCGTGATTGCAAAGGCTCTGGAAGGGCCTGTAACCTCACAGATCACGGCATCCGCAATCCAGCTGTTTGGCGGTGGGATCACCGTGGTGCTTGACAGGGAAGCCGCCTCGGAACTTAAGAATACAGAACACTATATGCACAGAGAGAACCTGAAAAACGCTTTCCAACCTAGCGAATAAAGGGGGCTTATAAATAGGGAACCGGTATTTATCCGGTTCCCCTTTTACTTGTCAGCATAGATTACGTCCTGATGTTTAAGTGTTACTACACCCTCCTATAAAGCTTATCCCAGCCGCTCCTCAATAATCCTTACCAGTTCCTCGGCCTTTTCAGTTATGTAATCCTGATCCTTTCCTTCAATCATGACCCTTACCAGCGGCTCGGTTCCCGATGGGCGGATAAGTACCCTGCCCTCGCCATGGAAGGCCTGTTCCAACCGGCTGCAATGCTCTTCTATGATGGGATCTTCCCTGTAGCTGTATTTCTTGCTGTTGCAGACCCTGGCATTCCTGAGAACCTGGGGGTAATCCTTCATAACCGAATTCAGCTCGGATAAGCTTTTACCCGAGTCCTTGAGAACCGAGAGCAGCATGAGAGCAGTAATAAGTCCGTCCCCGGTAGTGTTATGCTCTGTCATGATCACATGCCCCGATTGCTCACCGCCGAGGATAAAGCCTCCCTCCAGCATCTTCTCCAGAACATAGCGGTCACCCACAGGAGCCTTGATAATATTAAGCCCATTATTCCTTGCCATCTCGTCAAAACCCATATTGCTCATGACCGTGGCCACAATGGTATTGTGGGCTAAAAGCCCCTTATTCTTAAGATCCAGCCCGATGATTGCCATGATATGATCGCCGTCCACCAGCCGTCCCTTCTCATCAACGGCCAGAACCCTGTCCGCATCACCATCAAAGGCCAGGCCAACATGGCATCGGTTTTCCACGGTGAACTTCTTGATCATGTCCAGGTGTGTTGAACCACAATCCCTGTTTATGTTCATACCATCAGGATTATTATTGATGACCAGCACCTCGGCGCCCAGCCTGCGTATCGCTTTGGGAGACGTAATGCTGGAAGCTCCGTTGGCACAGTCCAAAGCAACTCTCAGTCCTGATAAATCGGTTTTAATGGTTTGTATGGCATGATCCACGTAGTCTTCAGCAGCCGACTCTATTGTATGTACCGTACCAACCTGGTCACCAACGGGGCTGGGAATCTCCTCAGCATCATCCAGAATGATGCGTTCCATCCTTTCCTCGATCTCATCCAGCAGTTTATAGCCCTCTGAGTTGAAGAACTTGATACCGTTGAACTCGGCAGGGTTGTGGGATGCCGAAATGACAACCCCTGCATCACAGCCGTATTTTCGCACAAGGCAAGCCACCGCGGGGGTGGGGACGACACCAGCAAGAATTGCCTGGGCACCGGCGGAGCAGATACCAGCCACCAATGCGCTTTCCAGCATATCGCCTGAGCGCCGGGTGTCCTTGCCCACAAGGATTCTGGGTCTTTTAGCGTTTTCGCCCGATAATACAAACGCACCCGCCCTGCCAAGTTTGAAGGCCAAATCGCAGGTTAGTTCTGTATTGGCGATACCCCTTACTCCATCGGTTCCAAATAGTCTTCCCATATCTTTACCTCCACAAATTTAGTAAAACATATGTATTATCTATTTTATAGATTCCGGCATGTAAGCCGGATAATATATAATCGTCACGGGTCATAGTTATGAGCAGAATTGCTGTTTTTTACCTGAATGCTTTTTTAAGGGTGACCTTACGGTCACCCCCAATTAATCATACTTATTTATTTGTCACCGGAGTCACAGGAAGCGGTTTTTGATCTGCATCACTGAAAAGCTTCCGGCTGATGTCGTCCATAACCGCCTCCGCAACGTTCTTACAGTTGTCTGTAATACGCTCAATATAGTGGATCAGTTCAAGAAAGTTGATGGCTGCCATTGGTTTGCACTCGCCCCTGTTAAGGCGTTCGATATGCCTTTCTCTAAGAAGTTTTTCCCGTTCGTCAAACTGCTCTTCCAGCCTGAGCACATTTGTTGCAGCCTCCATATTTCCCTCTTCGAAGGCCCTCCTCATTTCTATCGTGATCTTTTCAATATGCCCGAAGGCATCATTGATCTCGCTGATCGCCGATTCTGAGAACCTGGTCTTGGAGTTGATCATATTCATGGCTATTTCACTGATATCCTTGCAGTGATCACCCACCTTCTCAATATCATGGGCGATGCGCATCAACCCTGTCAGACGTATTGACTGGCGTGGTGTAAGGCTTCGGGACAGGATTTTGGAAAGAAAGTCCACCACCTCACGCTTCATCATATCGATGATGTCCTCCAGTTTAAGGGTTTCCTCCACAGCCGATGCATCCAGATTGCTAATGGACTCTTTGGCTTTAGCCACCATGGTCTGGATGAATTTGCTCATCTGCTTGAGTTCATTAACCGCCAGGTTCATGGCAATGGATGGTGTGCTGAAAACCTTGGGATCGATATTGGAAAGAGAGGTTTCGGCCAAAAGCTCGTCTCCCTTATATATTCTGGTAACAATCTTCTCCAATAAAGGTATAAGCGGGAGCATTATTGCTGTATTCACCACATTAAAAAAGGTATGGAAGTTGGCGATGGCTACGTCCATGCTTCCGGCAGGAATTGGATCCCCCATGAACTTCGTGATAACCCAGGCTGCCTGTGGAACAAAGAAAAGGAATATAACCGAACCGACAGTATTGGTAATGACATGGACAAATGCAGCCCGTTTGCCATTCAGACTCGCTCCAACAGAGGCCAGCAATGCTGTTACGGTTGTACCTATGTTGCTACCCAGAACCAGTGGTATTGCTGCAGTCAAGCCTATAAGAGGCAGTCCTTCGGGCGTTGTTGTGATCGCCAGTTTCTGTATGACCGCTATAACTGCACTGCTGCTTTGAACAATACCAGTAACAAGTGCCCCAACTGTTACACCCAGGATCCTGTTATCACTGACACTTGCCATTAGATTCTGTATTTCTACACTTCCTGCTAAAGGTTTCATGGCAGCGCTCATAATGTTCAAACCTGCAAAGAGCACACCGAATCCGAAGAGTACCTGTCCGAGATATTTAATTCTTGGAGTTTTAAAGAAAAAGTAGATTACAAAGCCAATGGCCAAAATATGAAAAGCATAGTCGGTAATCTTGATGGAAACAAGCCAGGCCGTGATGGTGGTACCTATATGGGCTCCCAGGATAACTCCGATGGCCTGGTTTAGGCTCATGAGGCCGGCGCTGACAAATCCAACCACCATTACAGTTGTGGCGCTGCTGCTCTGGATGATGGTGGTCACAAGCATTCCCACAAGTATACCCATGAAAGGGTTTTTAGTCAGAATTTTTAGAATATGACGCATTTTTTCGCCGGCTGCCTTCTGAAGACCCTCTCCCATGTAGTTCATACCAAAAATAAAGAGAGCAAGTCCACCTAAAAGGCTTGGCAATGCGTCCAGAATAATCTTCCACATAGTTTTGGTTCCCCCGGATATTCATTATTATACTCATCCACAAAATCTGGTGGCTGCATGGCTTCTGATTTTTTATTAGGTAAAAAGCCAATAGAATTTTAACATAAAACCATCATCATTGCTATAAAGAATTATGGCACATCCAAATAAATAATTGGCCGTATATATAACATTCTCATTTACTTACAGTTTTATCCGGGTGCTTAATATAAGTATGGCCATCTCCGTTAGAAGATGGCCATATGATCGCAACAGGGTATCAATCACCCATATCCATAATCACTTCATCAATGGGGGCTCCCGGCGGAACTATGGGATACACCTTAAGATCCCTGTCAATTTCACAGTTAATCACCACAGGCCTGTTCTGTGCCATGGCATTTTTTATGATCTCTTCCACATCAGCCTTCTGGGTTAAGTTATATCCCACGGCGCCGAGTGCCTCAGCCAGTTTTACAAAATCAGTGCTCCTGTCCAGTGTGGTCTGGGAATAGCGCCCATCGTAGAATAGGTTCTGCCACTGTCGCACCATCCCCAGAGCATGATTATTCATGATAACAACGATAACAGGAAGATTGTATTCCACCGCCGTAGCCAGTTCGTTCATATTCATCCTGAAACTCCCGTCGCCGGCGATATTGAACACCCGCTTGCCAGGGGCGCCGATTTGAGCTCCCAGAGAAGCTCCCAGGCCGAATCCCATGGTTCCAAGGCCTCCGGAAGAAACAAAGGTTCTGGGTTTGGTAAACTTATAGTGCTGGGCTGTCCAGATCTGATGCTGACCTACTTCTGTGGCTATGATGGCATCCCCGCCAGTCAGTTCGTAGATCTTCTCCAGAATGTACTGGGGTGTGAGGATGTCTTCGGCATAGTTTAAGGGATACTGTGCCTTCATATCTTCAACGAATGACATCCATTCCTTTCTTTCAACCCTTTCTATTCTTTTATTCAGCGTGCGCAGCACCTCACGCACATCCCCGATGATGTACCTGCTGGACCGGATATTCTTATTGACCTCGGCCTCATCAATATCTATGTGGAGAATCCGTGCGTTGGGCGCAAAGCGCTCCATCTTGCTCACAACACGGTCGCTGAAACGGGCACCTACAGCGATGAGCAGATCGCACTGGGTGGCAGCCATATTGGATGTCTTGGTTCCATGCATGCCTATCATACCAGTGTAATAGGGATGTGTTGCTGGGAATCCTCCCATCCCCATCAGGCTGAGGGTTACAGGTGCGTTAACCTTTTCTGCAAAGTCCAGAAGCTCCTGAGACGCATCGGAGGTTATCACGCCTCCTCCAGCATATATCAGGGGCTTTGAACTGCTCCTTATCAATTCCAAGGCATAATTAATCGCTTTTTCGGATATGTTATCGGTACGCCTGGGAATCTCCGGCTTTTCAACAGGTTTATACTCTGCCTTCTGCGCGGTGATATCCTTAGGTATGTCGATCAGCACGGGTCCCGGCCTTCCCTCCTGGGCAATATAAAAGGCACGCCTTACGATGTCAGCCAGATCATTGACATCCTTCACTATAAAATTATGCTTTGTGATGGGCATGGTAACGCCCGTTATATCCACTTCCTGAAAGCTGTCCTTTCCGAGGAGGCTCAGGGGCACATTTCCTGTTATGGCCACTATGGGTACTGAGTCCATATAGGCGGTGGCAATACCTGTCACAAGATTGGTGGCACCAGGCCCTGAGGTGGCAAGGCACACCCCCACCTTCCCCGTCACCCGGGCATAACCATCTGCAGCATGAGCCGCACCCTGTTCGTGAGAGGTAAGATAATGCCTGATCTTATCACGATATTTGTACAGGGAATCATAGATATTTAGTACCGCTCCCCCCGGGAACCCAAAAATGGTATCTACACCCTGTTCCAATAAGCATTCCAGCAGTATGTCAGCACCGGTTAATTGCATGAAAACACCTCATTCCAGCTCAATTCTCAACTTACTGCCCAATAAGGCAGCCTTATCCTATATTTTGCTCATCTGTCTTTATGATTTTAAAACCGCTCCTTCATCAGCGGATGATACCATTCTTGCATAACGAGCCAGATATCCGCCCTTCACCTTGGGAGGAGGACAAACCCAATCCTTTCGCCTCCTGTCCAGCTCATCCTCTGAAACCTTCAGGCTGATGGTGCAATCATTCATATCAATGGCAATGATATCCCCATCCTGAACCAGAGCGATGGGACCGCCTTCTGCAGCTTCCGGAGATACATGGCCTATGCTGGCACCCCTCGTGGCACCGCTGAACCTTCCATCGGTAATCAGAGCCACATCTGCATCCAGGCCCATTCCTGCCAGCACCGAAGTGGGCATGAGCATCTCCCTCATTCCGGGGCCGCCCTTTGGTCCTTCATACCGGATGACCACGACCTCACCCTTCTTGATGGAGCCTGCAAGTATGGCCTTGATGCATTCGTCCTCAGAGTCAAACACCCGGCAAGGGCCTTCATGAACCAGCATTTCCTCTGCCACTGCGCTTCTTTTCACCACGCAACCGTTGGGAGCGATATTGCCTTTCAAAACAGCTATACCGCCTGTGGCGCTATATGGATCCTCTATGGGTCTTATCACCTGCGGGTTTCTGTTTTGTGCACCAGCCAGGTTCTCGCCCATGGTTTTTCCTGTAACCGTCATGAGATCCATGTTGATGAGATTCTTTTTTGACAGTTCCTTCATCACCGCGTAAACGCCTCCGGCGGCATGAAGATCCTCTACAAAATGGTTTCCGGCAGGGCTCAGCTTGCAAAGATTGGGCGTTTTCTCGCTAATCTCATTGGCCATTTCCAGGTTGAATTTAACACCCGCTTCATATGCAATAGCCGGTAAATGAAGCATGCTGTTGGTGCTGCACCCAAGAGCCATATCCACAGCCAGTGCGTTTGAAAAGGCCTCCGGACTCAGGATATCCCGCGGCTTGATATCGGATTTCACCAGTTCCATGATCTGAAAACCGGTCTTTTTTGCCAAACGGACCCGCTCAGCCATTACAGCAGGTATGGTGCCATTACCGGGCAAAGCCATACCAAGGGCTTCTGTAAGACAGTTCATGCTGTTGGCGGTAAACATGCCCGAACAGGACCCACAACTGGGACAAGCGCTGTTCTCATATGCTTCAAGCTCCTCTTCGGTCATCTTTCCGGCGCTTACGGCTCCCACAGCCTCAAACATGTTTGTCAGACTGATTCCATTGCTTCCTGCCCTGCCAGCCAGCATTGGGCCACCGCTTATCACGATGGCAGGTATATTGATCCTGGCCGCTGCCATCAACATGCCTGGAACTATCTTATCGCAATTGGGTATCAGAACAATCCCGTCAAACCCGTGAGCCATGACCATGGATTCAATGGAATCCGCAATGAGCTCGCGGGAAGCCAGTGAATAATGCATACCGGCATGGCCCATGGCAATACCGTCGCAAACACCGATGGAAGGAAACTCAAAGGGTGTTCCTCCTGCCGCGCGGATACCGGCCTTCACAGCCTCAGCGATGGTGTCCAGCCCGATATGTCCGGGTACGATCTCGCTCTTTGCATTCACAACTCCTATCAATGGTCTTGAGATCTCTTCGTCGGTATAACCCATGGCCTTGAACAGGGACCGGTGAGGAGCCCTTTCAACACCTTTCTTTACACAATTGCTTCTCATAATCTTCAACCTTTCTATGGTATTGGAAGGGACGGTTCATTAAAAACACAGTAAAATAACCCGTCCCCATTGTTTCTCCAATTAAATCCGCTCTGCCACAAGCCTTGCTATTTCGGCAGTACCCACCAGCTTCTTGCCGGGACTCATGATATCACCGGTTCTGTAGCCTTCCTCCAGAACCTTGTTCACGGCATCTTCAACAGCTCTGGCCTCTTTCTCCAGATGCATGGTGTATCTGAGCATCATGGCAGCGGAAAGGATGGTAGCCAAAGGATTGGCCATATCCTTACCCGCTATATCGGGCGCCGAACCATGGATGGGCTCGTACATGCCGAATTCTCCCTCACCCAGGCTGGCTGAGGGCAGCATGCCGATGGAACCTGTGATCATACTGGCCTCATCGGACAGGATATCTCCAAACATATTGGTGGTTACAATCACGTCAAACTGCTTGGGGTTACGCACCAACTGCATGGCAGCATTGTCCACATACATATGGTCGAGGGTTACATCTGGAAAATCCTTAGCTACCCTCACAACAACCTCCCGCCAGAGGCGTGAGCTTTCCAGAACATTGGCCTTGTCAACACTGGTAACCTTTTTACTTCTCTTCCTCGCGATTTCAAAGGCCAGCCTGGCAATACGCTCAACCTCTCCAACGCTGTAGGACTCGGTATCAAAGGCCTCTTCCCCCATTTTTCCGCTGCGCCTTCCCCGCTCTCCGAAATAGATTCCGCCGGTAAGTTCCCGTACCACCATGATATCCATGCTCTCGCCAATGATATCAGGCCTTAAGGTACAAGCGTCACGTAATTCCTTATTCAAAATGGCAGGACGTAAATTGGCAAAGAGTCCAAGACCTCCACGAAGTCCCAGAAGCCCTGCTTCAGGCCTCTTATCCCCCGGCAGGTTATCCCATTTCGGGCCTCCCACCGCTCCCAACAGAACTGCATCGCTATTTTTGCAAGCCTCCAGGGTTTCCTCTGGAAGGGGGGTTCCGGTGGCATCAATGGCACATCCGCCTGCCAATAGTTTCTGGAACTGGAAACTGTGGTTGAACTTTTCCCCAACCCTTTCCAGCACCAGCAGCGTTTGTTCTGTTACTTCCGGGCCTATTCCGTCACCCGGCAATACGGCGATTCTGTACTCCATACTCTTCTCCTTTTCGATGGCAGACATGGGGGCGGTTTCATTTTCCGATCACTGAAATCGCCCATGCCCTACTATTCTTCTGCTTTTGCTCTGATATAGTTGACCAGCCCATCGGCTGCCATGATCTTTTTCATGAACTCAGGAAACGGGCGGGCCTTGAAGGTAGTACCCTTGGTCAGGTTTTTTATAACTCCAGTATCGAAGTCAACCTCCACCTCGTCCCCTGCCTCGATTCCCTTAACCGCCTGCTCACATTCCAGAATGGGAAGCCCGATATTGATGGCATTCCTGTAAAAGATTCTGGCAAATGTGGAGGCAATCACACAGGAGATCCCGGAAGCCTTTATGGCAATGGGCGCATGTTCCCGGGAAGACCCACATCCGAAGTTCCTGTCTGCCACAATGATATCGCCCGGCTTCACATTCTTTACAAAATCAGGATCGATATCCTCCATACAGTGGGCAGCCAGTTCCTTTGGATCGGAAGTGTTCAGGTAACGGGCGGGAATGATAACATCGGTGTCCACATTGTTTTGATATCTGAATACTCTACCCTTTGCTTTCATAAAACTCCTCCTTATTCGGCTTTCAGCAGGGTGTCCGGATCGGTGATCCTGCCTGTGACAGCTGATGCTGCTGCTACTGCGGGACTGGCCAGATAGACCTCGGATTCGGTATGGCCCATTCTGCCCACAAAATTCCTGTTTGTGGTGGCCACGGCGCGTTCACCCTTTGCCAGAATGCCCATGTGTCCACCCAGGCAGGGACCGCAGGTAGGTGTGGATACTACAGCGCCTGCTTCGACCATCTGGGCAATGAGCCCTTCATTCAAGGCATCCAGATAAATCTTCTGGGTACCCGGGAATACGATGACTCTTACACCCTTCTTGACCTTTCTGCCCGCAAGGATTTTTGCTGCCACCCTCAGATCTTCTATGCGGCCATTGGTGCATGATCCGATAACAACCTGGTCGATTTCCACATCCCCCACCTCATCGATGGTTCTTGTGTTGTCAGGGAGATGCGGAAATGCCACTGTGGGACGGATCTTGGACAGATCGATCTCATAAACCTCGTCGTAAACAGCATCATCATCGGGCTTAAATACCGCCCAGGGTTTTTTGGAATGAGCCTCCACATACTCAATGGTCTTTTGATCCACCATGAATATCCCGTTCTTGGCTCCTGCTTCAATAGCCATATTGGCCATGGTAAAGCGACCGTCCATGGAGATGTGCTGAAGGCCATCCCCCACAAACTCCATGGATTTGTACAATGCGCCGTCCACGCCGATCATGCCTATTATATGAAGGATGATGTCCTTCCCGCTTACCCAGCCTTCGGGCTTGCCCTTAAGTACAAACTTTATGGCTGACGGTACCTTGAACCAGCACTTTCCGGTAGCCATTCCGGCAGCCATGTCGGTGCTGCCAACGCCGGTGGAGAATGCTCCAAGGGCTCCATAGGTGCATGTGTGGGAATCGGCGCCAATCACCAGATCCCCGGGAACCACCAAACCTCTTTCGGGCAAGAGGCAGTGTTCAATGCCCATCTCGCCTACTTCAAAATAATTCTCTACTTCCATTTTGTGAGCGAATTCTCTTACGAACCTGCATTGCTCTGCCGCTTTGATATCCTTGTTGGGAGTGAAGTGATCGGGTACCAGGGCAACCTTTGCCTTATCATAAACCTCATTGATACCCATCTTTTCAAATTCCCGTATAGCTACGGGAGAAGTTATATCGTTTCCCAATACCAGATCCAGATCAGCTTCTATCAGCTGTCCCGGCTCAACGCTGCTAAGGCCTGCATGCGCGGCAAGTATCTTCTGCGTCATAGTCATACCCATTTTCCAAAAGTGCCTCCTTATAAGTAAACTCTTATTTTCTTCTCAAGATCCTTGATGAGCTTGTATTCAATGGAGTCAACAAGGGCGATCCAACTGGCCTCTATAATGTCTGTGGATACTCCCACAGTGGTCCAGACAGACTCCCCATCGGTGGATTCGATGAGAACACGAACCTTTGCCGCTGTAGCTGATTCAGAGTCGATCACACGCACCTTGAAGTCTGTGAGGTGAACCGATGAGAGTTCAGGATAAAACACTTCCAGTGCTTTTCTCAGAGCACGGTCAAGAGCGTGTACCGGTCCGTCGCCCTCTGCAGCTGTTATCTCGGATTTACCGTCAACCTTCACCTTGATAAGAGCCGATGCACTGGGAGCCGATGGAGAAGGCTGCTCGGTGATCAGCTTGAAGGCTTCCAGTTCAAAGAAGGGCCGGTATTTTCCCAGCTGCTTTCGGATGACCAGTTCAAAAGTACTCTCAGCCCCCTCAAACTGGTAGCCCTGATGCTCCAGTTCCTTAAGCCGGTTGATGATGGCCTCGGTTTCAGGGGACTGCTTGGTTACCGACGGACAGATTTCCCTGATCTTATCCAGAATGGTCCTTCTTCCTGCCACCTCGGACATCAAAAAGCGCCTCTTGTTGCCTACCAGGTCAGGATCCACATGCTCAAAAGACTTGGATGCTTTGGCTACACCGTCGATATGCATCCCGCCCTTATGGGCAAAAGCGCTGTTGCCCACATAGGGATCCCTTTCATTCATAGTAATGTTGGAAATTTCAGCAATCTTCCTGGCTGCATGGGTCAGCTTCACCATCCTGTCCTCAGGAAGGCAGGTTATGCCCTTTTTCAGTTGCAGGTTGGGTATGATGGTAGAGAGGTTTGCATTTCCGCAACGCTCACCGTAACCAAGATAGGTTCCCTGAACATGGGATGCCCCGGCCTCCACAGCCATGATGGAGTTGGCAACTGCCATTCCCGAATCGTTATGAGCGTGAACCCCTATCTTTACATCAAAGGATTCTGTAACCTTCTTTGTGATTTCAAATATCTCGCTGGGAAAGCTTCCGCCATTTGTATCGCAGAGCACAAGGCAGTCAGCTCCGCCTTCCGCCGCAGCCTGAAGTGCTTTCATGGCATATTCGGCATTGGCTTTATAGCCGTCATAGAAGTGCTCAGCATCGAAGATGACTTCCTTTTTCCTCTTTTTGAAGAAGGCCACGGTTTCCCTGATCATATTCAGGTTCTCTTCAAGGGTTGTCTTTATCACATTGGTGACATGGAAATCCCAGCTCTTCCCGAATATGACGATGACAGGGGTTCCGGCAGACAAAAGGGACTGGACATTGTTGTCCTCCTCAACCGTAATATCGCGCCTTCTTGTGCTGCCGAAAGCAGCAAGCCTGGCATTCTTAAGCTTTACATTGCGCATTCTTTCAAAAAATTCTATATCCTTGGGATTTGATCCGGGGTTGCCTGCCTCAATATAATCGACACCCAGATCATCCAGCGTTCTGACAATCTTCAATTTGTCTTCCACTGAAAAAGATATCCCTTCAGCCTGCGCGCCATCTCTTAATGTTGAGTCAAATATATCCACCTTGCGCGTCATGCCACATTCTCCTTCCTGATGATACGTTTATAGAGTTCGGATCCTTTGCTGCGTCTGTTTCTGCTTATATTTCATCCTTACTTGTTCCAGCTCATCATCTTTCTGAGCTCTCTGCCCACCTTCTCCACCTGGTGCTCCTTTTCCATTCTTCTCCTGGCATTGAGGTTGGGTCTGTTAGCCTGATTCTCGAGGATCCAATTCCTGGCGAAGGTACCATCCTGAATTTCCTGTAGAACCTTCTTCATTTCCTTCCTGGTTTCCTCAGTGATGATGCGCTTGCCTGTTACATAGTCACCGTATTCGGCAGTATCGCTGATGGAATACCTCATGAATTCGAATCCGCCCTTATTCACCAGGTCAATGATGAGCTTCATCTCATGGACACATTCGAAATATGCGCTCTCGGGCTGGTATCCTGCCTCAACCAGGGTCTCAAACCCGGCCTTCATCAGTTCAACAACACCACCGCAGAGAACCGCCTGCTCACCGAAGAGATCTGTCTCGGTCTCCTCCTTGAAGGTGGTTTCCAGTACGCCTGCCCTGGCACCGCCAATCCCGGCTGCATAGGCAAGAGCCAGCTCTTTGGCATTGCCTGTGGCATCCTGGTAAACGGCTATAAGACACGGTACGCCCTTACCCTCCTGGTACTGGCTTCTTACGGTATGACCAGGTCCCTTGGGCGCAACCATGAATACGTTTACATCGGCAGGGGGCACGATCTGCCCGAAATGAATATTGAAGCCGTGGGCAAACACCAGGGACTTGCCGGCCTTCAGCCCGGGTTCTATGCTCTCCTTGTAGAGCTTTGGCTGCTTCTCGTCGTTGACAAGAATCATGATGATATCAGCTTCCCTGGCTGCATCGGCGGCCACTGCCACCCTAAGGCCTGCCTCTTCTGCGGCCTTCCATGATTTGCTTCCCTCATAGAGGCCTACCACAACATCCACTCCTGATTCGTGAAGGTTCAGGGCATGGGCATGACCCTGGCTTCCATAACCGATAACAGCTACTGTTTTCCCTTTAAGCAGGGAGAGATTGCAATCCTTTTCGTAGTACATCTTTGCCATGATACTATTCCTCCTCATACTTCCTATAGCTTTTTATTTCCTTGCTGCCTCTTTCAAGGGCAGTCAGTCCGGTACGTACAATCTCACGAATGCCATAAGGCTTCATCAGGCTGACAAAGGCTTCAATCTTGTCCTCGTCACCGGTCATCTCAACGGTGAGGGTCTCGTTGGACACATCCACGACATTTGCCCTGAAAATGTCCACAATCTCAATGATGGATGCGCGTGAGTTCTCCTTGGCATTCACCTTGATGAGCATTAATTCCCTGAATACAGACTTATCCTTGTTCAGCTCAATCACCTTGATGACATCGATGAGTTTATTAAGCTGCTTCTTGATCTGCTCGAGGATGTAACTGTCCCCCCTGACAACTATGGTCATGCGGGATATTCCGGGATCCTCAGTTTCGCCCACCGACAGGCTGTCGATGTTATAGCCCCTTCGGCTGAAAAGGCCGGATACACGGCTTAAGACGCCGGACTGGTTCTCAACCAGAACTGAAAGAATATACCTTTTCACACTCATCTCCCCTTACTCTCGGCTGCAATACTCGTTTTATTGCCAGCGTTTGATATTCATAAACCTTTATAGTGTTCTTTCGTCAGGATCCACAACGCATTCCACAAGGAAGGGACCCTTATGGCTCAATGCCTGATCAAAAGCTGATTCCAGTTCCTCATCCTTATGAACGCGCACACCATTTATGCCGTAGGCCCTGGCCAGCATTACAAAGTCAGGGTTTTTTTCCAGGGCTGTGTGGCTGGTTTTGCCAAACATTCTGTGCTGCATCTCTCTGACCATGCCCAGGTTGGAATTATTGAACAGCACCATCAAGAGGTCTATCTGGTTGGAAGCTATGGTTCCCAGCTCGAACAAGCTCATTTGAAATCCCCCGTCACCGGTAACCGCCACCACTTGCCTGTCGGGTGCCGCAATCTTCGCACCCACCGCGGCAGGAATTCCATAGCCCATAGTGCCCATACCGCCCGATGTCATGAACTTCCTTCCCGGCAGGTCTTCAAAATGCCTGGCAGCCCAGAACTGGTTCTGCCCCACATCGGCCACCATGATGGCATTGTCACTGAGTTTATCTGACAAAAGGCGAACGGCCTTCTTGGGGTTTACCAGCGAACCTGTAAGGTAGGTCTCTTCAGTTTTCATACCTTTCAATGTTTCCAGCCATGCATCGGTATTCTTGCGTTTGATTTTTTCATTCATCTGTCTGAGAATCTCTCTCACGTCCCCGACAAGGGGTATGTGGGTTCCCACAATTTTACCGATCTCAGCAGGATCCACGTCGATATGGACAATTCTCATGTTTTCAGGAAGTATCTGTGTTCCCCCGGCAGTCCTGTCTGCAATTCGTGCTCCTATGAAAATCATAAGATCTGCTTTTCTGACCGCCTCATTGGCGTATGAAAAGCCATGAGTCCCTATCATGCCCGCATAATGAGGATGATTGGACGGGAATGCCCCCTTCCCCATCAGGGTATGAACCACAGGAATGCCCGATTTTTCTGAAAAAGTCAAAAGCTCAGCATGGGCGCCGGAAAGATTCACGCCGCCTCCGGCCAGGATCAGCGGTCTCTCGCTTTCTGAAATGGCCTTCAGCGCCCGTTTGATCTGCCCCATATGCCCCTTGAATGTAGGCTTGTAGCCGCTGATTTGAACACTTTCAGGGTAATCATAGGGAATGTCCTCAGTCTGAATATCGTGAGGAAGGTCGATGAGTACAGGACCCGGCCTTCCGGTTGATGCGATATGGAAAGCCTCGCGAAAAATACGCGGTAACTGGCTCGCATCCTTCACAAGGTAATTGTGCTTGGTAAAGGAATCGGTTGCTCCGGTAATGTCGGCTTCCTGAAAAACGTCCCTTCCGATCATGGAACTGGGAACCTGCCCTGTCAATACCACCAACGGGATGGAATCCATATAGGCAGTGGCTATTCCTGTGATCAGATTGGTTGCACCGGGGCCGGAGGTTGCGATGCATACCCCTGTTTTACCGGAGACCCTGGCGTAACCGTTTGCACTGTGGGCGGCTGCCGACTCCTGGCGTACCAGGACATGCCGGATTCCTGATTTTCTCAGAGCTTCATAAACATGAACGATATATCCTCCGGGATAGCCGAATACGGTATCCACACCCTCTTCAACCAGAAATTTAACAATTGCTTCTGCTGCTTTCACTGGCTTCACCACCTTTTCATGGTATAAAAAAACCCTCGATCCGTTGTTACATCTAACAGCAGGGACGAGGGATATACTCCACGTGTTACCACCCTTTTTTATTTTCATCTCGCGATGAAAAACTCATGAGGTTCCATCAAACCTTCGCCTGTAACGGGGCTTACCGTTTATTCTTACTATAGTTCAGAATAACTGTTCGGGAGAGATCTGCAAAACTGCCATCACACCGATTCGCACCAACCATCGGCTCTCTGGGCTGACTTATACAGTCATGCACGGCTCCTTCATCACATTTAAAGGGATTATTTAATTATGATTAGGCCTAATTATACCAGCCTTCATTCATGGCTGTCAATACCCATTTTTTATTATTTTTATGCCGTGCCGCCGCCCATTACTATGCTGTCGAAATAGCTGGTCAGATCCTGCGCCAGCTTCCTTATAAAGGTATGGCCTGCTTCCGATGTGGTCCCCTGTGTAAATGCAACCAGAATGAAGGGACGTTTCCCATACACGATTCCCGCATCGTTATACACCCCAAGGGAACTGTTGGTGCCGGTCTTGTGGGCAATCTCATATCCTTTGTCAACCTTTTTCACCCCGACGGGGATCCGGGTATTATAGATATTATCAAGGAGTGCCCTGTTCATTGAAGCCATGTAGGGATCACTGTCTTTATTTATATATACATTATAGAGGATGAGCCCTGCATCCCTTGGAGTGATCCTGGCACATCTTTTGGTGGTACCATAGTTTTCAAGGTTATTCCTTAGGCTGTAACCAATAGCACCCGACATCTCGCCATAGATAACCGAATCGGTTATTCCCAGCCTTGCCAAAACCTCGTTGGATTTGGTGTTGCCCACGAGTCTCAGACAGGCATTGGAATAGTTGTTATCGCTTCTGGAAATCATGGTATGGATCATATCCACCAGTTTGAAGGACCATCCGGTTACCCGGTCGGTATAGATCATGTCCTCATCAAGTTCCCCATGACGGAGCATATCATACAGGATATACCCCTGAAACAGTTTGATCACCGAGGCACTGTTGAAATAGCCTTCCCGCGCCCCGTCTTCGGGATCAATTCTGGTACGGGTATCATTGACGCCGGTATAATAATTTGAGGTCAGATCCATTACGAAAACACCAACTGGCGTCTTGATTCCTGAAAACTTCCTGGCTCCATCGATGATGGCATGGACTTCCTTTTTAAAAGAAATATAACTAAGGTCGAGTAGATCGATCTCAGGAAGGGATGTCCTGATGGGGCCGCTCAGATCCGTTACTTCCTCCTCAGTCTGGGTTTGAGGTAAGTCCTCGGACTCTAAAGGGTATTCCTGTCCATTGTCCAAAGTCACATGTTCTTCCGTTAAACCCGAGGTTTCCGGCTGTCTTTCAGGATCCCTTGCAGGATCCAGTACCGGGTCTGTAATACAACCCGATGGAAGAATCTCATATTCCGGATTATTGTATGGATAAACCCCATAAAAAGTAGTTATGTTATGAACAGATATCAAAGCTGCCGTATGTAGGTTTAAGGTAAGCAGTAAAACGCTGATAGCCGTGCCTATGATTCTCATGACCATTTTCAACTCTCACTCCCGTTGCCATTCCATTCTTATGTGGGACAACTGGGCAACATGACAGAGTTATGCATCAAAAGGCAGGGGATCATTGAGCAGACCAAGCACTTTCAGCGTATTCAACACGGGTTTACAAGCTTAGTATGCCCGTCATTATGCTTGTAAATCGATATTTTGAAATGATATAATTGGCTTATTGTTTGTCTGCGGAATTGTCCGTAAAATTTTCGCCATTAAATCATTTTATGAAGCTTGTCAGCATCAATATTAGTGACCGAAATGGGCATTAAGCAGGCAACACGTTATTGGAAAGGAAAAAACCGCGATGAACTTTGATATTGGTGTTATGATAACCACCTTTGGCATGGTACTTCTCATGGAAATGGGAGACAAAACACAATTACTGGTGATGGCCTGCGCTTCAAAATACAAAACCCGGCATGTTTTTGCCGGTATATTGATCTCCATCATCGTATTGAACCTCCTTGCCGTATCACTGGGCTCGGCTCTTGGCGGCATTAAGGTCATACAGGATATTGTGAAGGCGGCCGCTTCCCTTCTTTTTATCGTCTTTGGCCTTTTGTCCCTAAGAAAGGAAGAGGAAGAGGCTACCTGCGCAACAGGAACATCAACGGGCGCAATCTTTACTGTGGCACTGGCCTTCTTTCTGGCTGAGATAGGCGACAAAACCCAGCTCTCCACCTTCTCCTTCTCAGCCCTCTATCCCGACAGTCCTGCAAGCGTTTTCATAGGGTCTACAGTAGCTCTGCTCATTGCCGACTGCATCGGTCTTGCTGCCGGTGCCGTAGCGCTTAAATACATCCCTGCACGGATCATGACGCTGATCTCCTCGTTCCTGTTCATCATTTTCGGGCTGGTCAGTGAATGGTCGGCACTTCGTAACAACTTCGGCATGGATGAATCCCGGGCTATGATCATTGTGGGTATAACAGCCACCGTTGCCTTGCTTATTGCGGCGCTGATGCTCATTCTTCAAAAAAAGCAGGTGAAAAATTCTTGCCATACCACTGAATAGTATGGTAGAATGGTTTTTGTTGTTGATCAAAAGCACACATTAATGGATAAAGATTATTTCAACATGCTGCAGGGAGGTGTAATCATGGCAAAGTGCGAGATATGCAATAAGGGACAGCATTTTGGTATACAGATCAGCCACTCACACAGAAGGTCCAACAGAGCCTGGAAGCCCAATATCAGAAAGGTCAGGCTTGTAGTTAACGGTGCTAAAAAGTGTATGAACGTTTGCGCAAAATGCCTCCGTTCCAGCAAATTGGAAAAGACCGTATAATCTGTTTATTGGCAGCAGGAGAAAACTCGGGAATGGTTTCCCGGGTTTTTTGCATACAGCGGTTATCTTTCATGATAAAAAATGTGGCTTAAGCCACATTCCTTATCTTACGCATCCTGGTTTCGCCATCTGACAATGACTGTAAAATGTCCGGTTCACTGCACAAAAGTGCTCAACGAATCTTAAAGATGCGCCTGAGTATTCCTCCCAGGAATCCGGGCATCTTAAGGACGACAATCTTCATCTGCATGACCTCCATGCCAGCTCCTGTCTTTACAGTATATTCACTTCTTTGTAAAAGTGTTAACTAATTTCTTGTTAAATTTCAGTGTACAAGCTCATTTTAGCCAGGATCCGGACATGGCGGGTCATTTTTCGTCCCGTGATACCACAGATCAGACCTCAGGGATACCTGTAAGAGTGTTGATGAAGGATTCCCCATCATTATCCACGATCATCACCGGCACACCCAGTTCAGCTTCCAGGCCGGATCGTGTCATATCATCCAGCAAAACCTCGGTTCCTGATCGGAACATGCTTCGGGAAAGCAGAAGTAATTCACCGAGATCCCTGCCTTTCAGAGCTTTTAACAGATCATGTCCTGTAAGAAGCCCGGTAACCGATACCTTGCCGCCAAAGAAATCATTCTCCACAGGATACACCTTCAGTCTGACATTATGAAGCCTTTCCTCAACAGTGCCGGCCAGTCTTTCCATGATGGGGTAAAACAGGGTTCCCGTGGCGATACTAACCTGCCTAAGGGCATATGACCGCTCTTCTGAGTTTTCATCGGAACCGCCTGCCTCTGCTGGCTCAGAATTCCTTCCGGCCTCAATATGGGAAAGAGCCTCCAGGGTCTCATGAGTGAAGGAAGATACCATGCCCACACCATTCTCTATCTGGGGAAAATCCTCATATGCTTCATAGGAGGGCAAAGGCCTCTCGGCCATCAGGTAGAATTCATCTGCCAGATAAACAACACGGCTTCCACATTTGTGGAAAAGATCACGCTGCCAGGATTCAACCTGATCCACCACCCGGGATGCGGACTCTTTGGTGAAGCATTCCAGAGGATACAGACCTACCCTGTATCTGGTCAGGCCTACAGGAACCACAGAAATACTGTGCATTTGGGGATACAGTTGGGACAGGTCATTTAAAGTTCTGTCCAGTTCCTTCCCGTCATTTAGCCCGGGGCACAGAACGATCTGGCTGTTCACCATAATCCCGGCCTCGGTGAATCTTTTTATGCGCTGGAGCACGTCCCCGGCAAAGCGGTTATTCAGCATCTTTACCCGCAAGGAAGGGTTGGTGGTGTGAACAGATACGTTAACCGGCGACATCCTGTATCGGATGATCCTGTCCATCTCCCCCTCATCCATGTTGGTCAAAGTAATATAGTTGCCGAATAAAAAGGACAGACGGACATCGTCGTCCTTATAATACAGGGTCTTACGCATACCTTGTGGCAACTGATCTATGAAACAGAAGATGCATTTATTCCTGCAGCTTTTTTCCTCGTCCATCAGGGGATTTTCGAATTCAAGACCCAGGTCTTCGTCCTCGTCTTTCTCTATCTCAGCCGACCATCTTTCGCCGCTTTGACTCTCTATTTCAAGGGTCAGAAAATCCTCGGCGGTCTGAAGCCTGTAGTCGAATACGTCGCAAATCTCTTTACCATTAACAGACACAAGATAATCCCCGGCCTTTATTTCCAGTTCTTCAGCTATGCTGCCAGTCTGGATACCAGATATTTTGATTTTATTTGTTTTCACTCTGACATCACCATGCCTTCATACGGGCACCTTCCCTATTCGGCTCATGCCGCCCGTATAAAAAACAATAGCAGCTCATCAAAGCTGCTACTACTTTTTGTGATTACTGGCTTGATAACGGAGATCAAGATTTCA
>ERZ773359.810-NODE-810-length-44854-cov-5.099779_pt1 | contig 44854 bp, 46 predicted proteins | sample MGYA00374955_ERZ773359 | MGnify/ENA primary metagenome ERZ773359 (study PRJEB29098, sample SAMN04486028) | biogas fermenter metagenome | study: EMG produced TPA metagenomics assembly of the Biogas fermentation microbial communities from Germany - Plant 4 DNA1...
CCTTACGGCAGTTAGGTGGAATATCTGGCTTTCCACGGAAATGTGAAAGTGTTCACGACGTTTTCGATGTTGGTCATAGCTCAACTTCGATATCTGTTGCTACAGGCATGGCAATAGCGCGAGATTTGCAGAACAAAGATCATAAAATTGTAGCAGTGATTGGTGATGGCGCACTTACTGGCGGTATGGCTTTTGAAGCTTTGAACCATGCTGGCCAGTTAGGCACAGACTTGATTGTTATTTTAAATGACAATGCCATGTCTATTGCGAAAAATGTTGGGGCACTTAGTGATTATCTCAATCATTTACGGATGGATCCAACGCTTTCTAAGGCACGTTTTGAGTTGGAAAACTTAATAAAACGTATTCCTGCGATTGGTGGATCTATGTCTAAATTAACAGAATTGATGAAAGATGCGGTAAAAAGTATTTTGCCAGGTCAGCTGTTTGAACAGCTAGGTTTTAGTTATTTTGGGCCATTTGATGGACATAATATTCCGTTATTGCAGCGGGCTATTCGTGATGGTATCCATCGTGGTGGACCTGTTTTAATACATGTCTTAACCCAAAAAGGTAGAGGCTATGCTCCCGCTGAAGCTAACCCAAGTAAGTTTCACGGAATTAGTCCTATGAACGGTGATACTGAAAAACATCCAGACTCCCCGTCATATAGTGAAGTTTTTGGTAATACTTTAGTAAAATTAGCCCAGGAAGATTCTACGATTGTAGCGATTACAGCTGCTATGAAGGATGGAACGGGTTTAGCATCATTTGCCAAAGTCTTTCCGGATCGTTTTTTTGATGTGGGTATTGCTGAACAACATGGTCTAACCTTTGCAGCTGGTTTAGCAAATGAAGGAATGAAGCCGGTGATTGCTTTGTATTCCACATTCCTGCAAAGAGGGTATGATCAAGTATTGCATGATATTTGTTTGCAAAACTTACCTGTAGTAATTGGAATTGATCGGGCTGGAGTAGTAGGTGATGATGGACCGACTCATCAGGGAGTATTTGATATTAGCTTTTTACGCCATATTCCAAATATAGTGTTGTTAGCCCCGCGAAATGGACAGCAGCTGGCTGCTATGCTAGATTGGGCTTTAAAACAAAACAAACCAGTTGCTATCCGCTATCCAAAGGCAAAAACTAAGCTTGATACTGGAGAGTTGTTCAACCCTGATTTTACCAGTAGTGAGATTCTACTATCTGGTTCTGATTGTTCAATTTTAGCAGTAGGAAATATGGTAGACAAAGCCCTAGCAGCTGCAGAGCTGCTTAAGAATCAGGTTCGCTGTACTGTTGTGGATGTGCGGTCTATTAAACCCCTTGATACAGAAACAATTAGTAGGGTTGCCAGGAAAACTAAGAATATTGTGACAGTAGAAGACAATGTTCTATCTGGTGGTTTTGGCAGTTTAATTTTGGAATATTTTAGTGGTGAATCAGGATACAAAATTGTAAATATGGGGTATCCGGATGAGTTTATTCCTCAGGGTCCAATAGAATACTTGCAGTCTTTGTATGGATTATCTCCAGAAGGAATTGCTGCTAAAGTATTAGAAATATTAGGTAGACCTGCTTTAAAGGAGATTGTTCATGAGCAAAGTACGTATTGATCAATTATTAGTAAACCAAGGATATTTTCCATCTCGCGAACAAGCTCAACGTTCGATTATGGCTGGATTGGTTTATGTTGATGAACAGCGCGTTGATAAACCAGGCACAAAGGTTGAAGCAAATGCTGTAGTTCGTTTAGAAGGTCAATTGCATCCTTATGTTAGTAGGGGAGGTTTAAAGCTAGAGAAAGCGTTAAAGAGCTTTGCTGTTGATGTAGCGGATAAAATAGCAATTGATGTAGGAGCTTCTACAGGTGGATTTACTGATTGTTTGTTACAAAATGGCACAAAATTAGTTTACGCCGTCGATGTTGGTTATGGGCAGCTGGATTGGAAGTTACGAAATGATCCGCGGGTTGTAGTTATGGAACGAACAAATATTCGTTATCTATCCTTAGCTGAATTAGGGCAGCCTGCAGAAATTGCCACTATCGATGTGGCTTTTATTTCGTTAACAAAGTTTTTTCAAAATTTATTGGATTTACTGACCGAAGAAGGAGAGATCATTGCATTAATAAAACCTCAATTTGAAGCTGGCCGTGATTTGGTCGGTAAACATGGAGTTGTGCGTGATCCTAACGTTCATAAACAAGTAATCATAAATTTAGTTAATAAATTGCAAGAAAATGGTGTTGGTTTACTTGGTTTAGATCATTCGCCAATTCGTGGCCCTAAAGGGAATATTGAGTTTTTAGCATATTTTCGCAAAGCTGCTCCTATCTATGATTGTACAGAGTTGGCAAACCTGGTTGTAGAAAGAGCTTGGTCAGAGTTAGAACTATGACTTGGCTGGAATTGAGGGATGCGCGATGAAAATTGGAATTATGCCCCATACTGGTAAGCCTGTAGCGATGCAATTGACAGTAGAGGTAATTGAGTATTTGATGTCAAAGGGCAAGATACCTTGGATTTCAGAAGAAGTGGCAGCATTAATTGGTCGTCCTGATCTTGGTAGGAAAGAAGAAACCATTAAAGAAATTGATGTTTTACTGGTTTTGGGCGGAGATGGTACCTTATTAAATGCGGCCCGTACAATTGTTGACTATGATATATTAATTCTTGGCGTCAATGTAGGCCATTTAGGTTTTTTAACAGAAATTGAGACTGATCATCTTTATCAATCATTAGATAAATTATTAGCCCGTGATTTTCATGTGGAAGAACGGATGTTTATTGAGTGTCAGGTAATTCGCGACCAGCAGGTAATTGCTACTTATCGAGCGTTAAATGACTTTGTAATTACTCGGGGAACCTTTGCTCGTATTATTCAGCTGCGGGTGGATGTAGATAATCAGCCGGTTGTAGATTATCAAGCGGATGGACTGATTGTTGCTACGCCAACTGGCTCCACTGCTTATTCATTGTCGGCTGGAGGTCCGATTGTAGAACCAAGCTTAGATTGTTTAATAATTACTCCAATATGTCCTCATACTCTAGCAGCTCGTTCTGTTGTTGTCCACCAAGATGCTACAGTTACAGTAATTATTGAAGCTAACCATGAAGAGGTTATGTTAACGATTGACGGTCAATTAGGTTTTCCCTTACAAAGTTTAGACCAGGTCAAAATCGTTCGTGCTGGAGTTACAGGTAAGTTTATTAAGCTAAGTGGACGGAGTTTTTTTGATATTTTGAACTCCCGATTGAAGGGACCGCTTAGGGGGGGAGATTGTGAAGAGTAAACGTCAAGCTTATATTTTGGAGGTAATTAAGGAGCTGGAAATTGAAACGCAGGATGAGTTGTTAAGTATTCTACATGGCGCAGGGTTTCCAGTGACGCAAGCCACAATTTCACGTGATGTCAAAGAACTAAGACTTGCGAAAGTCTCAAATGGGAAAGGTGGCTATAAATATGCATTACCTCATGGTGCGACCAAAGGAGACTTGAATCGCCGGGCTCGACGCGTGTTTGAGGATTATGTCCGTGGGATAGATTTTAGTGGCAACTTATTAATTATTAAAACATATCCCGGTGGCGCTAATGCTGTAGCAGCTATTATTGACGATTTAGAGTGGGATGGTGTAGTGGCTACTTTAGCAGGTGATGATGTAATTATCTTAGTAGTTAGAAGGGAAGAAGAGCAAGACTTAGAAAAGCCTCAAGGGATAGCTGGAGAATTGTATGAACGTTTAGAAGAGCTGCTAAAAAGGTGAGGTGAGTTAATTTTGCTCAAAGAACTGCAAATTAGCGGATTTGCTCTCATTGATCAAGTGCACTTATCTTTTGATTCTGGATTTAGTGTAATTACAGGAGAAACTGGTGCTGGAAAGTCAATTATTATTGATGCTCTTAGCTTACTTTTAGGCACCCGTGCTTCTAGTGAAATGATTCGTACTGGCTGTGATCAAGCTGTTGTAGAGGGATTATTTCAGCCTTCCGCAGGAGCTAGAAATTTACTTGTGGAGTGGGGAATGGGTTCAGCTGAGGATGATGAGTTAATTATCATGCGTGAGATCCATCGTACTGGTCGGAACCGTTGTCGAATTAATGGTCATCTAGCGAATGTGACTCAATTAGCTCAATTAGCACCTTATTTAGTTGATATTCTAGGACAACATGATACTCAGAGTTTATTAGATGTGGAAAAGCATCGTTATATTTTAGACTCCTTTGGTGATGCTGAACATCAGAAATTACGCGACAAAATAAGTAAGTTATATCAAGAATATAGTGAGATACGCAGTCGTCGCATTAAGTTACAGACTAACGAAAAAGAACGTTTAGTGCGAATTGATTTATTACAATTTCAAGTCGAAGAAATTGGACAAGCTAAGCTGCAAGTCGGAGAAGTTCATCGATTGACTGCAGATTTAGAACGACTAGCCAATTTAGATCGACTGTCCTCGACTGCAGCTAGTGTCTATAGTAGATTTCAAGAGGATACTGAAGGATTGCCTTCTTTGTCACGATTATTGTCCGAAGCTGTCCATGACTTATCAAGTATAGGTAAATATGATCAAACTCTAATACCCTTAGTAGAGAACTTTTCCAATGCCTTAGTATTATTTGAAGAAGGCTGTCGTGATTTAAGAAATTATGTAGAATCATTAGAGAGTGATCCACAAGCATTACAAGACGTTGAAGAGCGATTACATCTAATTCGTTCATTATTGCGTAAATATGGTGATACGGAACAGGAAGTTTTGAATTATTATGAACAGATCCAGCAGGAATTAGAAGAGCTTACTCATAGCAGTGAAACAGTCGACCATTTGGTTAAGCAGGAGGAACATCTTTATCAAGAGTTGCTACAGTTATCCGCCAAGTTGACAGAAAAGCGCCAACAATGTGCCAAAGAATTAGAGAAGAATATTGAAGCTCAATTAGCAGATTTAAACATGGAATCTAGATTCGTGGTAGAAATTAAGCAAGCGGAACAGGTTGGTGCTGAGGGTTTAGACCTAATTGAATTTAAGATTTCGCCAAATATTGGTGAGGACTTAAAGCCATTAGCAAAAATTGCTTCAGGCGGTGAAATGTCCCGGATTATGTTGGCTATTAAAAGTATCTTAGCCGAAGCAGATCAAGTTCCTACTCTTGTTTTTGATGAAGTTGACAGTGGCATTGGGGGACGAACAGCTCTAAAAGTTGCTGATAAATTACACAAATTAAGCCGACATTTCCAGGTGTTTTCTGTTACGCATTTACCAATAGTTGCTAGTTATGCAAAGCATCACTATTATATTGAGAAAAAGGTTATTCAGGATCGAACAGTGATGCAGGTTAATTTGCTAAGTAAGGAAGAAAGAGTAAACGAAATTGTAAGAATGCTTGGTGGACATGAGGATGTAGAGACTATCGCTCATGCTAAACAGCTGCTAAACCAAGCAAATACCAGCTAGTTCCTTAATATTAGTCTTCTTTCGCGGGCACCATACAAGCAGACAGTTTTGCTTGAGGGGTGTAGCCTGTGAAAAGAGGACTAATTTGGTATTTTTTAGTGCCAGTAATTTTGATTATTGGCATTTTTGTCACTCCCGCTTTACCCTATTGGGCTGGAATTCCAGGTCAAGTTCGTTTGTATCCGGGTACTGACTATTCTCTTTATGTTCAGCTTCCTTTTAGTTTGGTAGATGCCAATGGGGTAAACGTAGTTGGTGAGAAACGTAATTTTCTCTTTAATTCGGAAGAGATTGGGAAACAGTATTTTCAAGTTAGGCTATTTGGCATTATTCCTGTTAAAGAAATGGTCGTGGATGTGGTTCCCCAGGTATATTTGTTTCCAGGTGGCCAGTCTATTGGAGTGTTAGTAAATTCCCTTGGTTTAGTGATTAGTAGAGTTGTTCCTGTTCGGGGTTTAGACGGGAAAGAATACTTTCCTGCAGCATCAGCAGGTATTCAGGCAGGAGATGTGATTTTGAAAATTGGAAATCAGCAGGTCTCCCGACCAGGGCAAGTTGGTATGTTAATTAATCAATTAGCACCAAATTTTGATACTATTCCTATTTTGATTCGTCGTAACGAACAGATTTTAGAACGACATATTAAACCCGTTTTATCGTTACAAGAAGACTATACAGGAAAGCAACGTGAAGTGTATTTAGTAGGATTCTTTTTGGAAGATCCTGCTGCAGGGGTAGGAACTTTAACTTTTTATGATCCAGAAACAGGTCGTTACGGGGCATTAGGACATACCATAACCGACGGTTTTGGACGGGATTTGGAGATCAGTCAGGGGAGTATTGTTCAGGCGAGCATTAATAGTATCAAACAAGGATTAAAGGGTTTACCTGGAGAGAAGTTGGGTGTTTTTCAAAGTGATGATCAAATTTTAGGTACTATCGATAAAAATACTAAATTTGGCATTTTCGGGAATTTACAAAGAACTATTAAACACGAGTATTTTCCACAGCCAATAGCTGTAGCCTTATCCCATGAAGTTCAGGTAGGGCCTGCTAAAATCTATACTGTAATTAATGGGGATCAAGTTGAAGAGTTTGATATTGAAATTACCCGGGTAATAGCCCAACCTGAACCTGATGATAAGGGATTGATTATTCGCGTGACAGATCCACGATTGCTTAGCATTACTGGTGGAATTGTCCAAGGTATGAGTGGTAGTCCTATTGTCCAAAACAATAAATTAATTGGTGCTGTAACTCATGTTTTTATTAATAATCCAGTAATGGGATATGGTAGTTTTATCGAATGGATGATTTATGAGGCTGGATTAGCTGATGAACAACAGTCTTTGGCAGTTGTTGAATGGAAGCAAGCAATCTAACAGGGAGGTGGCGTACGAAATGATTAAAGTACTGTTAGGAGATTATAATGAGCATCTGGGTCGCTCCATTGCCACTCATCTAGCGAAGGAGCCGGAAATTAATTTGTTAGAATATATTAATCATCCTGAAAAACTAGACGATCGAATTCAAGCTGTCGAACCGGATGTCTTGGTTATGGATTTTATGTGGCCGAAAGCAGAAGGTATTCAAATACTCGAAAAACTCTTCAATAATTACCAGGATTTGAAGGTACTTGTTATGTCTAGTTTTGGTGATGATGAGTTTGTAGAACAACTAGCTAATTTAGGTGTTGCTTATTACCTAATGAAACCTTTTAACTTAGATTGTTTAGTGGAGCGGATTAGGTATGTAGATCAACTGGCTGCAGCTTCTCAGAGCTTCTTACAATATGCTTATAACCGTCAATCGCTAGAGGAAATGCTTGCTAAATATCTTAATCAAATAGGCATTTTTTCAAATCTTAAAGGTTATTATTATTTAATTGACGCCATTATTATGATCACTCTTAATAAGACCTGGTTAGATCGAAGAATTACTTCTAAGTTATATCCAGAAATTGCACGTTATCATGGTACAACGCCGCAAAAAGTGGAACGAGCAATTCGTTACGCCATCGACACCGCTTGGACTAGAGGTAATCTAAAAACCTTAAATCAATTTTTCCCACATACAATCGATGCTGAAAGAGGAAAACCTTCCAATTCTGCCTTCATTGCAAAAATGGCAGATATTATTAATTATAATTTGCTAGCACAATGATTAAATTAAGGACGATGAGACAACTCATCGTCCTTATTTTATGTAATAATTTGGAGACGGAAGTGTTTTTATGGTAATAAGTGGGCAAGCTAGATTAGGACGAAAAACCAAAGAGTTGGTAAAAGAATTAGCTTCAGGGGAAATTGCGATCATTGATCACCAAGACTTAGATGCTATGGGTGCCATGGGATTGGTAGAAGCAGGTGTGTTGGCTGTTCTTAATGCAGCGGATTCGATTTCAGGTCGTTATCCAAATTTAGGACCAGAATTATTATTAGAAAATCAGATTGTTTTGATTGATCAATTAGGCGATCAGATTTTTACTCAACTAAAAGCTGGCGACCTATTAACAATTAAGGGAAATCGAGTATATCTTGCCGATCGTTTGATAGGGGTTGGAAGACGGTTAACAATGAGGCAAATTACTGCATTAATGGAACAAGCTAAAGAAAATTTAGATGAAGAGATAAGCAAATTTGTCGATAACACCATGGAGTTTGTCCAAAAAGAAAAAGAACAAATTCTGAAAGGTGTACAGCTGCCAGATATTAATACCTGTATTGAGGGTAGGCATGTAGTAGTAGTAGTTCGTGGATTGGGATATTTAGAGGATCTAAAAGCTATAGGTGCTTATATCGAGGAGATGCAGCCTATATTAATTGGAGTGGATGGTGGTGCTGATGCATTGTTAGAATGTGGGCATCAGCCTGATATTATCATTGGTGATATGGATAGTATCACGGATCAGGCGCTTAAAAGCGGTGCTGAGCTGCTCGTTCATGCCTATTCCGATGGTCGTTGTCCAGGCGCTGCTAGATTAGATGAGTTAGGTTTGGAGTATAAATTGTTTCCAGCGCCGGGAACTAGTGAAGATATTGCCCTGCTACTAGCATACGAAATGGGAGCCAAACTAATTGCAGCAGTTGGTTTACATTCCCATATGATTGACTTTTTAGAAAAAGGTAGACCTGGTATGGCTTCGACATTTTTAGTAAGAATGAAAATCGGGTCGATTTTAGTAGACGCTAAAGGGGTAAGTCAGTTATATCAAAGCAGCTCAAGTATGATTCCTCCTATTCCACTATTAATTGCTGCTATTTTGCCGATTATTGTTTTCGTAGCATTAGCTTCACCATGGCGGCAGTTTGTACGCTTGTTATGGTTGCAAATCCGCCTATTTGTAGGAGGGTTGTAGATGCATATTGGTTTTCGCTATCATGTTGCATCATTAGTAGCTGTTTTTTTCAGTTTGGTGCTAGGTATGTTAATCGGTAGTGCTTTGTTTCAAAACGATGGTTTGGTACAAGAACAGGGACATATTATTGCTGATTTAGAGAATCGCTTTAAGGCTTTGGAAATTAGAACAAAAACTTTACAAGCTAGTCTAGAAATAGCCCAGGAGAAAGAGAATGTGTTAATTAGTTTTTGGGAACAAGTTAAGCCATTGTTGATTAGTGATCAGTTGCGTGACGCTGCAGTTGTAGTTTTTGTCAATGAAGGCTTATCAAACTTAGAAGGGCTGATTAATTTATTAGAGCATGCTGGTGCAAGCTTTTTAGGAGAGCTGCAGCTTCCAGTAACTGAACGGCAGATAGAAGGTTTAATTAGTGACTTTGAAAAGCCACTGAATAAAAAAATTGCTATTGTTTATGCAAATTCAAACCAGTTGGATTTAAGTAGTTTAGACAACTTGCAGCATCATGGTTGGCAAATTGGGATTATTCATTCTTATGATGCAGACTTAAATTTGGTTGACTTGGCAGATAAAAGTTTGGTAATCTCAGGAATTGACACACCAATAGGTGAACTTGCTTTAATTCAAGGTTTAAGTCAGTCTATAACAGGTAGATATGGATGGGGAAAAAGTTTTTCCAGTTTATTACCTACTGTTATAGGAGAGTAAATTATGAAAATAGTTGCTTTAGTTCCGGCTTTCAATGAAGCACTGCGACTTGCCAAAACTATCAGAGGAATTAGTGAAATAAAGGCTGTCGATAAAATTGTTGTGATCAATGATGGCTCTACCGATCAGACTAGTCAAGTAGTTCGCAAATGTCAACAAGAATATCCAGTGGAATTAGTTGAATTAACGAAAAATATGGGTAAAGGGCAAGCTTTAAATATTGGTTGGCAAGAATATCCTGCTGAAATTTACCTTTTGATTGATGCTGATCTAGAAGAAAGTGCTGCTTTGGCCAGTGCCTTATTAGAGCCAGTAATCAATCAGGAAGTAGATATGACCATTGCTAACTTTGTTACCAGACAGGTGAAAACAGGAAAAATGGGCTTTGGGTTAGCAAAATCTATCGCTAGCTGGGGAATTAAAAGGCTAACTGGAGTTGCCACAACTAGTCCTCTTTCTGGGCAACGAGCTGTTCGTCAGCAAGTACTCAAAGAATGTGGTGGTTTTGCCGCTGGGTTTGGTGTAGAAGTAGAGTTGACTATTAAAGCATTACGGTTAGGTTATCAGATTCGTGAAATAGATTTACCAATGACTCATCGACCCACTGGAAGAAATTTGTCAGGTTTTATGCATCGGGGAAAACAATTATGGATGATTATTAAAGTACTGGTAAAAGCATGGAGGAATAAATAAGTAATGCTCAGTGTCTTGGTAGTACTAGCCTTCGGAGCAAGTTATTATTTGTTACCTGCTTTAGCGGAGATGGCGCAAGCGAGATTAATGCATTTTAATTACGCGAATCAAGAAGTACCAGTCGGTTTAGGTATGCTTTTTATAATTGTGGTTATTCCATTAATCTTGATTGGGATTTTATTTCAAAAGATAAACTTGCTCTTTGGTTTTTTGGCAGTATTAACGATACTAGCCTTTGGAATTGTGGGTTTTATTGATGATACGCTCGGGAGCAGGGAAGCCCGTGGATTTAGGGGTCATTTTCGTGCTTTATTGCAAGGGCAGTTGACAACAGGAGCCTTAAAAGCAATTTTTGGTGGGCTTATTGCTCTTTTGCTAGGCTTTTTTACAGCAGAACATGGCCTGATTGTTATTATTAATGGTTTGTTAATTGCTCTAATGGCTAATTTTGCCAATTTATTAGACGTGCGTCCAGGGCGTACTGGTAAGTTTTACATACTAAGTACTGCCTTGTTATTTTTTTTCGGTGAGTCAAATCCTGTATCATTAATACTGCTTGCTAGTGTTTTGGCTTATTTACCTTGGGATTTACACGGACAAGTAATGATGGGAGATATAGGATCCAACATTTTAGGTTCAGTATTAGGTTTAGTCGTCACACAGCTGCCTGTGATTAGTAAACTGGTGATTCTATTTTCGTTGGTTGGATTACATTATTATGCTGAACGCAAGTCGTTTACCTTAGTAATTGAAAATAATAGGTTCTTAAATTATCTTGATCTAATTGGGAGAAAAAAATTGTAGGAACTGTTCTATGCAGGTATTCTGTAAAAAATGTAGAATATATAGAAAATCACTTCCATGGTTTATTAACCTTAAGGAGGGGATTTTTTGCTTTATAATTCGGATTTTTATTTACCGAATGGATTATTAGGTAATGTCGAAGGTTATGAGTATCGTGCAGCTCAGCAGCAAATGGCTGATGCGATTTATCAAATACTTGATTCAGGGCATTTAGGAATCATTGAAGCTGGAACTGGAACTGGAAAATCCTTAGCTTACTTGTATCCAGCTATTTGTTTCGCAAAAACAAAACAGGAAAAAGTTGTGATTTCTACTAATACTTTAAATTTGCAAGATCAATTGTTGAATAAAGATTTACCAGGCTTACGTAAATTAGGAATAGATTTTAATGCAGTTGTAGTTCGTGGATGGGTTAATTATCCTTGTTGGGCGAGAGCTCAAGATTTTCTCTTTACTGTTACCAATTCAATAGAAGAAAAATTAGTCACTGATCTAATTGCTGGTCTAGAGCGACAAGAAGTGACTACTATTAGTGATTGCCCAGACTTTTCCGAAGAATTGTGGGAAGAAGTACAGGCCGAATCAGATTTATGCACTAGGGGCAAGTGCGAGTTCTATGAGCACTGCCCTATTTTTATCAATCGTCGATTAGCAGAGAAAGCAGATCTTTTAATAGTTAACCATCATCTATTATTAGCAGATGTGAGTATCCGTCAAAAGTTAGGTTGGGATACTTCAGCTGTTTTACCTAGCTATAAACATTTAATCATCGATGAAGCGCATCATATTCAAGATGTTGCCACAGAATATTTTGCTGTTAAAGTATCACCTGTACGACTTAGTCGCTTACTAGGATTGTTTTACCGAAGACGAAAAGACCGGGGATTATTGAATCGAATTCGCCAACAAGTTAGCAAGAGCTTGTCAGAGGCTGAAGCTGCAGATATTTTTCAGCTAATTGATTGGCATATCTTGCCACAGATTCGAGTAGTTGATGATGTTGGTGCTAAGTTCTTTGATGAATTAGCCAAATATTTACAGGAACGAAATGGAGCAGATCCAGAAAGCTTACGAATACCGTTTCGCCAGGGAATTGAGACAGAATCGGTATTAACGGCTTATGACTTACTACATAGTAATTTACGAAAATGGGAAATCCAACTAGTAAAGTTATTGGAGATGACGGAGAGTTTAAGCGAAAAAGAGGGTTTCGAGTCTTTATTTTATCTGGAAGCCTATTATCAGAGGGTAGTAGATTTTCGTGTGGATTTAGAATTTACCATGGATGTTAACCAACCAGGTTATGTTTATTGGTTAAAGGCCATGGAAAGACAAAGAGGAGCATCTTTACAAGGAGCACCAATTGACGTAGGTCCTTTATTAAAAGAAAATCTGTTATTTCAGTTATCTTCAGTGATCTTTACTAGTGCAACTTTATCGGTGAATCAGGATTTCACCTATTTTCGTAAGAATGTCGGAATTGATTTCGAAGAAGCTTGGGATCTAGTGACTTTGATTTTTGAATCGCCATTTGATTATCAAAAACAGGTGTTTATGGCTGTACCTAAAGATTTGCCATTACCAGATAGTAGTAATTATCCAGAAGAGCTAGCCAACAAATTAGTAGACATCCTAGCTTTAACAAAAGGCCGAGCCTTTGTTTTATTTACTTCTTATAAAATGCTGAAAGAAGTGGCCAAATATCTTAGAACAGTTGGTTTGGAACAGACATATAATTTTCTAGTCCAAGGTGAGCAATCGCGCTATATATTGATTGAGCGTTTTAAAGTGGAGCCAAATCCGGTCTTGTTAGGAACTGATAGCTTCTGGGAAGGAGTTGATGTTGCTGGAGAAGCTTTATCTTCGGTAATTATTACCAAATTACCTTTTACTGTTCCGACAGATCCAATAGTTATGGCCCGCAGCGAATTGATTTTAGAATTAGGTGGGAACCCATTTAGAGATTATTTCCTACCAAAAGCTGTCCTTAAGTTTAGACAAGGCTGCGGTAGATTGATTCGGACAAAAACAGATCGAGGTTTATTAGTAATTTGTGATCGAAGGATTATGGACAGAAATTATGGTGAAACTTTTATTCAATCATTAGCCAGTTGTTCCATTGAAAACGATTATTTGGATAAGCTTAAGCAGGAGGTTAATTTATGGTTATAATAACTTGGGTTTTAATGATTTTACTGGCTTTATCTTATCCAGCTAAAGTCAGTGAGCATTATTACATTGTTCAACCTGGAGATACTTTATCGGAAATTGCCCATCGTTATGGTTTAGGCTGGCATTATTTAGCTGATTTTAATGATCTTGAGAATCCCTCTTTGTTAAGACCAGGAACTCGTTTACGCATACCTGCTAGAAAATATGTAATTAAATTTACCCCAGAAGAACGAGAATTATTAGCGAAAGTGATTCATGCAGAAGCTAGAGGCGAGCCACTAGAAGGACAGATCGCTGTAGGAGCTGTAATCATTAATCGTGTAAAAAGCGAGAAGTTCCCAAATACTATTACGGAAGTTGTTTATCAGCGGGGACAGTTTACTCCAGTAGAAAGAAATTTATTGCCGAATGAACCACAAGCTAGTGCTTGGGAGGCAGCGGAACGTGCTTTAGCTGGCGAGGATCCTACTGGTGGTGCATTGTTTTTCTATAACCCGACTATCTCGGAGAATCCGGAATATTGGAAAACTAGACCAGTTATTAAAAAGATTGGTAATCATAACTTCGCAATTTAAGGCAAATAGTTGTTATTTGCCTTTCTTTTTTTGAATATGAATACACGAGGAGGAGATTGGTATGCGTGTATTCGTATATAAGTTGAGATTCCATCACTTTTTTGGTTTAGTTGTAGTCCTCTTACTTGTCTTTAGTATTACTAGTGAGATTTTCAGTCCAATGGTTCAAAAAGTCATTAGCGTTACTACAAATCGCTTAATTCCCATTTACCGAGTAGAAACCAGTGATAAAAAGTTGTCAATTTCTTTTGATGCTACTTGGGGTACTGACTTAACAGATGAAATTTTGGAAATTTTGCAAGAATATAATTTGAAGACTACGTTTTTTTTAGCTGGGTATTGGGTAGATAAGCACCCTGATTATGTAGTTAAAATTGCTGCCGAAGGTCATGAAATAGGTAACCATAGTTATTCCCATCCGCATATGAATAGCTTGTCTTTTGACGGTGTTGTGCTGGAGTTGCAGAAAAATCATGCCATGATCAAAGACATAACCGGTCAAAATCCCTTCCTCTTCCGCCCACCATTTGGCGAATATAATAATACTGTTATCAAAGCAGCTGACTCCGTCGGTTACTACACCATTCAATGGTCTATTGATTCTCTGGATTGGAAAAATACCACTAGTGAAGAAGTTTATCAGCGAGTTATGAAAAATATTGGGCCTGGCGAAATTGTACTATTCCATAATGCCGCTAAGCCTACACCGGAAGCGTTACGGAGAATTATTCCAGAATTATTGGAACAAGGCTATCAAATTGTGCCTATTTCGGAATTAATTCATCGAGAGAACTATTATGTTGATCATGATGGAACCCAACGTTTACGTAAGGGAGGCTATACTGGTGAATAAACGCAAAGGTGTATGGTTTAGTTTTGTCATTACTCGAAAAACATTAGTAGCAATTTTTGTGGTGATCAGTATTATGATTGTCAGTCTCACTACTGCTGCTTTATATGAACCATTTGCGAGAAGAATCTATGGAGTTAAACCAGGCGTAACTTTGGAAGTCTATGATATGAGTGGGTTATTACCGGATGAATTATTTGATGCTATTCTAAGTATTGGTGAAGACCGAGTGATCGAAGCAAAAAATGCTAGTTTTGATTGGCAAACGGAATTAGTCTATCCGGAGCAGGTGGGAATGATTATTGATGTTTCCGCTACAATTGAAGCTTTATTATCGGCTGAACCAGGCAGTAGTATTGAACTGGCACATATTCAAGTTTTACCGTCAGTTACACAAAGTCATTTTGTTCCATATTATCAGGGACCTACTGATGAGCCGAAGGTAAGTCTGATGATAAATGTGGATTGGGGAAATGAGTATATTCCTACTATATTAGATATCTTTGCCCAATATAACATTACTACAACTTGGTTTCCTACAGGCAGTTGGGTTGCCAAGTTTCCTGAATTAGCTCGGTTAATTGCTGATGCTGGCCACGAAATTGGTAATCACGGCGGGTGGCATGGGATGCCTAGTCAAATGACTGCTGACGAAGTACGCGAATTGATTCTTGATGGGGAAGAAAAAATCATTAATGTTACTGGGCAAAAGCCTCGAGTATTTGCACCTCCAGCAGGTGATATGAATAAACAAACGGTAGCCATTGCAGGGGAGTTAGGTTATAAGACTGTTTTGTGGACTGTTGATACTGTTGACTGGCAGCGACCTGCACCAACAGTTATCATTGATCGGGTAATGAGTAAAATCCAAAATGGTGCCTTAGTATTGATGCATCCAACAGAACCGACTGCTGCTGCATTGCCAATTATTATTGAACAGTTACAGGCAAAAGGCTACCAAGTGGTAACGGTTTCTGAACTACTTGGCCCTTAAAGCCAACAAGGGCTAGGCTTGTGGCTTCGCCCTTGTTTATTTTAAAGTCTCATCAATAACTTGCCATATACCATTGTCTTCTTGTCCTAACCGCCATAAAGCGATTCCGCCTAAGTTATACTGGTTAACTAAGTCTAACTTATATTTGATACTGTAGCGATTTTCAAACCATACTTGTCGGCCATTACCATAATTAAAGTAAGGCACCTTGTGGGTACTATCCCATCGCAGACTAACGCCTTCTTTGGCTGCTAACTCCATTGTTTGAGAATAAGTTAAACCTTTAGCTACACCGCTAACAGGCCAATCATAACCGTAGTTAGGAATGCCTAAAACTATTTTGTTTGCTGGGACTTGATTTACAGCGAATTTAATTACTGATTCTACCCATTCCACTGAAGCAATTGGACCTGGAGGCCCACCACGGTAATGCTGATCATAAGCCATGATCACTAGCTTATCAACATATTTTCCGAGGGTTTTATAATCATAGGCACCAAAATATCCAGTTGGATCATCAGCAGTTTTAGCTGGCACTGCCATGGTTATTTTAAGGTTGTCTTCTTTTAATTTTTCACTTAGTTTAGCTACAAATTCATTTAACAAATCTCGATCTTCAGCTGGAACATTTTCTAGATCTAAGTTAATACCAGTCATGCCCCAGTCCACCAATGTGGAATGAATTTGGTTTATTGCTCGTTCTTGCGCGTAAGGATTGTTTAAGAAAGTGCTTACTATCCGGCTGTCAAAGCCATCATTATAAAAGTTATGAATTAGAGCATAGGTTTCAAGTTGTTGATTGCCGGCATATAACAACACATCACTGTAAGTTTGATAGTCAAAATCACCGTTTAAACCGCCATAACTGTCAATACTCCAACTCCAAGGAATTACCGAAGTTAGAGAATTACTGTTTTCGATTAAGCTGTTATAGGATTGTTGGCCAAGTAAATAGTAGCCCATAACTGCTTTGTTATGTTGTTTTACTTTAGTTTCAGCTTCGGTTAATACTTCAATTAAATAGCCAGCTACCCAGCCAGTTTGTCCAGTGTTAGTTTTTACTTGATACCAACCATTATTATAGTCCAGTACAGTAACTTGCTTGTCTTTTGTCAAAATGGTGATTGCACTGTGATCAGTACTTGGACCAGTTCGTAGTGTTACTCGGTCTCCAAGAATCTGTCCACGTTGTCCAGGACTGATTACTGATTGTTCTATAGCAATATTTGGATCATTTAAATCGAGTTTAGAATTATCGGAACCACCAAAGATACTAGAAATCACGAAAAGTGCTGTTAATACTGTAATGATTGTGTTTTGCGACATTATTTCCCTCCTTACATTTAATAATCGGACCAATTATTATAATACCATATAGTTGAATTGCCGTCAGTGTTAGTTATTAGGATTATTGGCTTATTTTGTGTAAATTTCGAAGATATGGTAAGATAAAAAGGATCCTAAGGGAGAGGTGCTGTAAGGAGGAGCTTTAGTTGTGGAGGAATAAAGCATTATTTTTATTACTGTCATTAACTAAGCTTGTTTTGTTGTGGAGTTCTGCAGCTGCACAGGATTGCCACTTTCAATATTCTGGTCAGTACAATATAACTCAGCAAGAATGGGAAAAGACCCTTGCTTATTTTGTGCAGGAACAGATAACTAGTCAGCATCAATTAACAGGCGAAGTTAATCTAATCAGTAGTAATAAGCAATTACTTGATCTCCAGTTTAGGAACTGGATCTTTCAGTTTGATAATGAAGTCCATCATTGGGCTCTTTACTATAATTCGCCGCATCTAATTAGCACTGATCACTTTCGAATCCTGCATAAAGATTACTATCAGCCAGAGCATCTTTCTTTCCTATATCATTATCGGCCAGCGGATTTGCTTTTGTTGGTTAGTGAGGAGGTACCAATTAAACAGGGTCTTCCTAGTAGATTTGGTTATTTACAATGGACTAAAGGGTTAAATTTGCTTGATTGGCAGGTAGCAGCAGCTTGTTATGATTCTGGCTATTTGTGGGTGGAAACGTCTGGACAGAAGTGGAATTATCAAAGAAATACTGGTGCTATTCTGACTATGGATACTCAGGTTAAGCTCAAGTATCCAATAAATATTGCTTATGGCTCGTTACACCGTAGTTTAGTAACTGGTACAGAACTTGAGACTAAACAAAGTCAGGCCTTGATTGTAACTAGTTTATTAGCAGGTGACAAGTTCCGTATTCGTCCCGGCTATCGCTATATCGGTCAGGATTTTGTCTGGCCTTTAACGAAAACTAGTCGTTATACTAAAGATAGAGTTGGATTTTTTGGTGATTTACGCTACTCAGCTAAGCCCTGGCAAATTACCTTTGATTTTGCAGCTTTGAAAAGTGTTGACAGTACGAAAAGCTATCCAGCAACTGAATTATTAGTAGAATATCAGCCAAACAAAAATCGTTATTATGTTTCCAGAAAATGGCAGCCTAACCAACAGTATACCTTTGGTTTTGTTTATCAAGGTTTTAATGTGGAATGGCGTACCAACAATTCCCAGTTTCGGTTAGGGTATACATATCAGAACCATTCCTTGAAGTTTGCTAGTTCGTCATTAAATCAATACCGCATCGAATATAAGTATACCAGAGAGCCATTTGAGCTGCATTGTATTCATAAATTTGATCGAACAGAGCAAATTAGGTTTAATTATGTTTTATTTAAATATGGGTATGAAACTCGATATTTACAATTTAGGTACGGCGAGCCAGATGGCGGGCAACTAATAGCTAAATTCGGTCATGTGCCCAACTTATATATGGGATGGAGTTGGAGCTGGTGAGCATGAGGTATTCGGACTTAGCCGGCAAAGAAATTGTTTGTTATGACGAAGGGATTAAATTAGGGATAGTTAACGACACAGATCTGATTATTAATACGAAAACAGGTGCTGTAGATTCGATAATTATTCCGTATGGAAAGGGAATTTTCAAAAAAGGAATTTTAGTGATCCCCTGGAAAGGCGTGAAAAAAATAGGACGGGATTTAATCATTGTAGACTTAACTACAGCCGAAGATTATCATGATATTGTTCGTCGCTTAGAATTAGAATAATTCTTCCCCTAATATGGGTAAAATAGAGGCGAACCTATTTATGAAAAGGGGGATCTACTTGTCAACAGTAATAGGTGTTTTTAAGAATTCTGAAGCTGCGGAAAAAGCAGTAAAAATGCTACGAGAAAAAGGATTTGGCGAAAATGAAATTTCTATTATAGCAAGAGATGAAGGTAAAACTGTAAAACGTGACATGGAAGTTGGAGGAGACCTAGGCGGTTCTGAAGATATAACTGATGGAACAGCTTGGGGCGGCGCATTAGGTGGACTTGCTGGGTTATTAGCCGGTGTTGGCGCTTTAGTCATTCCAGGAATTGGTCCAATTGTAGCAGCTGGCCCAATCGCTGGAGTATTGTCTGGAGCAGTAACTGGTGGTGTAGCAGGAGGATTAATTGACCTAGGAATTCCAGAAGAACGAGGAAAAGCCTATGAACAACATCTCAAATCTGGCGGGATTCTTGCTGTGGTAGAAACCAGTGAGGATAAGGTGCAAGATGTAAGTGAGGTCTTACGTAATAATGGAGCCGTTGATGTAGAAAGTCACGGTGGTGAAAACTTTTAAAATAACTATTTGATGAAAAAGGGACTGTTAAATCAGTCTCTTTTTCGTATGTTTTTTATTTGAGATAAAGGATTTTGCTAGGTTTATCCAGAATCACAAGAAGATATTTATCAGAGATAGAAAGAGGGAAATTAATGATCAAGGTTTTAGTAAGTGGAGCTCTTGGTAAGATGGGCCAAGAAGTAGTAAAGGCAGTTAGCTCTCAAGATGATATGCAGGTTGTTGCAGGAGTAGATCCAATTGCAACGGCACCTATTAATGGCATTACTATGTATCAGGACTTAAACGAAGCACTTTCTAAGACTGAAGTAGACGTGGTAGTTGATTTTACTGAGCCAACCCAGGTTTTAAAAAATATCCAAATCTGTTTAGAAAAAAATGTTCGAGTAGTGGTAGGAACTACTGGAATTTCTGATCAAGATTTAGTATTATTACAAGAACAAAGTTCTGATAAAGATTGGGCAGGGATTATTGCACCAAATTTTGCGATTGGAGCAGTTTTGATGATGCGATTTGCCCAAGAAGCAGCTAAATTTTTCCCTGATGTAGAGATCATTGAGTACCATCATCAGCAGAAAAAGGATGCACCTTCAGGAACAGCTATAAAAACAGCGGAAATGATTAGCCAAGTGCAAGTTAATCAAAAGCAAAAAGAAGATCCTACGATTCAAATAATTCCTGGTGCTCGCGGCGGACGATTTGATAATATCAATATTCATAGTGTTCGTTTACCAGGATATGTTGCTCATCAGGAAGTGATTTTTGGTCTGCCTGGTCAAAACTTAATTATTAGGCATGATTCTACTCATCGGGAAAGCTTTATGCCTGGAGTATTGCTTGCAGTCAGGAAGGTTAAAGATTTACAAGGCATAATTTATGGTTTAGAGCATATATTGTTTGATTAATGGTCACCAGCTTTTCATCCTCCTCATATAGTAATTATGAAGTACATCGGGGAGGAGGTAAGTTGGATGAAGTTAGCCAATGTACCAATTACTATGCTCGGTGGCGACTTACGTGAATTAGAGTTAGCCAAAACATTGCTAGATTACGAAGTTGATTTGCGTTTAGTAGGATTTCCTCCTATGTCAGTAATTAGTCGGGCTAAACATTTTGCAGATGCAGTAGAAGCCGTTAGAGGAGCAAAATTTGTTCTAGGCCCAATGAGTAATACTGATATGGATGGTTGGATCTTTAATCGACTAGATCAGCTTGATCCAATTGATCTAGTAGAAGTTATCAAGCATCTGCCAAAGGAGACATATTTATTAATCGGAGTGGCGAAGCCTATTATTGTGGAAATGGCTAGCAAGCACCAGATAAAAATAATTGAAACAGCAGAGATTGATGATATAGCAATTTTGAATTCTATTCCGACAGCTGAAGGTGCAATTCAATTAGCCATGGAAGAATTGCCGATAACGATTCATAGTTCTAAATGTCTTGTGGTAGGTTATGGTCGCTGCGGTATGACTTTAGCACGTTCTCTTGCAGCTTTAGGAGCTAAAGTTACGGTTGCCTCACGTAAGGCAGCAGATATTGCTCGCATAATAGAAATGGGTTATACGCCTTTACCACTGGCAGATTTATATAGTCAAGTAGATTTTGATGTAATTTTTAATACAGTTCCGGCCTTAGTATTAACTAAGCAATATTTGAAAAAACTAAGTCGTTCTGTTTTAATAATTGACATAGCAGCTTCACCTGGTGGAGTTGATTATAATACTGCTAATGATTTAGGCATCAAAGCCATTCTGGCTTTATCGTTACCAGGTAAAGTCGCTCCAATTACAGCAGGACAAATTTTATCCGATTGTATTCCCCGACTATTAATTGAATTATTAGGAGGGGATCAGGGTGCCTCTTAATGGGAAAAATATTGGTTTTGCCTTGACTGGAAGTCATTGCACTTATGAAGATATTTGGCCTCAGGTAGAAGCATTGATCGCTTTGGGTGCGAATGTTTATCCTTTTGCTTCAGAAACGGTTGTTAATACTGATACACGATTTGGCAAGGGTACAGATATAATCGCTAAATTTTCAGAAATAACGGGTAAACCGGTAGTTACTGAGATTGTAGATGCAGAGCCTTTTGGACCAAAAAAATTACTTGATGTGGTGATTATTGCACCTTGTACTGGTAATACCATGGCTAGATTAGCTAATGCCATTACTGATACCGCAGTATTAATGATCGCTAAAGCGCATTTAAGAAATTTAAAACCACTGGTTCTGGCAATTTCAACTAATGATGGATTAAGTATGAATGCTAAGAACTTAGGGCTGTTATTAAATACACGAAACGTTTATTTTGTACCTTTCGGTCAAGATAATCCAGACCAGAAAAGGAATTCTTTGGTGGCGGACATGACTCTAATTATTCCAACATTAGAAAAAGCGTTAGAGTTTGAGCAGCTTCAGCCAATAATCATAGAACGCTCGATTAGAGCTGTGAAGTAAGGAGGACGTCAATAAGTGAATAAAGTTAATGTAGCTATTTTAGGCGCAACAGGTGCAGTAGGTCAGGAGTTATTGGAAATTTTGCTTGAACGGCAGTTTCCAATTAATTCACTGAAATTACTAGCATCGCCGCGATCAGCTGGAAGAGAGTTAGAGTTTAATGGACAAAAATTTGTAATTGAAGCTGTCAGCGCAGAAAGTTTTAAAGATGTCGACATTGCCTTTTTCTGTGCCGGAGGAAGTGTCAGCCAGGAATGGGCTCAAGTTGCTACTAATGCGGGCGCTGTAGTAATTGACAATACTAGTGCTTTTCGCATGGATCCGAACGTACCGTTAGTAGTGCCAGAAGTTAATGGCGAGGCTGCTTTAAACCATCAAGGAATTATTGCCAATCCTAATTGTTCAACAATTATTATGGCTATGGCTTTAAAGCCAATCTATAATGCTGTTGGTATTAAACGAGTGGTAGTTAGCACTTATCAAGCAGTGTCTGGTGCAGGCAATCCAGCAATGGATGAATTAAAAGCACAAGTCTTGGCTTATGCCAACGATGACGAAATAAAAGCAGAAGTATTCCGTTACCAAATTCTTTTTAATTTAATTCCCCACATCGATGTTGCTGATGAAGCGGGTTATACTAAAGAAGAATGGAAAATGATCAATGAAACCAAAAAAATATTTGGTGATGATAATATCCAGATCACTGCTACTACAGTGCGGGTACCGGTAATGCGTTCTCATAGTGAGTCGATTAATATTGAAACGCAAGAAAAATTAACTGTAGAGCAATGTAAAGAGATTTTGGCTAAAGCTCCTGGTATAAAAGTTTTAGATGATCTAGCTAATTATGAATATCCGATGCCGCTTTATACATCGGGAGATGATTATGTTTGGGTCGGACGAATTCGTGAGGATTTAACCGTTGAGAATGGTTTAAATATTTGGGTTGTAGCAGATCAAATTCGTAAGGGAGCGGCTTTAAATGCTGTACAGATTGGCGAATATCTCTTGCCACATTTGAGGTGACTGTGATGGACATATGTGTCCAAAAATTTGGAGGTAGTTCTTTAGCAACGTCAGAGCAACGGGTTCACGTCTGTGATCGAATTAATGAAGCTTATGAAAAAGGTTGTCATCCTGTAGTGGTTGTTTCAGCTATGGGTCGCGCAGGTGATCCGTATGCTACTGATACCTTGCTAAGTTTAGTTAAATCAGCTGATAGTCAACAGGATGCGCGAAATCTAGATTTGTTACTAGCCTGTGGTGAAATAATCTCAGCTGTGGTGCTTAGTGAAGCATTAAATGCTCGAGGATTAAAAGCACAAGCTGTCACAGGTTGGCAAGGGGGCATACTGACTGATGCAAATCATGGAAGTGCTCGGATCTTAAGTATAAATCCAAAGAAAATTTACAGTCTAATAGAAGCAGGCGTGATTCCTGTTGTTGCTGGATTTCAAGGAGCAACTAATGACGGTGAGATAACCACTCTGGGTCGAGGGGGTAGTGATACTACTGCAGTTGCTTTAGCAGCTGTTTTGAAAACAGGTTATGTGGAAATTTATACGGACGTAGACGGAATAAAAACTGTCGATCCCAGAATTATTCCTGATGCTCCTACCTTATCTACTCTGACCTATCGTGAAATAATGGAAATGGCTCATTTAGGAGCCAAAGTGATTCATCCACGAGCTGTAGAAATCGGCATGGAAGCAGGAATTACCATTCGAGTTCTTTCGACTGTCGAGCCAGGTAAAGGAACGATTATTAGTAGTGGAAAAGAGGTTGAGCATCCGATTAGTGATCGGGTAGTTACAGGAATCGCCTATATCTCTAATCGTGCTCATGTTCGGATTGCTAGTGAACAAGATTTTAACCAATCAAAATTAGCTTTACAAATCTTTCAAGAGCTCGCTAATCATGGTGTTAGTGTTGATTTGATTTATTTATCTCCTAATTTAATAGCTTTTATTATCGATCAAGAAATGAGTGACCTAGTTAAAAAGGTATTAGCACCTTATAGGTTGAATATTAGTGTGGAGAAAGGATACACAAAAGTTTCAGTTGTTGGAGCAGGCATGCATGGAGTACCTGGTGTAATGGCACGGGTAGTTCAAAGTTTAGAACAAGCTAAAGTCGGGATTTATCATACGACAGATTCTCATGCTAATATTTCCTGCTTAATTAAGGAGGATAAACTGACTGATGCAGTGCAGGCATTGTTCCAGGAATTTGAGTTAAGCAATAAGGAGGGTCAGGAATGAAGGTAGGTCAGGTTATTACAGCGATGGTAACACCTATGAAAAAAGATGGTTCTGTTGACTATAAACAAGCAGCGTACTTAGCGGAATGGTTAGCAAATAATGGTTCAGATGGCCTAGTAGTCTGTGGAACAACAGGCGAATCACCAACTTTAAGCTTCGAAGAAAAGGTTGAATTATATTCGGAAGTAGTTAGTGCCGTTGGCGGTAATATTGAGGTTATTGCTGGTACTGGTTCATATAATACTGCCGAAAGTATCGATTTAACAAAGGCAGCGGAAAAAGCCGGCGTTGACGGGATTATGTTGGTAACACCATATTATAATAAACCAAGTCAAGAAGGACTTTATCAACATTTTAAAGCTATTGCCGAAAGTTCTTCTTTACCAATTATGCTTTATAACGTTCCATCTAGAACGAACGTGAATATCTTGCCAGAAACAGTAGCCAGACTAGCAGAAATTCCAAATATTGTAGCTATCAAAGAAGCGAGCGGCAATTTGGAGCAAGTCAGCTATTTAAGAACAATAACACCAGAGAACTTTTTAATTTATTCTGGTGATGACTCCCTAACCTTACCAATTCTTGCTGTTGGAGGTTGTGGTGTAGTTAGTGTAGCTGCTCATTTGGTAGGTAGACGAATCAAAACAATGGTTGAGGCATTTTTAAGTGGCCGTAGTAAGGAAGCTACTAATATCCACTTGGAGCTGTTGGATATTTTTAGAGCTATGTTTGTGACTACCAATCCCGTTCCTGTTAAACGCAGTTTGGAATTTGTTGGCATAGAAACAGGTCCAGTTAGATTACCATTAGTTGATTTAACAGAGTCAGAAACTGAGATAATAAAAGACGTTTTACGTCGATATGGTTTATTAGAACACTCGTAAGAGTGTTCTTTTTTTGCTCAGTTGATTTAAATTTTGATTTTGTTATAATAGAACTAATTGAGTTTGTTCGTGATAAGCACATCGATAGACTACTATTTTTTATTGGGCGGAGGTAGACTATTAATAAGATGTGTCGGACATTTAGTTTTCTTAAGCAGTAAGAAGACACTCATATAAATCGGAGGTGTTTTTTTTAATGGGAAGTAGTAACAAGAAAAAATTGAGAATGGTTTCACTAGGCGGAATTGGTGAAATTGGAAAAAATATGATGGTTATGGAATTAGATGATGATCTAATGATTATTGATGCTGGGGTTATGTTTCCAGAAGATGATATGCTAGGCGTGGATTTGGTAATTCCAGATATCACTTATTTACTTGAGAATCGGGAACGAATTAGGGGAATTTTTCTCACTCATGGACATGAAGACCATATTGGAGCAGTACCTTATATGTTAAAACAAATCAATATTCCTGTTTACGGGACTAAATTAACTTTAGGATTGTTACGTTTAAAACTGCAAGAACATAATTTGGAACGTTCTACAGTGCTGCATGAAGTAAAAGCAGGTGACCGGATTCAAGTTGGTGCATTTGATGTAGAGTTTGTTCATGTCAACCATAGTATTCCAGATGTTGTTGCTATTGCGGTGCATACACCATTAGGTATCGTCATTTATTGCAGTGACTTTAAGTTTGATCAAACCCCAATTGATGGTAAAGTTGCGGATTTCCATAAACTTTGTGAGCTAGGGCAAAAGGGCGTGCTATGTTTGATGTCTGATTCGACCAATGCTGAACAACCAGGATACACTGAATCAGAAAGAACTGTCGGCGAAACATTTGCACGGATTTTTGCTCGAGCGGAGGGCCGGATTTTAGTTGCTACTTTTGCTTCTAATGTTCATCGCTTACAGCAAATTGTTGATGCAGCAGCGGTTGAGGGTCGAAAAATATGTGTAGTTGGCCGCAGTATGGTTAATGTGGTAAGTATTTCTCAGGAGTTAGGTTATTTGCAAATTCCTGATGATATGCTAATCGATGTGGAAGATGCCGATAAAATTCCCCCAAATAAGCTGGTGGTCATTACCACTGGTAGTCAGGGAGAACCTATGTCTGCCCTAACTCGGATTGCCATGGCTGAGCACCGTAAGCTTGAAATCAGCAAAGGGGATACAGTAATTATTTCAGCTAACCCAATTCCAGGTAATGAGAAATCTGTAGGTAAGATTATTAATCATCTGTTTAAAGAAGGCGCTAATGTTGTTTACGAGCCTCATCTTGGAATTCATACATCTGGACATGCTAACCAAGAGGAATTGAAATTATTGCTAAATCTTACAAGACCAAAATATTTCATTCCGATCCATGGCGAACATCGGATGTTAATGAAACATGCTGAGTTGGCTGAATCAGTAGGCGTTCCTAAAGAAAATATTTTTATTAGTGAGATTGGGTTAGTAATGGAGTTTACTAAAAACTCTTTCCAAGCTAGAGAACGAGTTGCTTCCGGTCAAGTTTTTGTGGATGGTCTTGGCGTTGGTGACGTTGGTAATATTGTGTTACGCGATCGTCGGCAATTATCTAGTGATGGTATTTTAATTGTTGTAGTAACGATAAATAAGCAGAATGGTACTGTCTTAGCTGGTCCAGATATAGTCTCGCGTGGTTTTGTTTATGTTCGTGAGTCTGAGCGATTGATGGAAGAATCACGAGAAAAGGTGAAAGCTGTCTTAGAAGAATTAGAATCTCAAGGTGTTAAAGAGTGGGGAGCATTGAAAAGCTCCGTGCGTGAAACGTTATCTCGCTATTTATATGAAAAGACTAAACGTCGCCCAATGATCTTGCCAATAATTATGGAAGTATAAAGCGTGTTTATTTTTGCCTCTTATTCCTCATACTAAGATTAAGATGAGGAAAGGGTGATACAAGTGAACATGCCTCAAAACGAACAAACTACACAGTCTAATCTACAAAACATTCGTCAATTAGGCCAAATGAATTTACCAGATGGCGCCTTGCCTTTCCACGTATTGCCAATTATTGGACAAGTGGAAGGGCATATGGTATTACCACCAAGAAATAAGACTACTAAATATGAGCATGTTATTCCACAATTAGTGGCAATTGAACAAAATCCTAGAATTAAAGGGTTGCTGATTATCTTAAATACTGTTGGCGGCGACATTGAGGCTGGTCTTGCAATTGCAGAAATGATTCGCACTATGTCAAAGCCAACGGTTTCTCTAGTACTTGGTGGCGGACATTCGATCGGTACTCCCATTGCTGTGGCCGCTGATTATTCTTATATTTGTGAAACAGCCACCATGACTATTCATCCGGTTCGGTTAACGGGGATGGTCATCGGAGTACCGCAAACTTATGATTATTTAGATAAGATGCAAGAGCGGATTCTTCGATTTATAGTGGAGAATTCCCGTATTCCTATGGAGCAATTACGGGAAATGATGTTTCGTACTGGTGAACTAGTACGAGATGTGGGAACAGTTTTAATAGGAGAAGACGCAGTTCGCTGTGGTTTAATCGATCAAATTGGTGGATTGGGCGATGCTATTGAGCGTTTACAAAGTTTTATTATGAATCCCCATCTAGTACGAAAAAATACTTTTCGACCGCTGCCTCAACCTGGTTTTTATAATTAGAGGGAGGCCAAGAGATGCTGTATACAATCGTGCCCTATGATGATATTTTTAGCGAAACAGATTCAATAGCAAATAGGCAGGAAATAACTATTGGTGGGGTAATTATGCAGATCGAGCCAGGAGAAGGGAATCTAGGTAAAATATCTCGCTTAATAAGTACCAATCCGCAAGATTATTTGAATCCTCGTTATCAGCCTGGAACGATAGTGTTTTTCACAGAATAACTGTTATAACTGTAAGGTAAATCGCATATGATTTACCATGACACTTATCAATTTGCTTTTTAACCTAAGTTTAAGTTTATTAATTTTTGGCATTAGCTTGCGAGTATTAAGCACTAGTATGAGTGCTTTTCTAGGAACCAGACTGCAAAAAGCTTTAATTGTATTGACTAGTAATTCACCCTTAAGTATTTTAACTGGAGCTATAGCAACCGCGTTTGTTCAAAGCAGCAGTACGGTTAACGTATTGATGGTTACCTTAGTTAATGCTAATCTGCTTAATTTATATCAAGCCTTCGGAGTCGTTTTGGGTGCTAATATTGGGACAACGGTCACCGCTCAGATCGTTAGTTTTAATTTGTCTCAATATGCTATCCCAATGATGCTCTGTGGGCTTTTTCTCTTTCCTTGGACCAATAAGTCGCGGATAGCTGGTAGTTCACTAATCGGCTTAGGCGGATTATTTTTTGGTTTAAATTTAATAAAACAGTCTTTGTGGCCAGTACTAGCTTATCCTTTAACCCTAAAGCTGCTTATAAGTTTAAGTGAAAATATTTATCTTGGAATAGTGCTAGGAATTGTTTTTTCAGCGATTATCCAGTCAAGCAGTCTAGTAACTACTTTAGTCATTGCTTTAGCCCAAATGCAAGCCTTAAATTTGCAAAGTGCTATTGCTATTGCGTTGGGAAGCAATATTGGTACAGTGGCAACTACATTAATCTCTAGTATTGGACTTTCTAAAGAGGCTAAAGCTACAGCTTATGCTGATCTTTTGTTTAATGTTTTAGGAGTACTTTTTTTATTACCGTTTATTAAGCAATTTGCCTTTATAATAAGCTTGACTTCTCAAGATCCTGGGCGGCAAGTGGCTAACGCTCATACTATTTTCAATGTAATTACTGCTTTTTTAATTGTACCTTTTATTAGACCTTTAGCTAATCTAGCTCGCCGTTGTGCAGGAATTTAATGTTAGCAAGCGAAATATTCTAGATAACTTAGATGGGAGATGAAGTCTTTGAATTTGTTGGAAGCTATTTTTTTAGGTGTTATTCAAGGAATTACAGAATTTTTGCCAGTGAGTTCTTCTGGCCATTTGGTATTATTTAGTTCCTTACTAGGTATTCAAGAAGCCAACTTAACCTATGAGATCTTTTTACATTTTGGCACATTACTAGCTGTTTTTTTTGCCTTTAAACCTGATATCATGCTTTTAATTCAAGCTTTTATTAAACTGATAAAGGCACCTGGAGATTTTAAGCAGCTTTACCAGACTGATTCTGGTGTAAAAATGCTTATAGCAATTATTATTGGAACTTTGCCATTGGTTTTCGTAGGCCTTTTTGTTCAAGACTTTATTAGAGATTTGTTTTCTAGCCCAAAATTTACAGGCTATATGTTGTTATTAACTGGAACGATCTTATTCATTTCTAGCAAAGTTAACGACGGGAAAAAAGAAATCGAACGAATTAGTATGTTAGATGGATTGATTATTGGATTAGGGCAGGCCTGTGCTGTAGTTCCAGGTCTTTCTCGGTCGGGCACTACAATTGCTACTGGGTTACTTAAAGGATTAGAAAGAGAAAGTGCAGCTCGGTTTTCTTTTCTTTTATCAATTCCGGCAATTTTAGGAGCTCAGGTATTAGCAATTGGTGATTTATTCTCAGCGGAGGCCATTAGTACACCATTATGGATGATGCTTATTGGGACTTTGGTATCGGCAATTGTTGGTTATTTAGCAATCAAATTATTATTAAAATTTGTTAGACAAGGACGCTTAATCATCTTTTCTTATTATACATGGGCAGTGGGCTTGTTAGTTCTATTTTTATAGCAGGAACCTACGACTCTATTAGCGAATTTGATCATAACGAAAGATTCGATTAGGAGAGATCAGAGTAGTGGGTTTATCAGAAAACTTAGAGAACATTCGAACTAGGATTGCTCAAGCTTGTGCCCGCGTTAATCGCAATCCTAAGGAAGTAAAGCTATTGGCTGTCACTAAAAGTGTAGATGAAGAAATGCTTGCTAAATTAGCACAAGCTGGTGTAAAATCATTTGGTGAAAATCGGATTCAGCAGGCTCGAACAAGATTAAAATTGTTTCCTGATATTGAATGGCACTTCATTGGTAGTTTGCAGACCAATAAGGTACGATATTGTAAAGATTTCACTTTGATTCATTCCTTAGAGCGCTTAAATCTAGCCGAGGCCTTGAATCGGCGAGCACAGCAATGGAACAAACAAGTGAATGTCCTAGTACAAGTGAATATTTCTGGTGAAGAATCAAAACATGGGGTCAAACCAAGTGAGACCTTGTCTTTTGTTAAAACCATTAGTGAGCAGTTTCCAAATTTGAATATTAAAGGATTAATGGGGATGGCTCCTTATGGTTCGCCAGAGAGTACACGACCATATTTTAGGACATTAGCTAATTTACAAAAGCAGATTGCGGACGAAACTGATCTGCAGCCAACAGTTTTATCAATGGGAATGAGTAATGATTTTGAGATAGCTATAGAAGAAGGTGCAACACTAATCCGGGTGGGAACAGCATTATTTGAAGGGGAGGCTTAAACATGTCTGTTCTAGATAAGGTGTTAATAATGTTAGGGGTGCGGGAAGAGCATGAATTAGATGAGGAATCCGTCGAACAATTAAATGATGTTCCAGAAATAGTAAGACCGCAACCAACTGCTAGAGAGCGGAGAGAAGACCGGCAAGCACGCAGAAGCAATTTAGTTAGTCTTGAAGGTGCCGTAAAACAAACAAAAGTGATGATTATAGAACCTACCGCTTTTGAGGAAGTCCGTACTTATGTAGATCATTTGCGGAGTAAACACCCATTAATAATTCGTTTGGATAATTTGGATATGGATGAAGCACGGCGAATTGTAGATTTTATGAGTGGGGCAACATATGCTGTTGATGGTAACATGCGTAAGTTAGGCGACAAAATCTTTTTCTTTGCACCACATTCCGTTGTGATTGAGGGAGAGATTGAAACTTCAGTTTTCGAATTAGAGAGGTATGAGTCATGAGACTGGGAATGATTGGCGTTGGTGCGATGGGTCAGGCGATTGCACGTCGCTTATTAGAAAAACCGCCTTGGGATGATTTGCAGCTTTATCTTTGTGATTTAGATATCAGCAAAGCAGACAGGTACCATGATTATCCAAATGTATATTTTAACACTGATATTTCAGCATTAACAGGCTGCGACTTAATTATTTTGGCAGTTAAACCTCAAGGAGCCATCCCTGTATTGCAAGAGCTTGCTAAATTAGCGGTTCCAGCTATAATTTCAATTGTAGCTGGAATAACTCTGGAAGAATTGGTTAAGTTTAGTAACACAGCAGCCATTCGAGTAATGCCTAATACTCCGAGTTTAATTGGAGAGGGGATTAGTGTTTTAACATATTCAGCAGATGTATCAGCTTACCAAAAGGAGCAGGCTAAAACAATTTTTATGACACTCGGTGAAGTCGTTGAATTAGAGGAGAAGTTTTTCTCTGTAGTAACAGCTCTTAGTGGTGCTGGACCTGCTTATGTCTACTTAATGATTGAAGCATTAATTGATGCAGCTTGTGCCCATGGTTTATCGCGGGACGTTGCTAAACAATTAGTAGTTTCTACTTTTATTGGTTCTGCTAAATTGGTGGAACAATCACAACTTCATCCTGCAATTTTAAAGGATCAAGTAACCTCCCCCGGAGGAGTTACTATTAGCGCTTTGCATGTTATGGAGCAAAGAGGATTAAGAGGGATATTGTGGGATGCTGTTAGCCAGGGAGTAGCTAAAGCCAATGATTTAAAATAAGATAAAGGGTGATCGTTCTGTATATTCTTATTTCAGTTATTGATCGTTTATTTGATATATTTTATTATATTTTGTTAGCTCGAGTATTGATTTCTTGGTTTCCCAACATTGATCGAACTCATCCGATTGTGATTTTTCTTTATCGTACTACGGAACCTGTCTTACAGCCAGTTCGCAGAATTTTACCACCTGGCTCGATGATAGATTTCTCGCCATTGATTGTGTTTTTATTGCTGCCGATTGTAAAACGATTCGTCTTTCAGTTACTGCTATTATTTGCTTGATTTAAGGAGTGCAAGACTTGGATAAGGATAAATTGACTTCACATTTGCAAGGTGAACGGGAACAGACTATTGGATCCATGGTTTTAGATGCTGCTAAAATAGCTTGGAATACTAATCGTCCGCAAGTGACGAATTTTTATGATCCGTACGAACAAACGGTTGCCAGGAGTGTTTTGTCGGGATTGCCAGAGTTAAATGTTTTAACATTTGGTGGTTATCGTCAAGCCGAAAGAGCTCGTTTGGTAATAGTTCCACATTTTTTTATTACCGAAGCTATCGAATCACCGATTACTGTTTTACAAGCAACTGGAAATTTTAATTTTAATAAGGTTAAACATGGCGACTTTTTAGGTTCTTTACTAGGCTTAGGAATTAAGCGGGAAAAAGTAGGGGATATCATTGTATTAGAGAATGGTTGTCAGGTTGTTGTGGCTCAAGAAATTGCTAACTATGTAATGCAAAATTGGCTTCAAGTCCACCGAGTAACTATTGCTGTTGAAGAAATAGATCCAGAGCAGATTGCTATTGAACCTGAACGAGTAAAGGAGATTCGTACCACAGTCGCTTCTTTACGCTTAGATGCAGTTGCAGCTTCAGGTTATGGTACATCCCGGACTAAAATCGTCCGTGATATTAAAGGTGAGCGGGTAAAGTTAAACTGGAAGACAGTTACTAATCCATCAGCAGAAGTAAAAGAAGGCGATACTTTGTCCATTCGGGGTAGAGGTCGGGTAATAGTGGAAGAGGTTAAGGGAGAAACGAGAAAAGGCCGGATTAGCTTGGTCTTAAAGCGTTTGATTTAGGCGAGTTCGCCGGGGAGGGATTTTTATGTTAAAACCGATGGATATTCTGAAGGCGGAGTTTAAACAGAGTTTTAAAGGTTATAATGTTGAGGAAGTCGATGCTTTTGTTGCAAAAGTAGTTACGCAATACGAAACTTTAATTCAAGAAAATAAGCGGTTAGAAGAAGAAATTGAGGATTTAAAAGCTCAACTTCAAGAATATCACAATAAAGAACAAGACATTCACGGTTTAATTGCACTTACAAAAGAAGCTTGTATAGAAGCTAAAGAAGTTGCTAACCAACATGCGGAATCAATTCTTGAAGAAGCTCGCTTACAAGCAAAAATTATACTTGATAAGGCTGAATTAGCTGCTAAGCAGCAGTTAAATGAGCTTTATGAGGAAATTAAGCAGCAAAAAGCTCAGTTGCGAGTATTATTAAACCAGGAAAAACAATTTAAAGAGCGAGTACGTCAGTTGATGGAAGCGGTATGGGGTATAATCGAAACCTCAGGCAAAACCGTGGAAGTAGAAGCTAACGATGATTTTAAAACAAGGGTATATCGAGAGTTAGCTAGCACGGAAACAGACGTGGATTTAGATTAGGTTATTGACTTTAACTGTTCGATTTTGTATAATTACAACAAATTAAATCGTAAGGACGATGAAGAGGACTGCTATTAAAATGAGGGTCACAGAGAGCCGGGATATGGTGGAAGCCTGGTACCTAGTTTTAATAGGGATCACCTTGGAGTTATCAGCTGAATTCTAGTAAGCTGTATCGGTAGTTCCGTTATAACTAACAAGTGAAGATCTTAGCGATCTTAATTAGGGTGGTACCGCGGGTAACTCTCGTCCCTTTTTTTGGGATGAGAGTTTTTATATTTTTAAGGAGGTTTTCTAAGTGTCAAAGACTGATTATCAACAAACATTGCAGTTACCAAAGACAGATTTTCCTATGCGAGGAAATTTGCCCAAAAGAGAACCTGAAATGCTAAAAATTTGGGAACAGGAAAATTACTATCAAAAACTGCAAGAATTAGGTAAAGAACAAGGTTTACCAAAATTTGTTTTACATGATGGCCCACCATATGCCAATGGTCATATTCACATTGGAACAGCTTTAAACAAAATCTTAAAAGATATTGTAATTCGTTCACGCTCTATGATTGGCTATACTGTTCCTTATGTTCCTGGCTGGGATACTCATGGTTTGCCAATTGAATTACGGGCCATTCAGGAACTTGGCGTTGATCGAGACAAGGTTTCTCCAATCGAGCTCCGGCAAAAATGTAAAGAGTATGCCTTACAATATGTGGACATTCAGCGTGAAGAGTTTAAACGACTTGGTATTTGGGGAGATTGGGATAATCCATATTTGACTCTAAGTCCAGACTATGAAGCACGTCAAATTGAAGTGTTCGGCAAGATGGCTAGTAAAGGTTTTATTTACAAGGCTCTAAAGCCAGTTTATTGGTGTGCTGATTGTGAAACTGCTTTAGCGGAAGCTGAAATTGAGTATCATGATCATCGTTCGCCTAGTATTTATGTGAAATTTGCGGTGAAAGATGGTAAGGGAATTTTAGAAGCAGACAATACTTATTTTGTAATTTGGACAACAACTCCCTGGACTATTCCAGCTAACTTAGGAATTTGTCTTAACCCAAATTTTGAATATGTGTTGATTAAGACAGAAAAAGGCAATTTGGTAGTAGCTAAAGGCTTGTTAGAAGATTTTGTTGAACAAACTCAGTTGCAAGAAGTAGAGATAGTTCAAGAATTCCACGGTCATCAATTGGAAGGAATTGTTTGCAGTCATCCGTTGTATGAGCGAGATTCACTGGTTATTTTAGGTGATCATACTACATTAGAAGCTGGTACTGGTTGTGTCCATACCGCTCCTGGTCATGGTCAAGAAGACTACCAAGTTGGTTTAAAATATGATTTACCTGTTTTTGCCCCTGTGGATAAGTATGGAAAATTCACAGAAGAAGCTGGAAAATATGTTGGCATGGCAATTACCGATGCCAATAAAGTAATTACTGAAGATTTAGAGCAAGCTGGTGCTTTGTTGAAGCTAGATTTTGTCAACCACTCTTACCCTCATTGCTGGCGCTGTAAGGAACCAGTATTCTTTCGGGCGACAGAACAATGGTTTGCATCTTTAGCAAAATTCCGTGATGCAATGTTAGAGGCTATTAAGAATGTAGAATGGATTCCAAGCTGGGGTATTGATCGAATCACTAATATGGTTGCCGATCGGGGAGATTGGTGTATTTCTCGTCAACGGACATGGGGAGTACCAATTCCATTGTTTTACTGCAGTTGTGGTGAGGCAATCATTAACGAAGAAACTACCGCTCATGTAGCTGAAATATTCCGCCAGGAAGGCAGTGATGCTTGGTGGCTAAAAGAGGCTAAAGATTTACTGCCTGACGGCTTTACATGTCCTAAATGTGGCGGCAGCGAGTTTTCTAAAGAAATGGATATTATGGATGTTTGGTTTGACTCTGGAGTTTCACATGCGGCGGTGCTACAACAACGAGATGAATTGCAGTGGCCAGCTGATTTGTATTTGGAAGGTAGTGACCAACATCGAGGTTGGTTCCAATCATCATTATCTACATCGATTGCCGCCTTTGAGCAAGCACCTTATAAAAGTGTTTTAACTCATGGTTTCGTAGTGGATGGCGAAGGGAAAAAAATGTCTAAGTCTCTAGGAAACTTTATTGAGCCAGAGCAAATCATTAAGCAGTATGGTGCTGATATTCTTAGAATGTGGGTTGCTTCTGCTGAATACAGGGGTGACATCCGGGTTTCCAATGATATTTTAAAACAATTATCGGAAGCTTACCGACGAATTCGAAATACAGCCAGATTTATTCTAGGTAATTTAGGGGATTTCGATCCCGCACAACATCCAGTTGTTTATGAACAGTTAACCGATTTAGATAAGTGGGCTTTACATCAGTTGTCAGAGTTAAGCAGCCAGGTGCGGAATGCTTATGATAAATATGAGTTTCACACTGTGTATCATCGGATCCATCATTTTTGTTCTGTAGATTTAGGTGGATTTTACCTTGATGTGTTGAAAGACCGCTTATACTGTGATGCTAAAGATGGTCACAAGCGTCGTTCTGCGCAAACAGCGATGTATATTATTTTACAGGAACTAGTGCAATTGCTTGCGCCAATTACTGTATTTACTGCTGATGAAATCTGGCAGCATATTCCAGGCAACAAGGCCGCTGAAAGCGTGCATTTAACTCGTTGGCAGCAATTACCTGTTGAATATAAGAACCCGGCTTTAAATCAGAAGTGGGAAAAAATGTTAGAGGTTCGTCGTGTTGTGGCCAAAGCTTTAGAAGAAGCTCGTAGTAATAAGTTAATCGGTAGCTCTAATGATGCCAGTATTACAGTTTATGGAAATCCAGAAATTGTTGCAGAATTAGAAAGCTTTAAAGGTCAGTTAGAAATGTTATTCATTGTATCAGATGTTGAATTGCTTGACTTATCCCAGGCGGAAGGTCAGGATTTAGTTGGGGATTTACAATTAGGAGTTAAAGTACGAGTGGACAAAGCTGATGGTGAAAAATGTGAACGGTGCTGGCGTTACTCTGAGTCAGTCGGCCAAGTTTCCGAAGAAGAAGCAGTATGTGAACGTTGCCATACGGTTTTACAAGGAAGTTAATAGCATTAAAAGCAAGCTCTCCTACAGAATAGTAGGAGAGCTTTTTTCATAGGCTAAGCATAGGAGGGAAAGGGATGAAAGAGCTAAAAACTTTGTTGCGTAAAGTAGAGGAGCTAACTATGGCTATGGAAAAAGCCAGTATAGCTGAGTATGTAGCTTTGTATAGTAAGCCTTGGCGGTTTATTTATTTTAATTTTCTTGGCGGGGTAGTCCGCGGTTTTGGTTTAGGTATTGGCTTTACCGCTATTAGTGCCCTTTTTCTCTATCTATTAGGCCGGATTGCATCACTGAATTTACCGATCGTTGGAGAGTTTATTGCTGAAATTACTCGAATCGTGCAAAATGAACTAGCTAGACGGAGTTTCTAGAGAGATGGAGGTAGCTTATGAACCCAAAATTATTGCAACAGTTTAAGGAGCGCTTGTTAGAGGAAAAACAAGATTTGTTAGATCTGGTGGCCAGCTTTGAAAAACAAGGAATTCGCGAGAATCTAAATGATACTACAGGAGAGTTATCCGCTTATGATAATCATCCAGCTGATTATGGGTCGCAATTGGCAGCACGACAAACAGATTATGGTTTATTAGAACTTACTCTAAAGCAATTAACAGCAGTTAATCATGCTTTAGAACGAATGCAACATGGAAAATATGGAATTTGTGAGAACTGTCAGCAGCCAATTGATGTGCAACGTTTGCAGGCGTTACCTTATGCCAGCCAGTGTTTATCTTGTAAGGAAGAGCTAGAACAAAGAGAGTCCTCAGATGCTATTAATCAAAATCTTTCTTTTGATCGCAGTTTTCGAGATGGTCAGGATTATACAGGTTTTGATGGTGAAGATGCTTGGCAGGCTGTGGCTCGTTGGGGAACGGCTAATGGCCCTCAAGATATTATTGATGCAGTAACTTATGACGATACTTATCTTGATGCGGATGAATTAATCGGTTCAGTTACCGAATTGGAAACAATTACTGCTGCAAGCAGGAAATTTGATCCTGGTGAACGAATGGATTAAGTAAAAATGAAAGAGGGACAATGTTGAAGCAGCTGGCTGTAGGACTGGTTATTTTATTTTTAGATCAATTTAGTAAGTTGTATATTAGCACCAATTTTGTTGAAGGTGAAAGCATTCCTTTAATAAAATCAGTGATTTATCTAACTTATGTCAACAATCCTGGGGCAGCCTTTGGATTATTTGCTTATAAAAGATGGTTACTAATTCTTGTAGGTGTTGGTGCGTTAGTAGCTACATGGATTTTTCGCCACCAAATTGCTAAGCAAAGCAAGCTAACGCGTTGGGGAATTACTTTAGCAATTAGTGGTGCATTTGGGAATTTAATTGATCGGCTTCGCCTAGGTAAGGTAATTGACTTTATTGATCTGCGGTTCTGGCCAATCTTTAACATTGCTGATATAGCAATAGTTTGTGGTATTGCCCTTTTGTTTTGGGAGGTCCTAAGGGATGGCCGAAAAGCATGAGTTCTTTTGTATACCTGATGATCAGGAACAGCGATTAGATGCCTATTTAGCCAATAAACTAGAGATTACTCGTTCACAAATAAAATTATTGATAGATGCAGGAAACGTCCTTGTAGATGGTCAGACAACTAAGGCTGGCTATCGAATTAGGGGAACGGAATCAATTACTGTTATTGTTCCAAAGACAGAGGAAATCTACTTGGAGCCTGAAGATCTTCCACTGGAAATCGTTTATGAAGATAAACTGCTGATGGTGATTAATAAACCAGCGGGAATGGTTGTTTATCCAGGAGTAGATAATCCTAGTGGTACTTTAGTGAATGCCTTATTGCACTATACTAAAGAACTATCCACCCTTGGTGGAAAAGAAAGACCAGGAATAGTACACCGTTTAGATAAAGATACAAGTGGTTTGATTTTAATTGCTAAAAATGATCAAACCCATCAGTTTTTAGCGGAACAATTGCAGAAAAGGACAGCTAAACGCCACTACCTTGCCCTTGTACATGGCAGTTTAAAAGAAGAAGTAGGAATTATTACTGCACCAATCGGACGTAATCCACGTGAACGAATGAAGATGGCGGTGGTTCCAGAAGGTCGTAAAGCTATTACTCATTATCAGGTTAGAGAGCGGATTGGAAACAAGTTTTCCTTAGTGGAATGTCGCTTAGAAACTGGGCGCACACATCAGATTCGTGTCCATTTAGCTTCCATTAATCATCCAATTGTTGGCGATTTGGTATATGGTAAACGCCAAACAGCTTTAAAGTGTGAGCGACAATTGTTACACGCCTATTACCTAGGTTTTGAGCATCCGCAAACTGGTTGGATGGACTTAGAAATAGGTTTACCTGATGATTTTAAAAATGTATTGTTAGAGATAAAAGAAATCTCTTGACAAGGTGGACAAACTAAAGTATTGTATAAATAGTAAATCTTAATATGAATCTAATAGTGTTCCTTTAAACAAGTCCCGTGAGGCTGGTAAGGAGTCGGAATATAGTCGATGTAATCCATTATTAATGGAGCTATTGCTTCCTGTCCTAATCCGGCAGGAAGCTTTTTTAGTATAAGGAGGTGACAATGGTGGGTTTTGTACAAAAGGCTCAAATTTTGGATGAAGATGGCATTCGTCGTTGTTTAACCAGAATTGCTCATGAAATTATCGAAAACAACAAAGGCACTGATAATCTAGTATTAATTGGTATTCGTACAAGGGGCGTTCCCTTGGCAAAACGCTTAGCAGAAAAGATTGCTCAGATTGAAGGCGTTCAAGTACCAGTAGGTGAACTAGATATTTCCTTATACCGTGATGATTTAACAACCATTGCCGACCAGCCTATTGTAAACAACACTGAGATACCTTTTGATGTGAACAATAAAAAGGTAATTTTGGTAGATGATGTTTTATACACTGGCCGAACAGTAAGAGCTGCTTTAGACGGTATTATTGATCAAGGCCGACCTCAAGCTATTCAACTTGCTGTTTTAGTAGACAGGGGACATCGGGAACTACCTATTAGAGCTGATTATGTAGGTAAGAATGTGCCTACATCTAAGCAAGAACTGATCTCTGTTTCTGTACGAGAATGTGATCAGCAAGATAGCGTGGAAATTTTAGAAGGAGGCCAATAATAATGAGTAATAATAGCAGAGTTAGTGTTGGTATAGAAGACAAGTTGCCGATTACCCAATTGATTCCTTTAGGTTTTCAACATATCTTTGCCATGTTTGGAGCAACTATTTTAGTGCCTATGTTAACTGGGTTATCCCCTTCAGTAGCTTTATTTACTTCAGGTGCAGGAACTTTGTTGTTTGTGTTCATTACTAAAGGAAAAGTACCTGCTTATCTCGGTTCATCTTTTGCTTTTATTGTACCGATCGTTACTGTCGCCAATGAATGGGGAATAAGTTATGCTCTTGGTGGAGCAGTGGTAGTTGGTTTGGTTTATGCATTAATCGCTTTTTTAGTTTCGTTAATTGGTTCGGACTGGATAGATCGTTTATTGCCACCTGTGGTGATAGGTTCAGTGATTATTGTTATTGGCTTAGGTTTAGCGGGTACAGCTGTGGAAATGGCCGGTTTAAAACCAGGAGACCTTGGTTCAGTATCATTGGCTAATCCAGATGTACGGGTATCGTTATTTACCTTAGCCGTCACGATTATTGGAACTATCTTTTTTAAAGGTTTTTTTGGTGTAATTCCGATTTTGATTGGCATTATTGCTGGTTATTTATTTGCAATCACTCAAGGAATTGTAGACTTTGAAATCGTAAAACAAGCAAGTTGGTTTGCATTACCAGATTTTATGGCTCCAAGTTTTAGTTGGGGTGCTATTCTTTCCATGGTGCCTGTAGCTTTTGTTACCATAGCCGAGCACCTTGGGGATGTGGCAGTTATTAGTCGAGTAGTTGGTAAAGATTTCTTCCGTGATCCTGGTTTACATCGTACCTTACTCGGTGATGGCTTAGCTACATCATTAGCAGGTTTAGTTGGTGGTCCACCGAACACTACTTATGGTGAAAACGTAGGAGTATTAGCAATTTCCAGAGTCTACAGTGTCTATGTAATTATTACAGCTGCCGTTCTTGCTATTTGCTTATCCATTTTTGGTAAATTTGGTGCTTTAGTTAGAACACTTCCTAACCCAGTAATGGGCGGAATTTCTATGGTGCTTTTTGGTATTATTGCTTCATCAGGATTGCGTACCCTTGTAGAAAGTGGAATTGATTTTTCGCAAAAACGGAATTTAGTAATTGCCTCTGTGATTCTTGTTTTAGGAATCGGTGGTTCCCAATTGAATTTTGGTCCAATTGAATTGAGCAGCATGGCTTTAGCAACTATTGCAGGGATTATTCTTAATCTTATTATCCCACAAAGTAAAGTACAATAACAAAGAGGAGTCAGTTAAGACTCCTCTTTTTTAAACTCTTGGCTTCCAAAACGTTAGGTAATTCTCTTCAAAATACTGTAATTAGCACCGAGTTAAAGCCTTACTCCGATTGATCCATGCAGTAGCTCATTGATCTTAGTGGGTATTCAGGTTTGATAGGTGTACGTCTAGCAAATCGGTGAGGGGGTGATAAGTGAAGTAATTACCTATATATTGTTGGAAACCGCAAGTTTTGCTAACACAGGCCGATTTGCTAAGACCTTGGTTACAGTATTGCTTATCACCTGTTTATAGGATGTGCTAAAATTAGTGAGATATACAACATTTTTTAAGAAAAATTATCCAATCAAGTTAATAGTTTTACGATTCCTAGACTGATAATAATTAGACCAGGGATCCATTGTAGAGAAGGAAAATCTAGTTTCTCTTGCATTTTTTCCCCTCCCTTTAATCCTTGGCTAATAAAGAGGTAGTTAGCAAACATTACAGCTAAAGCAGTGGGCAGAGCAGGTATTTTTAAAATCGCAGCTGAGAGACCAGCACCAAAAGCATCTAATGATAGAGCCAATCCGAGTAAAATTGCCTCTTTATTGGAAATAATATTGGAGAAGTCATAATCAGCAGCTATTGGTTCTTTAATAATTGTAATAATTAGGCCTAAGGATGGGATTCTTAAATTAAAAATCTTATCTTCGATTGTGGGTTTAATTATAGTCGTACTTTCAGTTTGTTTAATTTGGCTAGCTCGCCAAATGCTGTAAATTCCTAGCAGAACAAGGATTATTCCACCAATATATTCAATGACTAATGGCTTAAGCAAGCTAGTTAGTAAGTTGCCAATACTAATAGCTAAGAAGAAAAAGATAGCTGAGACAAAGCTCAGAAGTATTCGTGGTACTGGTGGAATTTTTATTTGGCTAATTCCATAAGTTACTCCTATTGCTAAAGAATCGAAACTAACAGCGATTGCGAGCAATAAAATAGATAACCAGGTCATTGCGCCATCTCCTCTTATTAAAAACGTAGCCCATATATCTTATGAGCATAAAATATGGATGTGCAAGTAAAGGTTTAGTTAAAAACCCAGTTCTTGCTTGACACATTAATTTACAGATGGTAAAATAACAAGTGTTGAGGCGGCATAGCCAAGTGGTAAGGCCGAGCTCTGCAAAAGCTCTATCCCCAGTTCGAATCTGGGTGCCGCCTCCAGATATCCATATATAGAGAATAGAAGAGAGTTAGCTGAGGCTAACTCTTTTTGTATTTTTTTCATTGGTTTTTGGGGTTTAAAGGTCAGGGTTATGCGGAAAATAACTCTGAGGAGGTAATACCATGCGCAGCATGTGGAAAGGTGCTATTAGCTTTGGTTTAGTTAATATTCCAGTTAAGCTTTATACAGCAACTGAGCATCAAGATATTAGATTTCGCTATTTGCATAACCAATGCCTAGCCCCAATTCGCTATGAGAAAAAGTGTGAACACTGTAATCAGGAAGTTCAACAGGCAGATTTAGTTCGGGGTTATGAGTATGCTAAAGGTCAGTTTGTTATTATCAACCAAGATGATTTAGATAACCTAGCAGTTAAAACTACAAAAACCATTGATATTATAGATTTTGTTGATCAAAGGGAAATTGATCCTATCTATTATGATAAAACATATTTTTTAGAAGCCGAGGAAACTGGTGGTAAAGCTTATCAGCTATTGAAAAAAGCTATGTTGGAAACAAATAAGATTGCGATTGCGAAAGTAGTGATCCGAACTAAGCAAGTATTGGCTATAATTCGAGTTTATCAAGATGCTTTAGCCATGGGAACAATTTTCTACCCAGCAGAGATTCGATCGCACTTAGGATTAGCTACTGGCTCAAATAGCCAGATTGCTGCTAAAGAACTAAACATGGCGATTTCTTTGATTGAAAGTCTTTCAGTTCCGTTTGAACCAGAAAAATATACTGATGATTATCGTCAATCAGTATTAGACTTAATCGAGCAAAAAATATCCGGTAATCAAACAGTGGTGCCTGTGGCAGATGCACAACCAGCTAAAGTAGTTGACTTAATGGAAGCATTAGAAGCCTCATTAAAGGCTGCCGAAAAGCAAACCATGCAGTTGAAAAAAACTAGACAGAAACAGGAAGTGCGTTAGTTGATCGAGGCATTCATCGCACCAATGCTGGCCACAGAACATCATTGTCCTTTTGATTCCAGTGATTACCTATTTGAAGTAAAATGGGATGGGTATCGCTGTTTAGCTCATTTTGATCACAAGCTAACGCTATTTAGCCGCAATGGGCAGGATTGGACGATAGAATTTCCTAGTTTAATTCCAGCATTAACCAAATTACCAGGACCCTATTTACTAGATGGGGAATTGGTAATCTTAAGCCAAGAGGGAAAACCAGATTTTTCTCTACTACAAGATAAAGCTAATCGGCAGGCAGTTCAGTATGTGGTTTTTGACTTATTATATTGGCAGGGAAAAAGTTTGTTGGAAATTACTTTGAAGCAGCGTCGTGAGCTTTTAGCAGAATTATTAACTAATGAACGAACTGGTAATATTTTCCTTTCTAAAGCAATATATGGTAAGGGGAAAGCCTTTTTTGAGGCTATTAGAGCTCAGGAATTAGAAGGTATGATTGCCAAAGAAATTACAAGTTTTTATTATCCTGGGATTAGGAGCAAGGCTTGGCTAAAAATAAAAGAGCGAAAACGCTTATTGGCAACTGTTATTGGTTACTTGCCTAATAAGTATTCTTTTAAATCCCTGTATTTAGCAAAAGCTAAAGGAAATGAGTTAGTGTATATAGGAAAAGTTGGAACAGGATTTTCCGAGCAAGAGAAGCTAATTTTGTTACAAATGATGCAGACTTTAATTCAGGAGCAATGTTCAATAAATAATTTAGAGATCAGTGACAATAATGCTGTTTGGTTAAAACCGGTTTTGGTTGCTGAAATTGATTATTTGGAGTTTACTCCTGCTGGTCGCTTACGTCAACCAAGCTTTAGAAAGTTGGTAACTGGTGATGACTAGACAAATAGTGAAAGTCGGGGATCAGGAATTCTTCATTTCGAATTTAGATAAAATACTGTGGCCTAATTTATCAATCACCAAAGGTCAATTATTGGAATATTATGCAACGATATCACCATTTGCCTTGAAGCATTGGATGAAGCGACCAACGACGGTAATTCGCTATCCGCATGGAATAAATCAAACCGGCTTTTTTCAAAAAAATTGTCCAAATTTTGCTCCAGAGTGGATTTCGAAAGCGACAGTGAATAGTATAGAGTATGTTCTTTGCAATGATTTACCTTCCATAATTTGGTTAATTAACCAAGCTGCTATCGAATTGCATTTTCCTCTGTACCAGGTCGGTCAACCGGAAAACCCTGATTTAATTGTGATTGATCTAGACCCTACGCCCCCTTGTGGATTCCAAGATGTAGTAGAAGTTGCTTTTTACATCAAAGAAATTCTTTTTGAATTGGGGCTGCAAGGTTTTCCCAAAACTTCAGGTGCTACAGGTTTGCATATTTTTCTGCCAATAGAGCCAAAATACACTTTTCAGCAAACAAGTGGATTTGTGGGCTTTATTGGGAAACTTCTTCAACAAGTTTTTCCCGATAAGGTAACGACGGAACGACTCATCAAGAATCGTCGTGGCATATATGTGGATCATTTACAAAATTCAGCTAGTAGAACCATGGCTGGTGTATATAGTCTACGAGCCTTGCTCAATGCTACGGTCTCTACTCCAGTTACCTGGGAGGAATTACCAATGATCGATCCAACAGATTTGAATATTTTTTCTGTACCGCAAAGATTGGTCAAAGTAGGAGATCTATTTGCCGATGTAATAACTAAGCAACAAAGTTTAGATTTGGTTTTCGAAAGAATACCTGTATAAGAAGGGAGGCAATCTCATGCCTTTATTAACGGTGGGAGCATCAAGAACAACTACTGAGATCTTGAAGGAATCTTTAGCTACTAAGTTTAATTTAATCAACGAAACCAATGCTGGCTCTTATACCTTTATGACTTTTAATTTAAATCCTGATGATCAAAGCTTATTTAAATTTTCCAGTGACTTAACCTATTTGATCTTTGATCAATTACAAACTCGCTGGCTTGAGCGTTTGTTATCAGGTCG
>ERZ773359.813-NODE-813-length-44672-cov-13.252236_pt1 | contig 44672 bp, 49 predicted proteins | sample MGYA00374955_ERZ773359 | MGnify/ENA primary metagenome ERZ773359 (study PRJEB29098, sample SAMN04486028) | biogas fermenter metagenome | study: EMG produced TPA metagenomics assembly of the Biogas fermentation microbial communities from Germany - Plant 4 DNA1...
AAAAAGGGCCGTGCAGGATGAACTAATCAACGTTCATTCTGCAACAGCCCCTTTACGCGTGTTTGATTCTTACTTGTAACGCTCACGTACGATTTCGATTTCAGCGGCGCTTTCCAGCTGGCGCAGGTATTCGACGGGAGCTGGAGCGATGGAACGCTTGTAGTCTGCTTCTACTTTATCAAAAATCTCTTCTAGGTCAGCAGCCTTTCCTTCTGTACGGTCCGAGACCAGGATAATATGCCACCCGAAGGAGGTTTCAACGATTCCATATTCGTTGATGCCGAGAGAAAAGGCCATATTCTCGAAGGGTTCAACTGTGTACCCACGAGGGACAGGGCCCAGCCAACCGCCGTTAGCAGCGGTGCCGGGATCAAGCGAATGCTTCATGGCGAGTGCTGCGAAATCAGCGCCGTTTTGCAGTTCTGCAAGCAGAGACTCTGCTTCTTCTTGTGTTTCGACGAGAATGTGGCTGACTGTCACAGTCTCAGGCTGATCATAGCGCTGGCGGTTACTTTCGAACCACGCAGCAACTTCTTCTTTGGTAACATCTATTTCAGAAATCGCCAGCTCAGCGAGGAGCAGGTTACTGCGGAGCTCATCTTTTAGCTGGTCCTCTGTGATTCCATATTGATAAAGGAAATAAAACAGAGCTTCAGGGCCGCCCATTTCTTGGATGAGCTGCTCATATACCAGAGAAAACTGCTCATCGCTGATGGTCACGCCAGTCTCGACCTGTTTCTGGCTGATCAGCTGATCAATGATGAGTTGCTCTAAAACAACAACTCCGTACTGGGCTTCCAAAGCATCAATGAACTCATCCATCGTGATCTCTACTCCGTTAACCCGGGCTACCACGTTGCTTTCTTGTGCCCACAGCGGAGCTGCACTGCTCAAGAGAGCTAAACCTAGGATGAGTACGAACACTGTGCCGTTTACAAATTTCTTCACTAATCCACCGTCCTCTCCAATTTCTGCCCAACAATAGTGGCGTCCTTCATGTATTCGCCCTTGCTTGAGCTTCCCCTTCCAGAAATTTAACCCTAACATGATATAATCTAGGTGATGAATGAACACACAGATGGAGGAATTGCCATGTACGAAGTAGGGCAGGTTCTGCGCCTGCGCAAGAAACACGCCTGCGGCGGGGATACTTGGAAAGTGCTGAAGTCAGGAGTCGACGTACGGCTGCAGTGCGAAACCTGCGGGCGTGTACTGTTAATCGCCCGCGATAAACTAGTTCGCCAAGTAAGAGGTGGGTGATTACACCTCTGCAGCTGTTCTCATATACTACAGCGGGAGGAATGGAGAATGGTGCGAAAGATGTTTGCAGGCGGTAACTCAGCGCGAGGTTTCTACTCTTTCTTTGATCAGATGTTCAGCGATAACATTGAGCAGATCTTTCTCTTAAAAGGGGGGCCTGGCACGGGCAAGTCACACCTAATGAAGAACCTTGCTGAATATGCCTCAAAACAAGGGTATCCTGTGGAACTGTTTTACTGTGCTTCTGATCCCGATTCTCTTGATGGAATTGTGCTTCCAGAGCAGCGCGCTGGAGTAGTCGATGCCACGGCTCCGCATGTCCAGGATCCGGTGCTGCCCGGCTGTCGAGAAGAAATCGTAAACCTCGGTGATAACTGGGATCGTGATGTTCTGGTTGATGCAAAAGGAGAAATTGCGGCTCTGACGAGAGCTAACAAACAGGCTTATGGCAGAGCTTATCGGTATCTGCGGGCTGCAGAGGAAATTGAAGAACTCTGGGCTGCAGTAAATGCCCAATCTGCCGGCGAACAGGGTACAGAAAAGGCGCTGGATATCCTTCTGGAGACGTTCGGCTCAATCAAGCCCGGGAGTAGGCGAGGGAAAGAACGGCACGCGTTCGCGACTGCGATAACGCCTCAGGGGATCGTCAGCCACATTGATGAACTTGTTACGGATTATTCTCAGCGCTGGATTATCCGCTGCGCACCAGGCACAGGGGCTCAAGAAGTGTTTTCGGCGCTGGTCAGCGCGGCTCGGTTGAGCGGAGTGTCTATGGAGATTTTCCATCGGCCGCTGCTGCCGCATCAGATCGAACACGTCTTGTTTCCAGATCTGGGTGTGGCAGTGCTTTCAAGAGTAGAACCTTTTGACCTGCTTGCGACGGGTACGGAGATTGATCTTCTTCCGGATCAGCATAAGACAGAAGTTCCCCGCAGGGTTAAGGACCTTTATGGGGAACTTCTAGAAAGCGGCATTGCTGAGTTAAAAGAAGCAAAAAGGATTCACGACGACTTAGAAGCACTGTATATTCAGGCCCTCGATTTCGCCCGTTCCAACCTAGTCTATGAAACGCTCCGTTCCAGGATCTTTGGCAGCTAGAGAAAGCGCCCCTGACGTTCCTTCAGATATTTAATGAGAGGCCGGCCAACGAGGATAATCACAGCCGCTTCACCAATACCGATGGTGAAGACCAGGTACCAGTAGGAGGGCACTTGGAAGACAAAACGCAGGTACAGACTAATTAGGAATGCGTTGAATACGATGGGCGAAGCATATGCAATCCAGCTGTCACGGAACTTATATGTGACTATCGCGGCCAGGAGGCTGACGAAGCTTCCACCGAAGATGTCCCAGGGGCCCAGTCCGCCCAATAGATTTGATAAAAGCACACCTACGTATACCCCTCCCACTGCCTCCGGATAAATCATGGGAAGTAGTGTTAGTGCTTCGGCAATGCGGAACTGAATGGGACCGAAGCTCATGAACTGGAAGACGTAAACGAGTACCACATACAGTGCGGCAATTAAGGCGGCTCGCGCTATGCGCTGCAAACGGGCCACCTCCTTTCCATTTAATAATGGGATGTTTTGTTACGGTCCCCTTCATTCTCCATTCAGTCTAGTTTTACCTGTTCAGGGAGGGTCAATTATGGGTTTAGAAATAGGAATAATTGGATTACCGAATGTCGGTAAATCAACTCTGTTCAACGCTCTCACAAGGTTGGACGTGCCGGCAGCCAACTATCCGTTCTGTACAATCGAGCCCAATCGCGGCAGTATCCCAATACCCGATGAAAGGCTCCTTAAGATCGCAGAGGTTGTCCAGCCCGAAATAGTAACCGGTGCAGCCATCGAGTTTGTCGATATTGCTGGCCTAGTTGCCGGAGCAAGCCGCGGTGAAGGATTGGGAAACCAGTTTCTCGCTCATATCCGGCAGGTCGATGCGTTAGCCCATGTGGTAAGGGTTTTTTCCGACGATAATGTGGTAACCGTTTCTGGAAAAGTCGATCCGTTAGGTGATGCGGATGTAATCGACCTGGAGTTGGCGTTGGCCGACTTGCAGACAATTGAGAAACGGATGGAACGTACAACTCGGATGCTGAAGACAGGAGAACGGATTTACAAAGAAGAATTAGAACTATTAGAAGAGTATCAGTCTTATTTGGAAAAAGGTGTTCCACTGCGGCGCACTAACCTGCCGCAGATTGCTGATCTTCCTCTTCTCACCTTTAAGCCTGTGATGTACATAGCCAATGTGGCAGAAGGGCGGGAGGACGAAGCAGAGATATTGGCTGAACGAGCAGCTGCTGATGGAGCAGAATTGATTCCGGTATGTGCTGCTTTGGAGGCGGAGATTGCACAGTTGGGGCCAGAAGAAGGCCGGGCTTTTCTCCAAGAACTGGGTATGGACGAGCCTGCTCTACACAAGGTAATTGCTGCCGGGTTGAGACTACTTAACTTAATCACGTTCTACACTATCAAAGGGCCTGAAACACGAGCCTGGCTGCTGCCAAGAGATACGCCTGCACCGCGGGGAGCTGGTCAGATCCACTCTGACATGGAGCGCGGTTTTATCCGGGCTGAAGTGGTGCCCTGGAATGTGTTGGTAGAAGAAGGTTCTTTTGCTGCCTGCCGCGAAAAAGGGCTCCTGCAGGTCGAAGGTAAGGACTATCTCATCCAAGATGGTGATGTCATTCTTTTCCGTTTCAATGTTTGACTTCATCTAGATCGCAGTGATATAATGAACGTGCCCTGCTCTAGGTGTAACGCCTAGGGCCGTATGTCCAAAGGGAGGAGGTGAAGCTGCGGTGCGTGCGTATGAGATTATGCTCATTTATACCCCAAACCTTGATGAAGAAGCTCTCAACGCTGCTGTAGAGCGTACAACTGCTCTGATTACCAGCAATGGGGGCGAAGTTGAAAAGGTTGACAAGTGGGGAAAACGCCGTCTCGCGTATGAGATCAACGATCTGACCGAAGGCTTCTATGTGGTGATCGACTTCAAAGCAGATAGCGAAACGACTTCTGAAGTCGAGCGCATTCTCAAGATCACCGAAGAGGTCGTTCGGTATCTGCTCGTTCGTCGTGATGAAGAATGAGCAAAGGAGATGAAGAGCGGTGTTGAATAGGATTATTCTGATCGGGCGACTCGTAGCAGATCCTCAACTGCGGTACACACAGTCTGGTGTAGCCGTAGCTAATTTTACCATCGCCGTAGACCGTCCTTTCTTGTCTCAGAGCGGAGAACGAGAAACAGACTTCATCGATATAGTAACTTGGCGGAGACAAGCTGAAGTTGTGGCAAATCATCTCAGCAAGGGACGCTTAGTTGCAGTTGAAGGCCGTTTGCAGATTCGCTCGTATGATGACCAGAATGGAATACGGAGAAAAGCTGCCGAAGTAGTGGCAGATCAAGTGCGCTTCTTAGACAAAGCTCGCGATGGTAGTTCAGTAGATGCTGATATTACTATGGGGCCGCCTGAACCAGAATTTGATGATGTTCCGTTCTAATCAATAATGGTTTGGAGGCGAGATCATGGCCAGAGAACGAGGCCGCAGAGGCCGGAGGAAGGTCTGCTCCTTCTGTGTCGATAAGATCGATCAGATCGATTACAAAGAAGTAGGCCGCCTGCGCCGTTACATTACTGAACGCGGCAAAATTCTTCCTCGGCGGATAACCGGAAACTGTGCTCGGCACCAGCGGCAGTTGACTACCGCAATTAAGCGGGCACGGTTCATGGCACTTATGCCATATACGCTTGACTAAAATTAAGGAGCAGCTCAGCTGCTCCTTTTTTGCGATACCAATTAAGATAGGGGAGGACCTCATGAAGACTCGTTCCATTACAGAAGGAGCAATGCTGTCGGCGATCACGGTTATCCTCACGATCATCGGCGAATATGTGGGGCTGCCAGCACTAATCATCCCTGTCCCTCTGATACTGCTGGTCTTCAGGCATGGCTATAGATTAGGCATAACGATGTCGGTTGCCTCAGCAGTGGTAGCCAGCCTAATTGCCGGTCATGTTGGCTCGGGTGTTACGATTATCATTTGGGGATTCTTAGGGATTGCTCTAGGCATGGCACTTCGGGAGAACTTCTCGTTTTTTAAAACACTGCTGGTGGGTGTAGCAGCTAACCTTGTCGTTATCGGCCTCAACGTGTTTTTTTATTCACTGATTTTTGGTGCGAATATCTTCGAGGATTTTCTTGAGATGTTCTCTTCCGCTCTAGAGGACATCACTTCCCTATATCAGAGCTTAGGTGCAACCAGCGAGATGCTGGCGCAGATGGAAGCAATGCGCACCACGTTCACTCTTCTGATAGACTGGGGCCTCCCAGGCCTTCTCTTAACTTCCTCAGTATTCATGACATTTATTAATCTAGCAGTCGTTCGGCTTATACTGCGCCGAATGGGAACGAACATACCCTGGGTTAGGCCTTTTGCAGAGTGGCGCCTGCCGGGTTGGTTGGCAATTCTGTTTCTTGGAAGCTTGATCTTGATGGGCGTAGGTGGAACAGAGGGTGGTCTTCTGCCGCGAATTGGGTTAAACTTGATTTTGATTCTGATGCCGGCATACTTGATCGCAGGGATCAGCCTTGGCTGGTTTTATTTCGACCGGTGGAGGATTCCGGTTATCCTTCGGATAATCTTCTTGTACCTAGCGCTTTTTAACGGCCTGGTATTGTATGCGGTAGTTCTAGCGGCCATGGTCGATTCTGTATACAGCCTGCGTAGGCCGGTTGCAGAAGAGAAGTAAGGGAAAGAGAGGGATGGCTGTGAAAGTTATTCTACAAAAAGATGTCAAGAACCTCGGGAAAAAAGGTGCTATCGTGGAAGTGGCAGAAGGTTATGGGCGCAATTTCCTGATTCCTCGGGGTTTGGCTGTCGAAGCAAGTGCTGGTAATGTACGTCAGATAGAGCAGCTCAAGAAGGTCGAGGAGGCAAAAAGTGCCCGCGAGCTTGAGCAGGCGCAAGAACTTGGCAAGAAACTTGCTGGTAAAACCCTTCAGATCAAGGCCAAAGTAGGTGGCGCCGGTAAGCTCTTTGGCTCGATTACCAACCAAGAGTTGGCAGATCGAATCAAGGAGCAGTTCGCGGTAGATATTGACAGAAGGAAGATAGATTTAAAGGAGCCAATTAAGAGCTTGGGTTCATACAGCGTTACCGCGCGCATTCATCCAGAAGTACATGTCACTTTTAATGTAGAAGTGATTGAGGAATAAAGCGGAATATTGTGGGAGAGGGTATTTGACAGTGCTGAATCACCAAACAACCGACTCAGATTCTCTAAACAGACAGATTAACGCCTTGTTTGCCGTGCTTGCCGAGATTCACGGCACAGATCAGCTGATCCTTAAGGCCGGTAAATTAGATTCGTTAAATCTGATGCGTTCTGAAAAACTTGAGGAACGGGTCCTTGCTTTGGAGCGCATTGTTCACGAAGACCCTACCATTCAGCAGGAGCGCAGCCTTGAAGAAATCCCATCCATGCTGGATGAGTTTGAGGAGTACTTGGCCGATCTCTTAGCCCGCCGCCAGCTAGAAGAAAAGCTGGAGAAACGAATCAACATGAAGATGCAGGAACGGCATCTTGAGTATCTTAAAGAGATTCGCCAGCAGGTCTTAAAGGAAGAGGCAGGCCCTGATAACGCCCAGACACTGAAAAAATACGCCGAACTGGAGATGCTTGAGCAGAAAAACCTGTCTCGCTCTACCCAAGAACTGATGCGTCCCCAGTCGCTAGACCAGGTGGTAGGCCAGGAGAAAGCGATTAGGGCTCTCCTCACGAAGCTGAGCTCGCCCTTTCCCCAGCACATCATTCTGTATGGCCCTCCGGGTGTCGGGAAAACCACAGTAGCTCGCTTGGCTCTTAAATATGCTAAGGAAAAGAGCTACACACCGTTTGACGAGAACGCTCCTTTTATCGAAGTAGATGGGACAACCCTGCGCTGGGATCCCCGTGAAGTGACTAACCCGCTCTTGGGTTCTGTCCATGATCCGATTTATCAAGGGGCGCGCCGGGATCTTGCTGACGGGGCAGTCCCTGAACCAAAGCTGGGACTCGTTACCCAGGCGCATGGCGGTGTGCTGTTCATCGACGAGATCGGTGAATTGGACCTGATTTTACAGAATAAACTTCTTAAGGTGATGGAGGATAAACGCGTCACCTTTGAGTCTTCATATTATGATCCTGATGATCCACAAATACCGAAGTATATTCATAAGCTGTTTAGTGAAGGCGCTCCCGCTGATTTTGTCCTAATTGGCGCGACTACGCGTGATCCTTCCGAAATCAGCCCGGCCTTTCGATCCCGCTGTGCCGAAGTGTTCTTCGACCCTTTGACTCCGCAGGATATCATTTCTATAGTAAAGTCTGCGGCACAGCGCCTAGGAGCGCGGCTTGAAGATGGGGTCGCTGAGATGATCTCAGAGTACACCATTGAAGGGCGGCAGGCTACGCGCCTACTTGCCGATGCTTACAGTACAGCCCTGTACAAGCGTTCTGATGAGAGTGTTGAAGATTTGATTATCTCTGTTGCAGATATTCAAGAAGTCATCCAAGCTGCTAGACTCAGCTCATATGTCGGGGTAAAGGCATCTTCAACGAAAGAAGTTGGACGCATTCTAGGGCTGGGCGTGAGCGGGTACCTAGGCTCGGTTTTAGAAATCGAAGCGGTAGCCTTCCCTGCTAGCTCACCTGGCAAAGGCTCGATCCGCTTCAATGATACAGCTGGTTCAATGGCTAAGGACAGCGTTGCTAATGCTGCTGCTGTTTTCCGCAGCCTTACTGGCAGACAGCTCACCGACTATGATATTCATGTGAATGTGGTGGGCGGCGGTAATATAGACGGGCCTTCGGCGGGTGTGGCAATTCTAGCGGCAATCATCAGTGCCGTCTGGGAGATTCCGCTGCCTCAGGATATCGCTGTTACAGGTGAACTGTCGATTCGAGGCAAAGTCAAGCCTATCGGTGGATTGCATCCTAAGATCTATGGTGCCCGCCAGGCCGGTGTGAAAAAGGTGTTCATCCCCAAGGAAAACTGGGATGAGATATCAGAACAGCCTTCAGAAGTTGAAATCGTGCCCATTGATACCGTTACCGAGTTTCTACAGGCTATTCTGGGCACAGAAGTAAGTCGGTTTCAACTCTCTGTGGCAAACTAACTTCAACTAACAAAGGGGTGAGATGAGTGGTTTCTTCGGATTGTCCAGGCGCGAAAACGGACCCTGATCCTGACGAGCAACGTCTATGCCTAACCATGAGGCCGCTCTCTCGCGCCCTGTGGCTGGCATAGCACGGCTGTTCGCTGTCCGTTTTTGTCGCTCCAAACTTGCATAATGTCAAGGAGGAGGATGAAAACATGCCAGCAATAATCTATCAAGAACTCTATGAGCTGCTGCAGAGTAAGCAGCTGAAAGCACTAAGAGAAAAACTTGAAGAATTCAACGTCGTTGATGTTGCAGAGTTCATTGAGGAACTCGAGGGCGAAGACATTATCATTGCTTTTCGGGCGCTGCACAAAGACACTGCAGCCGAAGTCTTTTCCTACCTGCCCTATGAAATGCAGGAGCATGTCGTTAAGTCCATCACCGATCAGGAGATTGCGCATATCATAAACGATCTCTTTGTCGACGACGCGGCCGACTTCCTCGAAGAAATGCCGGCCAATGTAGTAAAGCGTGTGCTGAAGAACGCATCCCCCGAAACGCGTTCTCTGATTAACCAAATTCTGCAGTATCCGCAGGATTCAGCGGGTAGTATCATGACCGCTGAGTTTGTAGGCCTTAAGAAGACTATGACGGTGAGAGAGGCCTTTGAGCGCATCCGCAAAGAAGCTGTGGACCGGGAGACTGTCTACACCTGTTATGTGATGGACGAAAACCGCCATCTTGAAGGTGTAATCACCGTCCGGGAACTCCTTATGGCAGACGATGATACCCTTATTTCTGATATCATGCACACAAATGTCATTTATGCTAGAACTACAGATGACCAAGAAAAGGTCGCTCACCTATTTGCGAAGTACGACTTTATCTCACTGCCGGTGGTCGATCAGGAGAACCGCCTAGTGGGGATTGTCACTGTTGACGACGTAGTGGCAGTTATTACGCAAGAGGCTACCGAGGACTTCCAGCTGATGGCCGCTACCAGCCCTACCGAACGGCCTTACCTGAAATCCAGCGTTTGGGAGTTGGCTAAGAACAGGGTGATCTGGCTGGCGATTTTGATGCTGTCAGCAACGTTTACTGGCTTGATCTTGCAGCGTTACGAACAGGCTTTTGTAGCACTACCTCTGCTTGTTAGTTTCATCCCCATGCTTACCGATACGGGTGGTAATGCTGGTTCCCAGACTTCGACACTTGTCATCCGCGGAATGGCACTCGATGAAATCAGCCCTAGTGATATAGGCAAGGTCGTTTGGAAGGAGTTCCGCATCAGTTTAATTGTGGGTCTGGTCTTGGGAACCATGAATTTTGGCCGGATCCTATTGATGTACCCGGGTGAGCCCTTAGTGGCGTTTACCGTGTCTCTAGCCTTGATGGCCACGGTGATTATTGCAAAATCGATTGGCGGTCTACTCCCTATTGTTGCTCGAATGTTGAAGGCCGATCCGGCTATCATGGCTTCTCCTGTAATCACTACGATTGTAGATGCCGCGGCGCTGATCGTTTACTTCAAGATTGTCGAAGCAATACTGCTGTAATAGAGAGAAATCCCCTGTCTTGGACGGCAGGGGATTTCATATGCAAAGCTTTATTCTGAGAGCACTCTTGCACCGGCTGAGGCGGTAAAGACAAAAAACTGAGGAGTGATTCCGGTTTTGGCCGGATACTCATCCATTACTCTACTCCGCAGTTGTTCGACGTGGCCCTTTTTGATAATCGTGACGGTAGAACCGCCGAAGCCCGCTCCTGTCATGCGGGAACCTACAACGCCAGGAGTATCTTGGCAGATTGCAACCAAGATGTCCAACTCTTTGCAGCTTACTTCATAGTCGCTCTTGAGGCTTTCATGGGAAGCGTTCAAGAGCCTGCCGAAAAATTCAACATCACCTTTTTCGAGAGCCTTGATTCCTTCTAAGACTCGTTGGTTCTCAGTCACTACATGCCGAGCTCGTTTGGCTAAATCGCCAGGGAGGGCGTTGACCAGATCGAGGTGCTCGACTCCCACATCCCGCAGTGCTGTGATATTGGGCAGTTCGCGGCGCAGGAGTTGAACGGCCTCTTCACACTGCGAACGGCGGATATTGTACTCGCTATCTACGAGGCCCCGCTTTACTCCGCTGTGGATCACAACTACGCTATAACCCATGTCCTCGAAACCGGTTCGGACCAGCTCATATTCGAGGGTACGGCAGTCCAAGAACAAAGCATGGTCAAGCTCACCCATCATCGAAGCAAACTGGTCCATGATGCCGCAGTTGACGCCCACAAACTCATTTTCAGCCTTCTGACTCAGTTTAACCAGCTCAACCCGATCAGCATTGAGGCCGTTGAGTTCGCTCATTAGCAAGGCTGCTCCTACCTCGAGGGCGGCAGAGGATGACAGGCCGCCGCCCTGGGGAATATTGCCCTGCAGCACCATATCCATACCCTTTAGGCTGTAGCCCGCTTTTATGAGTTGATCAGCGACGCCGCGGATATAATTGCTCCAGCCGTGGTCTTTAGAATAATCGATTCGATCCAGATCGAACTCGCTCATTTCGTTGAAGTCCAGCGAAAACATGCGCACCTTATTGGTTCCATTCAACCCGCCTACAAAGAGGATATGGGGATCGATGGCCATCGGAAACACGAACCCATCATTGTAGTCTGTATGTTCTCCCAAAAGGTTAACGCGTCCGGGTGCGGCTACACAGATTGGTTCATGCGATTCGGGAAATAGTTCAGCGTATTTCTGTCTCAGTACTGCTGGATCCATGCTAGAGTTCACCTCGCAGTCTCTTGGCTTGATCTTCTGGGCTCATATCAGTGATAAATGTACCGGCTCCCGATTCGACTCCTGCTAAGTATTTCAGTTTGTCCGCGGTCCGGTTCAACGGATAGAATTCGAAATGGAAGTGGTATTCTGGGTAATCGCCCTTAGTAGGAGCTTGGTGAATGACCATGATATAAGGCAGGGAGAACCCGTACAGTGCGTCGTATTTTGTCATGAGCTCCTTGAGTGCTTCGGCCAAGCCAACTTGTTCGTCTTCGGTGAAGTCAGAGAATGATTGGATGTGGCGCTTGGCATAGATATGCACTTCATAGGGATAGCGTGCAAAGAACGGAATGAATGCAGTGAAGTGGTCGTTCTCTACGATGATGCGCTGACCATCGTTGAGTTCTTCTTGAAGTATATCGCAATAGAGACAGCTGCCTGTTTGGTCTTTGTGTTCCTTTGCTGACTCCAGCTCGCGTTCAATCACGGGCGGTATGAAGGGGAACGCATAGATCTGGCCGTGCGGATGGTGCAGAGTTACGCCGACTGCTTCTCCCTTGTTTTCGAAGATGAAGACATATTGAACGGCCGGGTTGCTGCCCAGGTCTTCATAGCGATCGGTCCAGACCTTGATCAGATTAGTGATATGTTCTACCGACTCATCGGCTAATGTACCGTTGTGACGCGGTGAATAAAGGACGACTTCGCACAAACCTTCCGCTGGAGCGGTTTGGTACAAAGCCGTTCCTTCGATCTCCAGAGGTGGAGGTGGTTGGTTAAGGGACGAAAACTTGTTCTGGAACACAACAATCTCATAATCTTCTGCGGGTACCTCTGTGGGAAACTCCCCTGGCTTTGTCGGACAGAGGGGGCAGAACTCCGCCGGCGGTTTGTAGGTTCGATCCTGGCGGTGGGCAGCCACGATTACCCACTGCCGCAGTTGGGGATTCCAACGCAGTTCAGACAATCAAATCTCTCCTTACTTCTGTTTTTTGAACGAGTAAAAGATTATGTAGCGTCCATCTGGCTTCTTTTGGACCGTTTTCTTCAACGACTCAACCTCCCCATTCCGTCTTGTTAATCCGAAGGATATAAATACACTCCCAATAACCATTCTATAAAAAAATAATCGTTCCCTGCCAAGGGAATCCTTTGCGGAATGAGAAGATTACTACAAAGCAGAATGGGTGGAGGTAAGGCTATGCGGAGAGTGATTGCATCGTCAAAAGCACCAGCGGCAGTGGGCCCGTACAGTCAAGGGATTCAAGTTGGTGAGCTTCTTTTTATATCGGGACAGCTGCCCCTTGATCCTTCTTCGGGAATGATGGTTTCTGATGACGTGGCTGCTCAAACCCGCCAGGTTCTAGAGAACATCAAAGCGATCGTAGAAGAGGCAGGAAGTACTCTTGCAGATGTTGTTAAGGTAACCATTTACTTGATTGACCTAGAGCATTTCGGTCTGGTGAATGAGATCTACGCCCAATACTTCACCGCTGACCCCCCTGCACGGGTTTGCGTGGAAGTCAGCCGCCTACCAAGAGACGCAGCGGTAGAGATGGACGCAATCTGCATTGTAAAAGCATAAGTTATAGTTAGACTTTCAAGGGAGGCGAGTACATGCCCAAGCTGAGAGTGGGTGTAGTGTATGGAGGCCGGTCAGGTGAGCACGAGGTCTCGCTGATGTCTGCCCGGTCGATCATCAGCGCACTTGACCAAGAAAAGTATGAAGTAACAGCTATTGGCATTACAAAATCAGGCCAGTGGGTCAAACGGCCCATTCCTGACGAGGCAGAAGCTCTCGATTTTGTCGTCGATAATCCTGAAGAAACAGTGGAGATCAAGCCCGATCCCACCATGTGGCAGGGATTTGATGTGATCTTCCCTGTGCTGCACGGCACATATGGCGAAGACGGAACCATCCAGGGTTTGCTGGAAATGGCAAACATTCCTTACGTGGGTGCCGGAGTGGCCGGATCAGCGGTCAGCATGGACAAATCCCTGATGCGCGTATTGTTTACCCAGGCGGGTTTGCCCGTGGTTCCATGGGTATTAGTAATGAGGCACGAATTTGACCAAGTGCCCGAAGCCGTGTATGATCGTATTGAGGAACAGCTTGGGTTCCCCTGCTTTGTCAAGCCGGCAAACTTAGGTTCTAGCGTGGGCATTTCTAAGGTCAAGAAAAGAGCTGATCTGCGTGCCGCTCTAGAAGAAGCTTTCTCCTATGATCGCAAAGTTGTGGTAGAGCAGGGAGTAGAAAATGCCCGCGAGATAGAATGCAGTGTATTGGGAAATGAGGAACCTGAGGCTGCTGAAATTTTGGGTGAAATCATCCCCGCTAATGAGTTTTATGATTATGAAGCTAAATATCATCGTGATGATTCTGAGCTAATTATACCTGCTCGGGTAACACCAGAGCAGGCTGAAACGATCCGCAGCTATGCCATTGCAGCATTTAAGGCGGTAGATTGCGCGGGTATGGCTCGTGTTGACTTCTTCCTTACCTCTGAAGGCGAGATCATTTTAAATGAGATCAATACCATCCCTGGTTTCACCCGCATCAGTATGTATCCGAAACTATGGGAGGCATCGGGCTTACCCTACAAAGCACTGGTAGACCGGTTAATTGATCTCGCCTTAGAGCGGCATAGGCAGAGGCAAAAGCTGCGTACCAGCTTTAAGTGAACGAAGGATTGGGAACGTGTTGGTGTTGCTGCATCAACACGTTCCTAATAAGGAGCGAGACAATGGTAATTAAGGACCTGTGGAAATACTACGGCGATGAGTTGGTTTTTGCCGAGTTTTCCGCCACCATTGACCCCACTGATCGGATCGGGCTGGTCGGGGCCAATGGGGCTGGCAAGACCACTCTGCTCCGGGTGCTGGCCGGCGAACTAGATGCCGAGCGGGGGTCTATCAGTTGTGCGAGAAACTATTCAGTAGGTATCTTAACCCAGCACATTACCGAGACGGATCTAACCCTAGAAGAGTATCTGACTGCTCCTTTTCGGCCCATATTGGAGATGGCGGCGCAGCTGAGAGAGCTTGAGTCTCGTCTTTCTGATCCCGATGTGTATACCAATGAAACTCTCTTGAATCAGACCATGGAGTCCTATGGCCAGCTAGAACAGCGCTTTAGTGCCGCTGGAGGTTATGAATATCGGGTCCAAGTAAGGACAGCGGCTATTGGCCTCGGGTTTGCTGAAGAAGATCTCAAGAGAGCGCTTCCGACGTTCAGTGGTGGGGAGAAGGTACGTGCTGGGCTGGCGCGGCTGCTCTTGTCTAGACCTGATCTTCTGCTTTTGGATGAGCCCACGAACCATCTAGATGTGGAAGCCATTGAATGGCTGGAAGGCTACTTAGCTGCCTACCCTAAGGCTCTCGTAGTAGTATCGCACGACCGTTATTTTCTCGATCGAGTCTGTACTCGGATCTGGGAAATGCAGGATCAGCGTGTTTTTCAGTATAAGGGTAACTACTCTGCTTACCTTCCCCAAAGGGAGCAGCTGCGCGAGAGCCTGCGTCAAGAGGCAGAAAAACAGGCTGAGGAGCGCGAGCGCATTACAGATTTCATCCGCAAATTTGGAGCAGGAACGCGTGCGCGCCAGGCCAAGAGTCTAGAGAAAAGACTCCTCAAAATGGAGGAAGTCCAGGTTCTAAGTGATGATCCCAGCATGCGGTTTCGCATTAAGCCTCAGCGGCAGTCTGGGACGCGCGTTGTAGAACTGAGCGGCATCAGTAAGGCTTATGATGGCAAGCCTGTTTTGAAAGGCATTTCCGCAGAGATTAGACGCGGCGACCGCATTGCACTGATTGGCCCCAACGGCAGTGGTAAGAGTACATTGCTGAGAATTCTCGCTGGTGAGCTGGACTTTCAGGGAAAGATCCGTTGGGGAACGAATGTAGATCTGGGCTATTTCTCGCAGGAAATAGTCCTTAACCCCGCAAACACAGTCTTAGAAGAACTGTATGATGAACACCGGATGGATTTGGGAGCCCTACGCAGTGTGCTGGCCCAATTTCTTTTCCGGGGAGATGACGTTTTTAAGCCTACCACCGTGTTGAGCGGCGGGGAGCGCAATCGCTTGGCTCTGGCTAAGCTGCTTCTTGCCGGGCCAAACTTCTTACTGCTTGACGAACCAACGAACCATCTCGACATCTACGCCCGGGAGGCGTTAGAAACCTCACTTCAGGAGTTCGGCGGCACTCTGATCTTTGTTTCCCACGACCGCTATTTTATTGACAAACTCGCAGACAAGCTTTGGATAATGCAGAACGGTACAATTACAGAATTTGTCGGCAATTTCAGCGAGTACCGAGCTTGGCAGAAAGAAGCAGCTGCTGCGCAGAAAGAAGCCCAGCTTCGCCGGGAGCATCAAGCCAGAGAGGAAGCTCAAAAAGCGAAAGGTGCGGGGCTTTCTCGATGGGCAATGGAGAAAAAGCAGCAGGAGCTCGAAGAACAGATAATACTTTTAGAAGAACAGAAGGCCGAGCTAGAACAAGCTTTAGCGTCCCCGGAGCTGTATCTCGACGACGAACTCAGCAAGAAAACAGTTGAGGAATACAACGCAGTACGAGACAAGCTCTCCCAGTACTATGAAGAATGGGAGTCATTGGTGGAAAGGCTGCAGGAAGGATGAATGAGTATGTCTACCCACAAGGGTACTGGTGTACTTTTGCAGGGCTTGGACAACATGCCGGTGCAGGTGCCCGGTGAGATTTTAGAAAATCAAGCCAGTCTTGGCCCAGTTCCTGTTTTGCTGTGGATCAACTTATTAGCTTGTGCACAGCAGGGCAGGCCGCTGCGTGTTGAGCAGATATCTGCATACATGGGCGTTGAAGCATCAGACATAGAAAGGGCCATGGTAGTCTTGGCTAATGCAGGTTGGGTTAACGATGAAGGCCTCGTGATCCGCTTGACCATCCCCGAAAACGTACCTCAAGGGCGATTTGAAACGGCTGTGGCAGTCCTTGATGAAGAACAGGCATCCTTCGAGTGGTTGGTCGGCTATTATGCTGCCCGGGTGGGAGACCCATCGCCAGAAGAGATGCGCAAGCTATTGTACTGGATGGAACGGCGCGGCGTATCGCATGAAGTGATTGCTGTCGCGATTGAAGAAATGTGTGCGGGCGCGCCTCGCCCAAGTTTTGCTTACCTAGAAGGCATTCTGCGCAACTGGCACTCCCTGGGTATTCGGGTCTATGCTGATCTGGTAGAACGCCCGAATCTTGCCCGAGTACTAACACAACACCCAGCAAAAGAAGAACTGACACCAGCCGAGCAGCGCTGGAAGGAGGTGTTCCCTGATGAGTTCACTGATTGAAATGCCTGATACACAGCTGATGGACCTGAACGCGGAACGTCAGGTACTCGGCATTCTCATAAAGCATCCCGCAGAAGTGGATAATGTGGTTGATCGTCTGCGCCCTATTCATTTCTACGATCTGGCTCACAGGCGGATTTATGAAATCATTTTAGACTTGTACCACAAGCGGGGCCGGATATCCTATACTCAGATTTACAATGAACTGCGCAATGAGCGGATCACCGATTCACCTGCAGAGTTCCTCATCTCGCTGACTGAATCATTTGTCTCATTGAGCGAGCTTGAGCCGAGTATTCAGGTGCTGCAGACCAAGTACAATGTGCGGAGGTTGGTAGAAGCCGCGGATCAGATTAAGGGGGCAGCACTGGGTAACAAGTTTGATGATGTGGAAGAACTGCAGTCCCGGGCCCAGCAGCTGATTTTCGACGCTACGATCAATGCACAGGATTCTGAAGACGATGCTAAGAGCCTCTTAGAAGTGCTGAATAAATGCTACATTAATCTGATCAGGAGACGAGAAGGCAGCGACGATGCCTATGGGCTGTCAGTACGGCTTCCGGCCATTGATGCCATGACCACCGGGTTTAAGAAGAAGGACTTGATTATTCTCGCTGCTAGGCCCAGTATGGGTAAGACAGCCCTGGCATTGAATATGTGTGTCAATGTGGCCAAGCGGAACATCCCTGTGCTGATCTTCTCTTTGGAAATGGATGACGAGCAAATTGGCGACCGAATCGTGCTCAGTGAGTTCTTCAGCCGCAAACAGGCTGGAGACTTTGAAATCACGTCATACGAGTACCAGACCAAGCTCAGCGACGAGCAGTTCTTGCGAGCGCAAGAGGTGTTCAACGACCTGTATAACCTGCCTATCCGGATTGTAGACAAGCGCGGCTTGACCTGTGCCGACATCCGGGCAAAGGCGCGCAAAGTCAAAGCCGAGATGCCTGATTTGGGTTTGATTGTCATTGACTATCTGCAGCTAATTAAGCCGCCGGCGGACATGAACCGCAGCTGGGCACTGATCGTAGGTGAAATCGTGCGCGAACTGCGTGATTTGGCTGGTGAACTCGATCTGCCGATTATTCTGCTGTCGCAGTTGAACCGAGGCGTCGAGAGCCGTGAGAATAAACGGCCCATGATGTCCGACCTGCGTGATTCGGGGAACATCGAAGAATTCGCTGACGTGGTTATGTTCCTGTATAGAGAAGACTATTACCACCCTGACTTGGCCGCTCAGAACGGCACACAAGGGCTGGTTGAGGTCATTTTTGCAAAGCAGCGCAAAGGCCCGACTGGCACTGTACATCTGCGGTTTATTAAGGAGTACACCCGGTTTATCGATGAATTTCAAGGGAAAGTAGGCAGTGCATGATGGGCATGTTTGAGGATCTAGAACGAGTCAAGCTGCGTTTTATTTCAGCATGTGAAACCATGGTGAGCCAAGGTCAGTTGTCTGAGTCTGAGTTTCAGCAGATTATTGACCTTTTAGATAAGATGGATGATTATGATGACCGGCAGTTCCTCGACGAACTTGCGGAAATCAGTAAAGGCATGACTGACTTTATCGATTGGGAGGCCATGTCGAAGGCTAGGAGGTAGAGTGTGCCCAAGATAAGTACCCCCTCATATGTGAAGGGGATTCTCCGGGAAAAGGGATATGCTATCAAGAAGAGGTTTGGACAGAACTTCTTGGTAGATCAAAACTATGTAGATCGAATTGTAGCGGCCGCTGATCTTTCCCCGACAGATTGGGTGCTGGAGATTGGGCCAGGTTTGGGAGTGCTCACGCACGAGATGGCTGTCCAAGCGGGGCAGGTAGTGGCGCTGGAGATCGATAGAGAGCTCGCAGGTATCCTGCAGGAAACCCTCGAGGCACCAAATGTCCATATTGTAGAATGTGATGCCCTGCAAGTTGATTGGCGAGAGGTTCTCCAGGGACGCGGGTGGAGAGGCGGGGCTGTTAAGTTAGTGGCCAACTTACCATACTATATCACAACGCCCCTAATCATGAAGGCACTTGAAAGCGGCCTTCCCTTTGAGGCCCTTGTGGTAATGGTGCAGCGTGAGGTTGCAGATCGGATGGTGGCTGATCCTGGCAGTAAGGACTATGGTGTGCTTTCTTTGGCGGTCCAGTATTACAGTCAAGCTGAGATTGTCACTCGTGTGCCCCGCTCGGTGTTCTATCCTCCTCCTGAAGTCGACTCCGCGGTAGTCAAGCTGGTTCCCCGTCCCCCAGCGGTAACAGCACCGCAGGACGAACTCTTTCAAGTGATCAGAGCCGCGTTTCAACAGCGCCGCAAGACTATACGCAACTCTTTGAAGGCACTGGCTGATGCGTGGGAGCTCTCTGGTGACGATCTTGATGCAGCACTGCACGAAGCTGAGATCGGAGCTGAGCTTAGGGGTGAACGCCTCTCCCTCAATGACTTCAGCCGGCTAACAGAAGCCCTAATAAAGAGGTGTTAGCATGATATTCATCAGTCCGAGTAAGGGTAGGCTCACACTTGACGAAGTCTTTGACGAAATCCGCGCATACATTGATCAGTATCCAGATGACAGCTTTCGGCTGATCATTGGTACTGATTCGCAACTGCGGGTGCATGCGGAAACCACTTACGTAACCGCATTGATCATTCACCGCAAGGGCAAGGGAGCGCGGTTTTTCTATACCCGCAGTTCGGAGGTGCACACACGTTCTTTGCGCCAGCGTATCTTCTATGAGGCTTCGCAGAGCTTAAGCGTGGCCAGCCAAGTCTTGGCCAAGATGGCTGACTTAGTGCAGGACATTGATGTGGAAATCCACCTAGATGTTGGCAATAATGGCGCTACAAAGGAACTGATCAAAGAGGTAGTCGGAATGGTCAATGGTTCTGGTTTCACCTGTCGGATCAAGCCTCAGGCGTATGGCGCATCATCTGTCGCGGACCGGTTTACGAAATAATCCGAGGTAGATTAGGTAAAGGTAGAAAAACAACCTACAAAAAACATCTTGACAGCGTATAGGCCAGTTGGTAGAATATTAGATTTATTGACACGTCACCTTTTCTGTGTTAGAATATACCCATCATGGGTGTAAGGAAGGTGACAGGGATGGCTGACAACACTCCGACTATCGAGCAGATTAAGTTGGATCTTGAATCCTGTGTTGGTAAGCGTGTTAAACTGAGAGCTAACCGGGGCCGGAAAAAGGTAGTAGAGGCCGAAGGCATCATTGAAAGCACATACCCGAAGCTCTTCGTTGTCAAACTAGATAAGTCTAATTCGGTCAGACGCTTGTCCTACACTTATGCAGACGTCCTTACTCGCACTGTAGAAATAACGGTTGATGACACGGTAATAGGAGCAGCGAACATGTAAGTTCGAATAGAAAAAGCACCGGCGACGGTGCTTTTTTTGTGCCTAAAAACATATCCATGTGGCGAGGGGGCGTGGTGCCATGGGGCTTTTCAACCGGTACAAGTTCGGTGCACGGGTTCTAAACATGGGTATGCGGGGGCCAGATGTGGCTCAACTACAGGAGTATCTCCGAGCTCGAGGTTACGACATTCCGACTGAAGAAACCCATTTTGGATATCTGACTCGAGAGGCGCTGCAGCAGTTTCAACGCGACTTTGGGCTTGTGGCCGACGGCAAGGCGGGGAAAGCCGTTTATGCTCTTCTAAAGGAGGATAAGCTTCCTATCACCCGCTTAATCCATAGAGTTGAACCAGGCGAGACCATTGAGCAGATTGCCGAAAAATACGGCGTCGGTGTTGAGGCTTTTGCCGCAAATAACCGCATTCGTACTCTCTATCCTGGTCAGCGCTTGGTGTTCTTTGATCGGGAGGTTTGGGCCATTGGTGACCAGGCCCCCGGCCCAGGCCAGGATCTGACCGGAGTGCTTGTGCCGTTCGACTTATGTGCTGAAGACGGCCGCGAAGTGGTCTGTCCCTCCGGGCCCACCTGCCTTGTGGCTCTGTGCTCTGGGAGTAGTGAACAGGTGTTGTGGATGCACAATCAAATCTTCACTCCTCTTCGGCGAAAGCGCTTGGCTCAGCGAATTTACGAATTAAGCAAGAATACAGGCGGGGTGTGTTTTTGCTTTGAGCAGTTGGCCAGAGTCGATGGAGGGCGCTATCTGAGCTTGATTAAGCGTGTTCGCACCCTACATCCGCGTAAACGCATCCTAGTACAGATCGGGCCTGGGGTGCCGCGCCGGGGTTTGACAAGTGGGTTGGACTATCGGAGGCTGAACGCAGTCGCCGATCGCATTGTGGTGCAGATGCCTCAACCAGCCGCGCCGGGCCCGGTTATTTCTCGTCAGCAGGTGGAAAAGCTGCTCTGGCCTCTCCTGCGCGAGGTAAATTCATGGAAGATCCTACTGCGGATCCCCGTTTATGCACTGCTTTGGAACGTGACCGAACCAGAGACTCCCCCCGAGATTCTGGCTAGTTCCGAAGCCACGTCCCGAGTCTATCGTCACAACGCCCGCATCAGGCAGGGTGACGACGGGACGGCATTTTATCACTTTGCGCATAAGGGAACCGAATATCATCTGCGGTTTGTGCATCGCAGTACATTTAGTCAAGTGGTGGGTTTGGTAAATACCTATAATCTCGCTGGTGTCGTTATCGACCGGCTGGGTATGGAGGATCCCCGTTTGTGGGATGTTCTGCGATCTCATTTTCGTACAGCACACTTTTAGGTTTTAGCATTCATGTTTTTGGAAAAGTCCTCATAAGAATTAGAGAAAGCACTATTGCTGCAAAGAGGGGGAAAGAGATGAGCCTGCGTGTAAGAGAAGAGCGCCTGTACGTTGAAAATCAACTTGGGAACAGCGTTCTCCAAGCTGTTTTTCAAGGCACCGTCGAGCTGCCCGTGAATGCCGAAGGAATCGCCAGAGTGGTCTGGGTAAAAGGCCATCCGGTCATTTCGAAGATCGCTGCGGGGGAAGATCAGGTTAAGCTGCAGGGTGCAATCGATATCCAGATGGTCTACGTACCCGAAGTCCTAGAGGGTGACACTGCCGAGCTGCAGCGCGTCGAATGGCCTGGTGCTATCCCCTTCGACCATTATGTAGATATCGTCGGCGCCGAACCTTATATGACCGCTGAGGCGTCTTTGGACGTGGTTGGCTGCGAATACGAGGTACGCCCTGACCGGAGGGTGGTTGACCTAGATGTACTCACTCTCGTTAAGGCATCGATCAAGACAGGGCAGTCACGTAATGTGATTACGGCAGCTGCGGTAGGGGCACCGAAGAAACTCGTTACTGATGAACTTACTCTCAATACGCGGATTCCAATTCTTGAAGTACCGTTCAACAAGGAGATAACTGGTATTGTGGAACTGCCTGAAGAAGCTGATTCGATCAGCAAAATCTTGGATGTCCGCTGCGAACTGATAGTACCGCCTGTGGAAGTGGCGCAGGGCAAGATGACCATCACCGGTACTACAGAAGTTGATCTGATCTACGTGGCCGTTGGGGGTGGGGTGCGGCGCGTTGTGTTTGAGAACCAGCTTCCTCTCGAGGTGGATCATCATGACCCTATCCTAGACCAGGATATGGGGGTCAAGGTTAAGACCTCGGCTAACTGGGATGCCTTTGTCGTAAACGATGGTAGAGCAGTACGTATCGAGCTTTCTGTAAGCGGCACCGCCGAAGTCAACCGCAGGCAGGTGACAAGAGTCTTAACAAGTTTGTCTTGCCCCACAGATGAATCTATCGAGACACGTACTGAGACAATCAACGTGGATAGCGTCGTCAATGAAAAGGCCCACCAGACTGTTGTGCAGGGAATCTTAGAATTACTTGAGACAGATCCGCCGATCAGGGAACTTCTGCGTGCAGAAGCTCGGCCTCAAATCGTTGATTACCGAGTCGAGGAGGATAAGGTCACTTTAGAAGGTGCTGTTGATATCGAGCTTATCTACCTGGCATACACCGATGAAGAGCTAAAGCCTCTGCATTCTGTCACTTTTCCAGCCGCTCTGCCAATCCAGCAGTCCATTGTGATCGGCGGGCTTGAACCCGGCATGAAGGTCAACTTCGAAACAGCGGTGAAAGATATTAAGACAGACTTGATTAACCGCGAGACCATTGAGGTATTCGTGACACTGCGGTTCGATGTTGAGGTACTCGAAGAAATTCAGGCAGACGTTGTGGTAGAAGCCATCGAGATGACGCCGCCCGATCCAGATCCGCCATCCGTTACCTATGTGTTCGTGCAAGAAAAAGACACCCTTTGGAAACTGGCCAGACAGTATCATTCAGATGAAACAGCTATTCTGCAGGCAAACTCATGGCTGCAGGATGAAGGCAAAATTGAGCTCCGTCCTGGAGACAAAATTTGCATTCCTCGAAAATAACGCAGATGGAAAAGATGGGCCTCCGGGTCCATCTTTTTTGCATAGGAGGGCATACTAATAGCCAGCATTTAGTACGGAAAAGGTGGTCACATGTTCGTGCTTGCACTTGCTGCAGCAGCAATTTCTGGAGCACTGATGGCTATTCAGGGAACTCTCAATTCGGGTTTGAGTAAGGTGCTCGGACTTCTTGAGGCATCATTTGTCGTACACGTCATTGGTTCTCTGACCGGGGCAGTACTTTTGCTTTTTGGCCTGGGACAAGGAAACTGGCGCCAAGCGTTCCAAGCTCCTTGGTTCACCTACTTAGGCGGAATTCTCGGTATCGGAATTGTACTCTTGGTGGCGCTGGCTATTGGAGAAGTGGGAGCAGCTTCGGCCACCACAGCCATCATTGTTGGTCAAGTTGGCACTGCCGTTGTTATCGACCTTTTTGGCTGGTTTGGCATGGAAAAAGCCCCCTTTAGTTACCTGAAAGTGGTAGGAGTTTTCCTGTTGGCTGTGGGAGCATGGCTTTTGCTGTACCGTCCAAAATAGACAGGAGGGATTTTTGCACCCATGCTGAACTACTGTTTAGAATGGGGTGATCAGTATTGGGTGAAATATCTCTCCAGGCTCGGGCGAAGCTCAATCTGACCCTAGACATTGTGGGGAAGCGGAGCGACGGGTACCATCTGCTCGAGAGTGTGATGCAGTCAATTGCTCTAGCTGATCACATCCTTTTGCGTAAGCGGGCGCGAGGGATCACACTAAGAGTGGATGACCCTCACATTCCAGCAGATGAGCGCAATACTGCATGGCGGGCAGCAGAGCTCTTCTTAAGCCGCCTTAAGATAAATAGTGGCATAGAGATCGCCATAGAGAAGAATATTCCATGTGAGGCGGGTTTAGGTGGAGGTAGTGCTGATGCCGCTGCTGTCCTCTATGGCTTGAACCTCCTATTTGATACAGGTCTGTCACAGGAGGATCTTCGCCAGTTGGGAGTGCAGATCGGAGCAGATGTGCCCTTCTGCTTAGTGGGAGGTACGCAGCTTGCCGAAGGTATCGGCGACGAACTGACCGAACTGCGTCACGTACCTCAGGCCATGTTCGCACTGGTCAAGCCGGCCGCGGGTATTTCCACTAAGACAGTGTACCAAAGTCTCGAACCAACTGTCTTTGGTACCGAGTATTCTAAGAGCTTCATCAGGCGCTTGGCCACCGGCCAGGGGTGGTCTGATCTTGCCCTTGAGTTGGGTAATGTTCTAGAGTCTGTGACTACTAAGCTGCTCCCTGAAGTGAATGAATGGAAGATACGGCTATTAGATTTCGGTGCCCTAGGAGTGCTGATGTCAGGCAGCGGCCCTACCGTATTTGGTGTTTTTCTTGACCGCGATCTGGCTCAGGCGTTTCACGATAAGTGGCAGGGGCATGGGCAAGTCATTCTAACTCACCCGGTCGGGAGAGGAATCGGTTAAGCGAATGGAGGAGACCTATGAAGGTCGATGCTATTATTCTAGCAGGGGCCGCCAATACCGGTAGGCTGCAGGACGTTAGTTCAGAGAAATATGAGGCTGCCATACCTATTGGTGGGAAACCACTGGTAAAATACGTTGTGGAGGCTCTCCAGAGTACACCCCGCATTCGAGAGATCGTGGTAGTAGGGCCTAAAGAGATCGCTTCGATTCTTCCGTCTGGAGTGCGCTTAGTCGAATCAGGGCCGACGCTGACCAGCAACGTGCTGTTGGGCGCAGAAGCGCTGAAGCACAGCCCCAAAGTCCTGATTGTAACGTCAGACATACCTTTCATACATAAAGAGGCAATTGAGGACTTTCTGGACCGCTGTGCAGAGCTGGATGCTGAAGTGTATTACCCGATCATCTCCAAAGAAGCCAATGACCAGGTTTATCCCGATTGCGTCCGTACGTATGTAAAGCTCAAGGAAGGTGTCTTTACTGGCGGCAACATGGTCTTGGTTTCACCTTCTGTCTTAGCCAATTCCAAGGTTTTGATGGATAGGGTTCTTACGCTGCGCAAAAAGCCTTGGAAACTTGCACAGCTGTTGGGATTCTCTTTTATGCTGAAGTTTTTCATGCAGCGCCTAAGCCTAGCAGAATTAGAAAAGCGGGTCAGTCAACTGCTGGGGGTAAAAGGCGTGGCCATCATCAGCCCGTATCCAGAAATTGGTACAGATGTGGATAAGCCCAGCGACTTCGAACTAGCAGAGCGTGTTATAGGTGCTGTGAGAGGAAGCCGGGAGGCTTAATCCCCCTCGTCTTGATGGCGAGGTTTTCTTTTGCTGCCAAGAGGTATTCCGATGTATTGGGAAAAGGGGAATAAACGCTACAAGCAGAAATGATTAGTGTTGAGGTTGGGGGAGGTCTGACGATGACAGGACGCAGTACGGCCGCTATTATATTAGCTGCTGGACAGGGCTCGCGGATGAAGTCCAAACGGGCCAAGGTACTCCACAAAATAGCAGGGCTAGAAATGGTTCGGCACGCAGTACGAAGTGTGCGGGAGGCTGGGTTCCAGCAGATTTATGTTGTGGTTGGCCATCAGGCTGATGCAGTGCGTCAGGTCTTGGATGATGATGTGGTATCGGTTGAACAGTCGGAGCAGCTGGGTACAGGCCATGCCGTAGACCAGTGCCGAGCGGCTTTAGCCGGCTTTGAAGGTTCGATACTGGTTACATATGGTGACACACCACTCTTTCGCGCCAGTACGTTTGCGCGGCTGATGGATTATCATCAAGAGGTAGGCGCTGCGGCTACTGTCCTTACCGCTCGAGTAGATGATCCTACGGGTTATGGCCGCATTATTCGCGACTGTGCAGGTAATGTGAAGGGCATTGTAGAACACAAGGATGCCAGCGCGAGTGAACGTTTGATCAATGAGATCAACACAGGTACGTATTGCTTCGACAGCCAGCTGTTATTTAAGTACTTGACCCAAATTACTCCCGATAATGCTCAAGGTGAGTATTACCTGCCTGATGTGCTTCCCTTAATGATTAAAGATGGACACAAAGCAGCAGGATTTGTCATGGAGGATCCGCAGGAGAGTATGGGAGTCAATGATCGCGTACAGCTTGCCGAAGCAGAACGCATCATGCAAGAACGAATTCGCGAGGAGCTCATGCTGCAGGGTGTCACTATTATTGATCCTAATAGTACATACATCGAACTGGGCTGCAGCATTGGGCAGGATACTGTTATTTATCCGCAGACAGTAATTCAAGCAGGCACAATAATCGGTGAAGACTGTGTAATCGGCCCGAGCTGCCGGTTATCGAACAGCCTCATTGGAAAGGGTGCCCGTGTCGAGTTTTCTGTCGTGGTGGATTCAGAAGTTGGAGATTTTATCCAGATTAATCCCTTTAGTGTAGTAAAGAATTGTAAAAAGGTGGAGGGCTAGAAGTGTCTGTTACACAACGCTCAAAAAAGCTTAAGGTGTTCACTGGGAATGCCAATGTGGAGTTAGCAGAGGAGATCTGCAGATGTCTTGGGGAAGAGTTGGGTCAATCGGAGATCAGCCGCTTTCAAGACGGTGAGATCAGAGCCAGGATTCAGGAATCTGTACGTGGTGCGGAGATTTTTTTAGTTCAGCCTTGCAATTCGCCAAGCGACAGTCATCTCATGGAACTGTTGATCATGATTGACGCTATGCGCAGAGCATCAGCGCGGGAAATCTGCGCAGTGGTTCCTTATTATCCGTATGCACGGCAGGACCGCAAGACGCAGCCGCGTGATCCTATCACAGCGAAACTGATCGCTAACCTACTCACAGCTGCCGGTGCTGACCGGGTTGTCACTATGGACTTACACGCAGGCCAAATTCAGGGTTTCTTTGATATCCCGGTAGACAACTTACGGGCACTGCCGATTATTACTGAATACCTGCAGACCAAGAACCTCGAAGATGTTGTCGTGGTTTCTCCCGACGTTGGCGGTGTAGTCCGTGCCCGTGAACTGGCAGACCGGCTGAACTGTCAAATTGCGATTGTAGACAAACGCCGGCCCCGTCCTAACGTTGCAGAGGTCATGAACATTATTGGAACTGTGGAAGGCAAGACAGCAGTTATCATCGATGACCTCATCGACACTGGTGGAACCATTGTCAAGGCTTCTGAAGCTTTAATCAAGCAGGGAGCCACGGCTGTATACGCCTGCTGCACCCATCCCGTATTCTCTGGTAACGCTCCGGAGATCCTGCAAGCTAGCCCCATCAAGGAAATCGTCGTTACCAATACAATTCACCTTCCGATTGAAAAACGGATTCCCAAACTGACCCAGCTTTCAGTGGCACCACTTTTCGCCGAAGCCATCCGCCGGATCTACGAAGAATTGCCAGTAAGCAAGCTGTTTGACTAAGTATGTTATAATTAGTTGTAGCAGCAAATAGAAGGAGGTAGAAATGGCGTGGCTAATTATCAACTGGCGGTTGAGAAACGCGACAAGATTGGGTCTTCATTCGTGAAGAAACTCCGGAGAGAGGACAAGGTTCCGGGTATCGTCTATGGTGCCGGTAAGGAAACCATGCCTATCACTGTCGACCTGCGTGCTCTAGAAAGGGCCCTTGCCGACAGCAGCACTTTGATCAACTTGACGATAGGCGATGAAGCCAAGACCGTGATAGTGCGTGACGTTCAGTATGACCCAGTGAAAGGTAATCTTCTGCACGTCGACTTCCACGAAGTCGCCTTAGACCAGAAGATCGAGACAGTTGTACCTATTCGCGTTATTAACGAAGATCAACGGCCAAGTGATGGTGGTGTAGTGACACCTCTACTTTGGGAGGTTACTGTTGAATGTCTCCCAACTGACATCCCCGAAGCTATCGAGGTGGATGTTAAGGATCTCGAGCTAGGCACAACACTGGTTGTGCGGGACATAGCCCTGCCTGAGGGTGTGGCGATCGTCACGGATCCAGAAGAGGCTGTTGTGAAGGTTGATCTGCCAACCGCGGTTGAGGAGCCTGCTGATGTAGAAGCAGGTGAAGGAGAACCAGCTGACGAAGCAGACAGCGGAGCAGCTGAGGAGTAAAGTAACATAAGACATTACGAAGAATCATAAAGAATGCACAGTTCCTTGAGTTGAGCTGTGCGTTCTTTGTGATCGTTTTTGGAGAGATATGGTGTGAAGGTAATAGTTGGTTTAGGGAACCCAGGAACCCGGTATGAGCAGACCCGCCATAACCTTGGTTTTTGGGTTATTGATCTGCTCGCACAGCGCTGGCAGGTTTCTATGAGTAAGCGCAAGTTCCAGGCCGCGCTCGGCGAGGGCATTTTTCAAGGAGAAAAAGTTTTATTAGTCAAACCACAGACATTTATGAACCGCAGCGGCGAATCTGTCGGCCCCTTAATGCGGTTTTTCGATCTGCCGTTATCTGACCTCCTGGTGATATATGATGACATGGCACTCGCCCCCGGTGTCCTGCGGATGAGAGCCAAAGGAAGCGCCGGCGGACATAACGGGATGAAAAGCCTGATCAGTCATCTAGGGTCTGATGAATTCCCGCGCCTGCGTATGGGTATCGGTATGCCGCGGCCAGAGATGGATAGCGCTGATTATGTATTGCAGGTTGTAAGCGGCGAAGAGCATAAGATACTGCAGAGAGCCTGTGTGCTTGCTGCCGATGCTGTTGAGCTTTGGCTCACGGACGGAGTCGAGCGGGTAATGAATTTGTACAATCGGAAGCAGACTACTACACAGGATGATGGAGCCGAGTCGGAAAGGGGAAATTAGAGTTGCCTTTACAAGGTCTAGTGGACCTGCTCAGCCAAAGCAGGGCCTTCACCGCGGCTTCGCAAATGGTCGAAAAGGGAAGCTGCATGATTACAGGCCTGTCCGGCACACAGCGGTCCGCCCTGCTCAGCACTCTCTATGATGAGCGGCGTGTAATGTTTGTGGTGACCCATGGACGGACACAGGCCGACCGTTTAGCTTTAGACTTAGATGAGCTGCTTCCCGAAGCACGGATATATGTGTGGGAAGAGCACGAACTGATGCCGTATGATGAAGCCGAAGCGGCGTGGGACCTGCGGGCGCAGCGCCTCGAAGTGTTAGCCCATATTCAAGAACCAGGAACAATTATCATAGCGCCTGTCCAAGGCCTGCTGGAGGGCCTCGTCGAACTCGACTCGCAGATAAAGTCAGAATTATCAATAAATATGTCCTCGCGGATCGATGTAGACGAGTTTAGTGAGCACTTGGTGACTCTCGGGTACGAACGGGTTCCGATGGTCGAAACCCTTGGTGAGTTCAGCGTCCGCGGTGGCATCATTGATATAGCGCCTTTTAATCAAGATTATCCCATCCGCATCGAGCTCTTTGATGATGAAGTTGACTCGATCCGTATATTTGAGCTTGATACTCAGAAGTCTCTCGAGAACATCCAGGAGACAACTATCGGGCCCGCGCGGGAAATCATCTATGACGCCGCTCGGCTGCCCTATATTACCGAAGCCATATGGCAGGCTGCCAAGGCACAGGAGCAGCGGCTGCATGGCTTGGGTAAACGGACAGAGGCTGACAGCCTACTAGAAAGGGTTGCTCGTCATCTCGAAGCCTTTGAAGAGCAGCGCTATTTCCCCGGAATGGATCAGTACAAACCGTTCATTGGCCGCATGCTCAATCTGCTCGAGCTGCTTCCTGACAACGCTCTCCTTGTCATGGATGAACCAACCCGGATTCGAGATGCTGCTCGGTCCAGGTATCTAGATATAGCGGAAAACTTGGCATCGCTCTTGGAGCAGGGCAGAGTTTTGCCCCAAATCCAAGATTTGTTCCATGACTGGCAGAGAGTCTGGGCTGCAGCACAGCGTTTCAATGTTCTTTATCTGTCGGCATTAGGTAAGCGCGTACCCGGAATGGACAATATCCCTGCTACATCGCTGGGCCTGCGCATGCCTGAGCACGTCAGCGGCAGTCTAGAACGGTTTCTGCACCGCGTCAAACAGCTCAGGCGTGACTCCTACCGTATTCTGGTTGTTACGAACCACAAAGAGCGCGCCGAGCGTCTGGTAGAGCTGCTGCGGGATGATGAAATCCCAGCCGTGTACAGCCCAGATATAGATGGCAAGCTGCAGATGGGTGTCTGCCTGGTGACTACGGGCAACCTAGAAACGGGCTTTGAGTTCCCCGCCTTTAAGCTGGCGCTCTATACTGACCTGGAACTCTATGGTAAGAGAAAAGCCAAGCGGCATAGGGCTGCCAAAGTGGAGCAGGGTTTGCGCTTAACCCAAGCCGACCTAAAGGTGGGCGATTACGTTGTTCACGTCAACCACGGAATTGGTCAATATATGGGTGTCGAAACACTCGAGGTGGGCGGCCATAAGAAGGACTATTTGAACATTAGATACGCGGGTAAAGACCGCCTATACGTGCCCACGGATCAGATTAACCTTCTGCAGCGTTACGTAGGCCTAGATGACCAGGCACCCCGCCTTTCGAAGTTGGGTGGCAGCGAATGGGCCCGCGTCAAGAAACGTGCCAAAGAATCAGTGCAAGAACTGGCTGGAGAGTTGATTAAGCTCTACGCTGAGCGGGAAGCGATTCAAGGTTTTGCTTTTCCACCCGATACACCCTGGCAGCATGACTTCGAAAGCGCGTTCCCTTACGAAGAAACGCCAGACCAGTTGGCTGCCATCGCAGATGTGAAGCGAGATATGGAAAAACCACGGCCCATGGACCGTCTCTTGTGCGGCGATGTGGGGTATGGCAAGACGGAGGTAGCCGTGCGGGCGGCCTTTAAGGCTGTCTCCAGCGGTAAACAGGTTGCGGTACTTGTACCGACCACGATTCTGGCTCAGCAGCATCACCGTACATTCAGTGAACGCTTTGAGGATTATCCGGTCAAGGTAGCAGTGATGAGCCGGTTTCAGAGCCAGCAAGAAGTCAACAAGGTCATGGAAGGCCTACGCAATGGGACAGTTGATATCGTGATCGGCACTCACCGTCTGCTTTCCCAAGACGTAGTGTTTAAGGATCTTGGCCTGGTGATTGTTGACGAAGAGCAGCGTTTCGGTGTCGCTCAAAAAGAACGCCTCAAGACCATCAGCAAACAGGTAGACGTCCTAACTCTTTCTGCTACGCCGATTCCGCGTACTCTGCATATGGCCATGGTGGGTGTACGAGATATGAGCGTTATCGAGACGCCCCCTGAGGATCGCTATCCGATCCGTACGTATGTGGTGGAATACGATGAGCAGATTATCGAGCAGGCTATCCGCCGTGAGTTAGCTCGCGATGGCCAGGTTTATTTCGTGTATAACCGGGTTCAGGGCATTGAGCGTATTTACAACGAACTGCAGGAGTTGGTTCCTGAAGCCCGAATCGCCATTGCCCACGGTCAGATGGATGAAGCGGTACTGGAGCGAGTGATGCTCGATTTTTACAATGGCGAATTCGACATTCTCCTCTGTACGACGATCATCGAAACAGGTATGGACATACCAAACGTGAACACCCTGATTGTCTACGATGCGGATCATTTGGGTTTAGCTCAGCTGTACCAGCTGCGCGGCCGGGTAGGTAGAACCAACCGCGTTGCCTACGCATACTTCACTCACCGCAAAGACAAGATCCTCTCAGAAGATGCAGAGAAACGTCTGCAGGCAATTAAGGAGTTTACTGAGCTCGGCTCAGGCATCAAGATTGCTATGCGTGACCTAGAGATCCGCGGTGCAGGAAACATCCTCGGCCCTGAACAGCACGGCTTTATTACTTCGGTGGGTTTTGAGATGTACTGCCGTCTGCTGGAAGAATCGATTCGTGAGTTGAAAGGCGAAGTAGAGCAGGCTCCGCCAGAGCCTGTGTTTGACCTCGAAGTCGATGCATACATTTCCGACGAATATGTGCCCGATCCGAAGCAGAAGGTTGAACTGTACAAACGGATTATTGCCGTGACCAGCCTTGATGAATGCGACGATCTCGAAGAAGAGATCCAGGATCGATTTGGTGATCTTCCCACAGCGGTGCGCAACCTACTGCAGGTAGCACGGGCCAAGGTGCTGGCCAAGTTCGTCGGGGTCTCGTCGGTCAGCGTGCAGCGTGGTGCCTTTGTGATTAAGCTCCTAGAAGGCCTCAGCCTGGATAATCTAGTCTACAGCAATCTTATGCGCAGATTTAGGGGTCAAGTGGTTTATCGCCACGGACGCATACCCCAGCTGCGCCTGACCAAAGCTCAAAATGATGAAGAGTCTTTAGTGCAGCTCGTCCAGGTTCTCCAGTTTATGCATGAAGGCCTAGAGCAGGTTGCGGAAGGCAAGGTAGCTGGGAGAAATGAATAAAACTAGAAGTCGGCGATCATACTAACTTCGAGTTCACTTCAGAGGAGGGGTGCGGGCATTGAAAGCGACAGGCATTGTTAGACGTATAGACGATCTAGGACGAGTGGTAATACCTAAAGAAATCCGACGAACCCTGCGTATTCGTGAAGGGGACCCCTTAGAGATCTTTGTCGATCGCGATGGTGAAGTTATCCTGAAAAAATACTCGCCCATCGGTGAATTAGGCGATTTCGCGCAAGAGTACGCCGACTCCCTATATGAAACTACTGGCCATGTGGCAATCATTACAGACCGAGATGCGGTGGTGGCCGTGTCGGGAGCGCCAAAGAAACAGTGGGTCGACCGGCCTGTTGTTCCCGTTTTAGAAAAATCGATGGAAACTAGGCAGAGTATGATTCTAAAGAAGGAAGCGGGCTCTGAGGACGAACAGTGGGATTTTGAAATGCAGGTGATCGCACCGATAATTTCTGAAGGAGATCCCATTGGTACTGTCATTTTAGGAACCAACGAACAGAACCGCAACCTTGGCGAACTTGAGTTGAAGCTTTGTGAGACAGCTGCAGGCTTCTTGGGTAAACAGATGGAGCAGTAGCATAAACGGAGTTATCAGACTCCTCGGCATAACTGCAGCCCTCCGGGCGTAGATTTAAGCGAACGGGGGAGAGTGGCAGAATGGCGAAGGAGTCTTTTTTGCGCGGTGCTCTAATATTAGCTTTAGCTAGTGCTTTGAGCAGGGTAATCGGCATTGCCTACATGGTGATTCTGCCGAGAATCATCCATGAAGAGGGTATGGGGCTTTTTCAGCTGGTACGCCCCATACATTACTTTGCAGCTGTGACCGCCATTTCTGGGATGCCGGTTGCGATTTCAAAACTTGTGGCTGAAAAAGCTGCCTCAGGTTCGCGCCGGAGTATCGGGCGCGTTTTTCGAATTGGCTTTGCGGTGATGACCTTGACTGGGGGGCTTACGGCGGTTGCATTGATGGTTGGTGCCCGACCGTTAGCAGAACATGCAGCGCAGGATTCGGCTGCTTATCCTGTGATCTTCATACTAGGCCCGTCCTGCTTCTTTCTTGCCTTAAGTGCTGCCGTACGCGGTTATTTCCAAGGCCTGCAGTACATGGTGCCCAGCGCTGTATCGCAGGTAATCGATCAAGCTGTACGAGTAGGCGCGACAGTAGCTCTGACGAAGCTGCTGTTGCCCTATGGGATCGCTTTTGCGGTGGCTGGAACAGCCCTTGGTTCACTGATGGGTGAACTGGTTGGATGGCTCGTCTTGGTGGGGTTCTACATCATCAAGCGAGGCGAGCTCCTAAGTGAGATTCCCTACCGGCGTGAGGAAAAGGTTGAGAGTACTCTGTCGGTGCTTCGCCGCTTGTTTGAACTTGCTCTACCGGCTGTGGTGGCTACTGTTCTGTGGCCGATCATGCAGATGGCCGACACTCTGATAATTCCGGCGCGCATGCAGAGTGCTGGTTTCAGTATCGAGCAGATCAGGGCGGGAGTTGGTTTAATGGGAATGGCCATGCCTGTGGCGCAGTTTCCTAACATCATCACTGTGGCTCTGTCAACGAGCTTAATCCCTGCCATTACCGAAGCGTGGACACTAGGTTCCCGCCGTCTTGTGGTTTATCGTTCGGAGGAAGCGCTCCGTTTTACTCTGCTCTTTGGGATACCATCAGCTGTAGGCTTAGCCGTCCTAGCTGAACCGATTTGTGCGATGTTGTTCGGCTATGTAGAAGCTGCACCACATCTTGCCGTTCTGGCAACTGGGGCGATAACCCTCGGTCTCATCCAATCCACGACAGGCATCCTGCAGGGAATGGGGTTGATGACCATTCCCGTGCGCAACCTCTTAATTGGTGTGATCGCTAAGTTCGCTTTAAACTATGTGTTGGTAGGTAGTCCCACACTTGGAGCGCTAGGTGCCTCATACGCTACCGCTATCGGATGGGGAGTAGTAGCCGTACTAAACCTCCTGAGCTTATTTAGGCGCCTCGGGTTTGTAATCAAAGTATGGGATGGCCTGCTCAAGCCAACGGCCGCAACCGTAGTCTTAGCTGTCTGGGCATATTATCTCCAAGATACTCTTGCCTTCTTTGTCGGAATTACGGGCAGCACTATCACGGCAGTGACCACTGGCTTTATCCTGTATTTCTTGCTGCTTATGATCTGGGGTGCTGTAACGCAAAAAGACGCCGCCTTGATACCTGGAGCGGCAGGCAGGCGGCTGGTAAGATTCCTTTATGATTGGGGTTTCTTGCGGAAATAGGCTTTGGCCTCATCCCAAATAGCGTCCATCTCAGCAAGGCTCATGTCCTCTAAAGAGAGGCCCTGGGCCTTGGCTTTTTCTTCAATAAATTGGAATCTGCGGACAAACTTGGAGGTGGCGTCCTGGAGTGCTAGTTCGGGATCGACCTTCACATAGCGGGCCACATTAACTAAGGCAAACAAAAGGTCGCCAAACTCAGCTTTAATTTGGTCCTGGTCGGCGCTGTCAACTGCATCCTGCAGCTCATAGAACTCCTCTTGAGCTTTGGCCAAGGCGCCGCGTACATCATCCCACTCAAAGCCGACCTTGGCAGCCTTCTGCTGGATCTTCTCAGCCCGCATCAGAGCGGGGAATTCTTTAGGGACGCCATCCAAGAGCGAAGTGCGCTCCTGGCCTTGTTTTTCAGCCCGCTTAATGGCATCCCAATTGCGAATGACATCGCTGACAGTCGAAACATCTATCTCACCAAAAACATGAGGATGGCGGCGGATAAGCTTACTGCTGATTGCTTCGATTACATCGTCCATCGTGAAGGTGCCCTGTTCTTTGGCGATCTGGGCATGAAACACAACCTGCAGAAGCACATCACCAAGTTCATCGGCGAGCATACTAGGGTCACCTGTGTCGATGGCCTCTAGGACTTCGTAGGCTTCTTCGATAAGGTACCGCTTTAGAGAATCATGGGTCTGCTCTCGATCCCAAGGGCATCCTTCAGGAGAGCGGAGTTTCTCCATGATCTGCAGTAAACGCTCCAAGCTCATGTCCTCACCTCAAACGTAATGTAAAAAAGCCTGCTTGGCGCAGGCTCCCATGTTCTCAGATTACTTAGGGGCAACTACTTCTTTAAGTGACTTGCCTGGTTTGAAAGCAGGCACTTTGGTGGCAGGAATGGTGATAGGTTCTTTAGTGGAAGGATTGACACCCTGCCGCTCAGCCCGTTCTCTAACTTCGAAGGTACCAAATCCGACAATGGTCACCTTATCACCTTGTGCCAAAGCTTCAGTGATAGTGGCGAATACTGCTTCAACCGCATCACCGGCTGCCTTTTTGGTTATGTTCGCCTTTTCGGCAACGCTGGCGATTAACTCTGTCTTGTTCACAAATTAGACCTCCTTTAGAGTGGAAATATACGAAATTTATTCTCCTTGATCACCATTATTCCTGCTTCCTTGGCAATATTTTCCCCATAAACCCGGATTTTACGCGCCTTTTTGGCGTTTTTTCCACCGTTTGTTGGTGAACACTAACGACAGTACACAAACTGGATTGGGAGGAATATGGCATGAAATTCCGGGTGGAACAGGGGGTCGTACTCGGCCTTGTACTGGTCATTGTCGCGGCAGTTGCACTCCTGGTCAGCTGGTCGAGTACTGAAGATAACATTGTGCGGGAGCTAGAACAAGAACCACAGGTCTCAGTGTATATGCACGAGACAGGCCAGATTCGTGAAATGCCCATGGAAGAGTACATTGCCGCAGTAGTGGCTGGGGAGATGTTCCCGGACTGGCCGGTAGAAGCTTATGCCGCACAGGCTATTTTCGCCCGCAGCTTTACTATGGACTTCATTGCAGCCGGTGGAGTGAAGGATAAGTACGGTGCTGATGTTTCTACCAATATCGAAGAAACGCAGGCTTTCAATGCAGAAGCCGTGACAGACGACATCCGTAAGGCTGTAGAAATGACCCGGGGTCAAGTGATGGTCTTCGACAACCGCTATGTCCGGGCATGGTTCCACGCATATTCAGGCGGAATAACCGCTCAGGCAAAGGAAGGTTTAGATTATCAAGAAGAAGAACCACCCTTTACTGCCAGCGTCGAGCTGCCTGAGAACGAGTATGTCCCTGACGATGTGGCCAACTGGGAGGCTATCTATGAGGCGCAGGAGCTACAGCAGCTTTTGGCTGACGCCGGCATTGATGTCGGAGAAATCAGTGATGTGAAGATCCTGGAGAGGGGCCCCACCGAGCGGATCACGAAGATTCAGATCGATGGCTCAGCGAAGTCAGAAGTGGTTTCAGGCCCGCAGTTCAGGCTGGCAGTCGATTCGACACGGATGAAATCAACCCTGGTGGATCAGTTCGAGTTCAGCAATGGGCAGCTGCGGATTTCGGGTACCGGCTATGGCCATGGAGTAGGGCTCAGTCAGTGGGATGCCTACAAGATGGCGAAGGAAGGTATGTCGCCCGAAGAAATCGTGAAGTCTTTCTTTGCTGACGGTGTCGAAATCAGGAAAATCTACGATTAAGTCTAATCTGCCCCGCTTCTGCATAGGATGTACAAACTGCCTTATGCAGAAAGGGGCGTTTTGCATGGATGAAAAGAGACTGACAACAGTGCGTCACCAGGTTATCTTGGCTGAGCGCGAAAGGCTCAGTATAGATGGTGTACTCAATGTAGAAAGCTTTGATGACCGCGAAATATCACTGGAGACTGACTTAGGCGGTTTAATTATTCAAGGTGATGACCTGCATATTAAGGAACTCAATCTGGAGAAGGCTAACCTGTTGGTGACCGGTTACATCAAATCGCTGGAGTACACAGGTGAGTCTCTTAGTAAACGAGGCAAGGGTTTGCTAGAACGTCTATTTAGGTAGCACAGTCACAGGTCGCGCGGCATACAATGGTCACAGGGGGTTGGTGCGATGGAATCTCTCAGTGCGCAATTGTATGCCTTTGGTATTATACTCCTCGCGGGTCTGTCGGTAGGGCTGCTTGTCGACTTCTACCGCGTACTGCGGGGATTTCTTCGCCCAGGACTGGTCAGCACAGCGATTCTTGATCTGATTTTCTGGGCATTACTTACTCCCATATTGGTTATCTACTTACTCTTGGCCAACTGGGGCCAGCTGCGTGCTTACGTGGTCATTGGGCTGTTGTTGGGCTTCTTATTCTACAGGCTGTTAATGAGTAGAGCGGTTGTGGCACTATTGGTGTGGCTGATCGATTCAATCGGTAGGCTCTTGAGCTTCACCGCGGCTGTTCTCTGGTCGATAGTGACCTTCCCACTTGTTATCGGGCAGGAACTGGGGTTGAGCCTCCGCAGTGCTCGGCTGGGGCGGAGGCTTTTCTTCGGGCCGAAACTCCGGTGGCGAAAATAACATGGCATTGCAGGAAAACTCTCCTGGCAAGAAGAAGGAAACGCCAGGGAGGGACCGAAGGATGACAAAAACTCGCCGCCGCAGGCGCATCCGGCCGGGAGCCGTGCCCTGGATCATAATATTGTGCGTGATCATTCTCTGGATTGGGATCAGTTTTGCGCGTGTTGAATACCGCAACTATAAGCTGCGGGTCAAAATCGAATCGCTCCAGCGGGAACTGGCTGCCGTGGAAATGCGCAATCAGCAGCTGGAGGAAGAAATAAAGAACTGGCAGTCACCCGACTATGTAGAGCGGGTGGCTCGCGAAGAATTAGGGCTGGTCAAGCCTGGCGAAACCGTCTATATCCTTGCCCAGCCGCTGGAAAACGCTGTTGAGCACGATGTAGAGCGGCGCAGCGGGACATTTGTCCCTTTAGATTGACACAAAAATGCAACTATTATATAATGATACTAGCCGTGTGCCCTGCATCGGCATAATCCAAGAGGAGGCATTTTTTCACGTATGTCAATTGATGTCGGCAGCATTGTCGAGGGGAAAGTTACAGGAATAACCAACTTTGGTGCATTCGTAGAACTCTCGAATGGTCAGACAGGTTTGGTTCACATTTCAGAGGTCGCAGATGCCTATGTAAAAGACATAAACGACTATCTGAAGGAAAGCGATACTGTTAAGGTGAAGGTGATTAACGTCTCGGACGGGAAGATTGGTTTGTCTATCAAGCAGGCAAACCCTAATGCAGGATCCTCTCGCCGTGCCGGAGACCACAAGAACTCCCGTAGACGGTCTTCGCAGATGGATTTTGAAGAACGGTTAATGCGCTTCCTAAAAGATAGTGAAGAAAGGCAGAGCGCTCTGAGGAAGAGCCAAGATTCAAAGCGGGGTGGCAGGGGCGCACGTTAATCTCTAATTTCGACTATGTACACACATCCCACCGGGGTGACAGCCCTTGGCGGGGTGTGTTTTTGTTAAGGAGTGATTCCTTGAAATACGATCACGTATCTGACGATGACCGCTCCCTGATTGCTCTCCAACTGGGGAGAGAAGCCCGGGGAGTATTAGGAATAGGCCTGCGTTGTAAGTATGGGTATCCACAGGTGATTGTCAATCGGCCTGTCTCAATCGAAATTGCAGACATTAACGTCTTTCCCACCTTGTTCTGGTTGACCTGCCCTTACCTACGCAAAGCCGTAGCCCGGCTCGAAAGTGAAGGTTGGATTGCGCGCTTTGAAGAGCGCATTCAAGAGGATGAAGAGTTTGCCTCCCGGGTCGAAGCAGACCACGATGCTTACGCGCAGGAACGCCTTGATTTGATTCCGAAGGAAGTACAAGCTCGCCTGGAGGAAGAATATCCGGAGCGCTTTAAAGTAATTGCCAATTCAGGTGTGGGAGGCAGCCGCAGCCGTGAAGGCGTCAAGTGTCTGCATATGCATCTCGCCGATTATTTGGTGCGCGGGCAGAATATCATTGGTGAGGAAGTAGTCAAACTGCTTGAAGGAGCGCTGCACTGCGAAAGCGGCAGCTGTGAACAGGAATTGTAAGATGCGTGCAGTGATAGATATTGGAACCAATTCAGTACGTCTGCTCATCACATCACAAGGCACTCCCGTATATCGAGACCTCATTATTACCCGTCTAGGGCGCGGTGTCGATCACAAGGGACAGCTGAGCCGTGAGGCGATGGAAGCGACCATCAAGACGCTGACTTACTTGAAAGAGAAGGCAGATCGGTATGGAGCAGCCCCGATCGTAGCAGCGACCAGCGCGGTGCGTGATGCCGCAAATCGCGGCGAGTTTATACAGCTCGTAAAGGATCGTCTTGGTTGGGATGTAGAGGTCCTAAGCGGTGAAGACGAAGCCCGGTATTCTTTTTTCGGAGCTTTAGCTGCCCTTAAGGGGCGCGCTCTGGCGGAGCCCGTGGCGGTTGTAGATATAGGCGGAGGCAGCACCGAAATCTATGTGGGAACCGCTTCGGGTAAACTTCTTTCAGGAGGCAGTGTGCAGGTGGGAGCTGTGCGCATGACTGAGCGTCACGTTACCGGACATCCCATCGATCCAGCTGAGCTTGTGTCCATGGAAAATGAGATAATGCAGAGGCTGATATCTCTCACCGAGAGCATTCGGGAGTTTGTGCCTCGGACTCTCATTGCTGTGGGAGGAACCGCGACCACCCTCGCAGCTATGTCTCTCGGGCTGTCGGACTACGATCCTGATCAGATTACAGGTTCCAAGCTCACGCTTGCGAAAATCGATGGTTTTTACAGCGAGCTGGGCAAACTGAGCATAGGTGAGAGGCAGCAGCTGGTTGGAGTGCCTCCTGGCCGTGCCGACATTCTGCCGGCAGGTGTAGGAATTTTGCGGATAGTCCTCCAACTGCTTGGATTTGAGGAATGCATTGTCAGTGATGGCGATCTCCTGCAGGGAATTCTTGCTCGGTTCTAGTTGACGCTGAGGTGGTTTATGGTCTATAATGTTGGTTGTAACTGATTGTGCCGGGGTGGCGGAATCGGCAGACGCTACGGACTTAAAATCCGTTGGGCGCAAGCCCGTGCGGGTTCAAGTCCCGCCCCCGGCACCATTTCTACTCTGTAGACCAAACACCTGAGCTTCAGGTGTTTTTTGTTATCCAACCTTTAGACAGAAAGCGGGGTGTTCGCGATAGCGCGCTTTTCCGATAAGAGTGAGTTAGAAAAAAGCTTGATAGCCGGTATGCACGGTGTTGAACTGCATCGGGATGAAAAACGGCGCTACCTGGGGCATTTTCGCGAACGGGTAATCCAGGCAGTTACCGAAAAGCAGCTTCGGACCAAGGATGGTATTGAGGCCATGAAAAAAGCGCTGAAGCATGAGGCCGCTGCAGAGCTGGTGGTCCGCAACAAGGTGCGCTCCACAGCCATGCCTCTCATTGTTGAAGCTCAGCGCTCTGGAGTCGATTTTACGATCGTAAGTAATACAGAATTTATTGGTGATATCGTGGCCGCGGTAGTTGCTCGGGATGCCGTCGATGTACCTCGCCTTATGGCCGAGGAATAGGCTTTATCTTACTCACTGCCTTCGTCGTCCTCTTCTGCCGCCTCTCGATCATCTTCTGAACTCGTTTCATATACAGGTTCTTCGGCTTCTTGCAGTGCATCTGTTCTTTCAGCAGGCTCCGCGGCAGGCATTTCTGCAGCTGGAGAGTCTGCTTGTTCTTTTTCTGGCTGAGTGATGAGATAAGTAAGAATCATGCTTAGGCCCACGAAAAAGGGTACTAAACCGATAAGCAGCCAGGGGCCTACTCCCATGGTGACCAGACCGATAGTGAGGGCGAGGCCCACTAAGGCAGTAGTTATCCCAGCGGCCAGTTGGCGTTTCCGCTGCTGTTCTGATGAGTCATCAGCGAACACCTCCGCGGCAGCAGCGGCGCTCCGTTGGATCGCAGCCATGCGTTCTCGGTACTTAAACCACCTGAGGCCTAATACCAGAATGACAACCAAGAGCAAGGCGATCAGCGCGGGAATAACCAAGGCGTACAGTACTGCTGTGGCATTGTACATTTGACAACCTCCTTCACGGATATTCTTACAGATAGTCTATTTTCAGAGAACCCAAACTGATGCTCAGCTCAACACTGCCCGCTGTTTCCCCGGTACCGATGGTTCCCACTACTGAATTCTGGGAACGTTCGCCCGTAAAGGGGGCAGCAATCACGAAATCACCCAAATCGATATTTGCTTCGAGATCATATGCTTCATTCGGCGGTATAAAAATCTGGACTGCACCGAGGCGGCTTTCAATGATGGAGGAGCGGGCCAGGCTTCCGGCTACTACCACGTCTCCCATGGAGGAACTAATCTGCAGGTTATCTTCAAACTGGGCATGATAGATGTTCACCGCCCCCAAATCTGCCTGTATAAAAGCATTGCCCACAAAGTCCCGGATGCTGATCGAACCGAGGTCGTTATCGATGCGTAGGGTACCATTCACATCTTTGATTTCTACTTCGCCCAAGTTCACCTTGATGTTGGCTACGATTTCTTTTGGAACCTTCAGGTAAAGGTCCACAGATACCTGATCTCCATCCTGAGTACGAGGTACTCGAGCTGATATTTGAGTCCGCCCACCTGTAACCGCTGTTTCCACTTTGATTTGGTCTAGCAGCGCAGTTCCGCTGCCGAACGATGCCTTAGCCCGCTTAACAACGCGCAGCGCGATTTCGGCCACATCATCGCCTTCAATGACAATCCTACCGAGCTGGTTGTTTACAGTCAGTAGGCCTGCGTACTCCAAAGTAGTTGTTTCGATGCGTTCGCTCTCTGTGTTAAGTGTTGTCGAAAAGGCTGGACGCGCCTGTTCCTGGGGCCATATCGCTTCTCCGAGTGGAGTACTGGCCATTATGAGTGCAGCCGTTCCCATCATTAACAGAATCACGAGCGCAATCAGGAACTTGCGCATACTGCCACCTCGCCTCTGTGATTTTCCCATTATTAGAAATATTCCCGTTGATAATGCATTGTCCTTTTCATTAGACACAAATTTGTCGCGCCCTTGTGGAAAAGTTCACGGTGAGAAAAGGTATGTGACAATTAACGTTGAATGTAAATTATGACATACCATTATAGGGAGGAGCGAGTGTATGAGAAGACGTATTCACAGTTCTCTGTTGGTAGTTGTAGTAGCTTTAGTGATGGCACTTAGTGTGCCGGCCACCATTTTTGGTGCTGAATTGGTGATCCTTCACACTAATGACGTGCACGGCCGGATCACTTCGTTTGAGGATGGCGACCAAGTACTTGGCGGCCTGGCACGCGTGGCAACACTAGTCGAAGACATTCGCGCTCAGTACGGCGATGCTGTAATTCTGCTCGATGCTGGTGACATTCTCCATGGAACCAACGTTGCAAATCTGTTCCAAGGCCGGTCTATCGTGGAAGTCATGAATGCCATTGGTTATACTGCCATGACCTTGGGTAACCATGACTTTAACTACGGTCAAGAAGCTCTCTTAGACAGGATGGCAGAGGCTAAGTTCCCATTCCTGGCTGCCAACGTCATTACCGAGAGCGGCGAAGTATTGACTTACAGCGCACTGGTTCAGCAGGTGGGTGAACTGCGGGTAGGTATCATTGGCGTTTCCAGCCTTGAGACTCCTGTAGCGACCCATCCGAACAACGTTGTAGGGCTCACATTCCGTGATCCAATTGAAGTAGCTGACTACTTAGCGAAAAGGATTCGCCCTGATGTAGACGTACTCATCGGCCTGACCCATATTGGCTACAGCGAAGATCTGAAACTGGCTGAAGCTGTGCCCGAGTTCGACGTCATCGTCGGTGGACACAGCCACACTGAGCTGCAGGAAGCTGTAGATGTGGGCGGCGTACTAGTTGTACAGACTCATGAGTGGGCTCGGAACCTCGGTTTTGTCCGTCTTGAAGTAGAAGATCGCACAGTTGTAGACTATGAAGCTCGCCTGATTCCTGTAACTTCTGCAGTTGAACCTCATCCTGAAATCCAGGCCCTCGCTGACAAGTGGGAAGTTCTCCTTTCGGAGCGGCTCAATGAAGTTGTAGGCAAGGCTGCTGTATTCTTTGATGGCGAACGGGCAAATGTCCGGACTCAGGAAACCAACCTCGGTAACTTGGTCGCAGACATCATGCGCGAAGCTACCGGTGCTGATATTGCCCTCACTAATGGTGGCGGCATCCGAGCCAGCTTGGCTGAAGGTGATATCACCGTAGGCGATATCTACACCGTACTGCCTTTCGACAACACTCTGACCGTGATTGAGGTAACCGGCCGTCAACTATTAGAAGCGCTCGAACACAGCGTACGCCTGCTCCCTGAGCAGAACGGCGGATTCCTGCAGGTTTCTGGCTTGTCCTTCGCAGTTAACCCAAGAACGAGCGGAAAGCGCGTCTTTAACATCCGGGTTAACGGCGAGATTATCCAAATGGATAAGCTCTATACTGTAGCTACCAACGACTTCTTGGCAGCTGGTGGCGACGGTTATGACTCCTTCACAACCGCCACTGTTGTATCTGAGACCGGCTTGATGCTCCGCGATGTAGTAGTTGACTACATCCTCGAGCACGGTACAGTCGATGAGCCAGAAGGCAACCGGATTTACTTCCTCAACTAGGAAACAACCATGAAAAAAGCTCCCCTTTGTGGGGAGCTTTTTTATGCCTTTGAACGTGTTATTTCGATTCCGCCCATAACTGTGCGGCAGTGAATCTTGAGGACCTTATTTGAACTTCCCAGGCGGGATTCATCGCACATGGCAATTATTCCGCCTTTACCTTTCCCGAAAAAGTCAATTCCGCCGAGGGCTGCCGTTCCCTTGCAGTACACTGTGACATCATCGGGTACCCGCAGATCAATTCCGCCCAAAAATGCGCTTAGATCGAGGGTGATCTCCGGTTCAGAAAACACTGCATGTGAGAGATCGAGTTCTACTCCCCCTAGAATGGCTCCATAAGCCTCGCTTTTTAGAATCCACTGCCCTGCATCCTTCTCAAGGCCTCCCAAAAAGGCTATGTTGCCTCCTTGGGTCTTTGCCCGGTTGGAGAGAAGGCTCCATCCCACCAAAATGAGGACCACGGGCCAGAAGATTTTCCAGAACTCAGCCCAGCCAAAGCGGAAGAACTCAAAGTGATTGCCCAGAAACAGCAGACCAACGATAAGCACAACTGCCCCGGAGATAACATCGCCGCGGTCTTCTTTGCGATAGATGATCAGGAGCCCCCAGAGAATCAGCAGTACTGGCCAATAACTGACAATAGTGCGGACTGTCTCGCTCGTAATAATCCCGAGGTTTCCGGCAAAGACTAAGAGCCCTATCAAGACCAGGACAGCTCCTATGAGAGTACGGCCGCTTAGTGACATTCAACAACCTCCTTATGCTGCTTTTGTGATCTCTTATGACAATTAACTCTATAGGGTGCAATTCCTGCCGTGCCTGGGCACAAGCAGAACCAACCACCTAAAATTAGCAATTACGTGACACTCTTTTCTCTGCATAAATTCTTGACAGAGCGATACGTGTGCCATATAATTAAGAATGTAGCTCGTGGGCCATTAGCTCAGTTGGTAGAGCACCTGACTCTTAATCAGGGTGTCGAAGGTTCGAGTCCTTCATGGCCCACCATTTTTATGTTCGAAAACAAGACGTTTGCAGCCGATACCCGGAGAGGTATCGGCT
>ERZ773359.819-NODE-819-length-44544-cov-7.589989_pt1 | contig 44544 bp, 43 predicted proteins | sample MGYA00374955_ERZ773359 | MGnify/ENA primary metagenome ERZ773359 (study PRJEB29098, sample SAMN04486028) | biogas fermenter metagenome | study: EMG produced TPA metagenomics assembly of the Biogas fermentation microbial communities from Germany - Plant 4 DNA1...
TTTCCTTCCGCTTTACAGCGATCTTCTCAACTAAATCGTAATATCCATTTGGATCAATATATCTTAGGGACGTGTCTTCAAGTTCCCATTTGATCTTAAAAATACCCAGTCTATGAGCCAAAGGGGCATAGATTTCCAATGTCTCATATGCCTTTTCCCTTTGCTTTTCTTCATCGACATATTCTAGTGTCCTTAAATTATGAAGCCGGTCGGCCAGCTTAATTATAATAACCCTTATATCCTTAGCCATGGCCAAAAACATCTTTCGTAGATTCTCAGCCTGTTGTTCAACTTTTGTTTTGTAGGCTATCTTACCTAGTTTTGTTACTCCGTCTACCAGACCGGCCACTTCAGCCCCAAATAATACCGACAACTCATCAACTGAAACCCCAGTATCTTCTACGACGTCATGGAGTAAGCCCGCAGCAACAGTATCCACATCCAAACCCATATCCATAAGTATTTGTGCCACCTCCAATGGGTGGATTATATAGGGTTCTCCTGAAGACCGTTGCTGGGTTTTGTGGGCATCAGAAGCAAAGGCATAGGCATCCATAATCCTTCCAGCACCCTCATGGCCAAATAACTCTTCAGCCCTAGCCTCTAACTGATTTAGTTTTTCCTTAAATTTTATCATCTCCCATACGTCCTTTTTATTTGAATTACAGAAGTTTCAATAATACATTACTACATAGGTAAAACGTAATGTTGATAATATAAGCTTCATTACTTCAGATGGTCGGCTATTTATTGGATAATCCAAAATATTACAATTTAATGCAGGGATTATTCGTCCTCATATTGAACTAGGGTGTGTACATTATATTCCGCTAATTTTTCCCTTCCCTTTAGATAGGAAAGTTCAATAACAAAAGTCATCCCTACCACTATACCGCCTAGTTTTTCCACTAGTTTTGCCGTTGCCAAGGATGTTCCCCCAGTAGCAAGTAAATCATCTGCTATCACTATCCTTTGACCCTTAATTATTGCATCACTGTGAATCTCCAGGGTATCCGTACCATATTCCAGATCATATTCATATAACTCCGTATTACCGGGAAGTTTTCCAGGTTTCCGAACAGGTACGAATCCAACTCCCAACGCATAAGCCAAAGGTGCACCAATAACAAAGCCTCTGGCTTCCGGTCCAACTATCAGTTCCGGATTCCATTCCTTGCAGGCGTTCACCAAGCTATCAACGGTATATTTGTAAGCATCTCTATCCTGCAATAAGGTAGTAATATCTTTAAAACTGATCCCAGATTTCGGGAAATCTTGTATAATTCTAATTTTATCCTTGAGATTCATGAAACTTCCTCCTTAAAATTGCCATTCATTTTATGTTATGGTTATCCCCAACAGGAAATAAACCCAAACAACTGATCCATTGGTTGTAGTAAGTAAACAGACGACTTTCAGTAAGTTTTTGAGGACTTGGATTCTTATAACCCTGGATCCTGACATACTTATTATCCGAATCTACCCTTATAAAATTCAATTCCTCAAAAACCTTCAACATCAATCTGATTTTAAAGCCATTTGTATGCGGATCCACTTTTTTGTAATCCTCTATCAGATCTATCCAGTTCTGCCAGATATTGCGTCCAGGCGATAGGGAGCGTATCCATCTGTAAAGGGAGGCAAAATCTCGATATCCAACCAAATACTCCTTGCTCAAGTGGGGATTAGTGTCTGTCCTTTTCTCTTTACATACTATCGTATGTATCCCTCCACTTACATTGGGATTAATAAAACAGCAGGAAGTTTCATCCTCAAAAAAATAGATATTTTTATAACCCAAAAAATTCAACCTGCTATATATAGGAGCAAAGACCACCCTATTTACCCCAATACCATCCCAGCTATAGGACAGTCCATAGCTGAATTCTAACTTTTCCATAAGTGGGCTGTGTAAAATACACTCTATAATATCCTGGCTAATGGATAGGGAATTAATAAGGATCAAGTTTCCCATCCTGTTTCGTTCCAATTCTGAAAAGACCTCATCTAAACTCTTCCGTGTCGAGATTTCAGGTTGGAGGGAAAAAATAGCATTATTACAATGACTATTATACATAAAATCATGGAAAAATGCATCAAAAAATTTCAGGTGGAAAGAGGATAGAAAATTAGCCCAATCGTCACTGTCTTTTAACACCATATCCATATGTCTTATATTTAGCTGTAGTTTGGTTACGCCTCTCCACTCATTTTTCTCCAATCCTGCAACAATTGACACCCTATTGGTAGTTGACAGGGATTCGGAACGCTCCCCCATACCAAAGGCGATGCCATCCCAAAGCCTTTTCCCTAGTCCAACGGAGACTTTAAGGTGTTTCCCATGTCCGCCTACTTGATTATATTCTACCATACTTGCATCAGATAATAAGAACGTAGGTGAAGGATTTCCTACACCAAAGGGTTTCAAAGCCTCCAACTCATTCACCAGATCGTAACTAATGTCCTCAGGATTAAGCTTTGCATCATATTTGAACCGTGGGATTAACATATAATCTTGGACTTCTTTATCGCAGTAATCCAAAAGCCCCTTTCGCAAATCAGGAATTTTTCCTTCATCCAAAGAAAGTCCTGCAGCCTGACGATGACCACCAAACTTATTAAGCAGATGCGAACAGGAGTGAATCGCATCATAAATACTGAATCCCTCAATTCCCCTGGCGGATCCAACCCCTATACCATCCTGAATAGCGATAAGCAAACAGGGTCTGTAGTATTTTTCTACAATCTTAGATGCCGCTATTCCTATAACGCCGGGGTTCCAACCTTCCTTACTCAATACTATAATTTTATCGCTACTTAGGTCTATCTGGGTCTTGATCATCTCTTGAGCATCCTGTATGGTTTGTGTCTCCAGAGCTTGTCTTTGCCTGTTCTGTTCCTCTAAAAGCCTTGCTATGGGAATTGCATCGGATAATCTCCTGGAACTAAGGAGTCTGAATCCCTCCATTGGATCATCAATCCTACCGGCGGCATTTAACCTGGGTGCAAGACCAAAGGCAATTCTGCCCGTATTAACATCCATGGACTTTAGTCCTGAAACCTCCATAAGGGCTTCAATTCCGACACATGGATCCCTATTTAATTTTACAAGTCCCTCTGCTACAAAGACCCTGTTATCTCCAACCAAAGGTACGATATCAGCTACTGTACCAAGGGCAATGAGATCCAAATATTTCTTTAGATATGGTTGCCCACCAATGGCCTGCACCAGTTTTCCAACTACCCCCACACCCGCCAAGGGATGTTTGCTGTGGAGGTTCGGATTCCTGGATGGATTTATTATGGCAACTGCATCAGGAAGTACTTGGCCGCATTCATGGTGATCTGTAATAATAACATCCATACCCTTTTCCTTGGCTAATTCAACTTCATCTAGTGAAGTTATACCACAATCGACAGTAATTATTAGCTTTGCACCCCTACAGTGTATGGCCTTTATTGCCTCAAGGTTTAACCCATATCCCTCCTGATGTCGGTTCGGGATATAGACATCCACTTTACAGCCCAGATTCGTCAGGAAGTCATAAAGAATAGCGGAGCTGGTTATTCCATCTACATCATAGTCTCCATAAATAGTTATATATTCCTCATTTTTTATAGCTTCACTTATTCTTTGGACTGCCTTATCCATATCATATAGTTCAAAAGGATCAAATAGCTGCCCCAGACTAGGATTTAAGAACGCCCTTGCATGGTTTTCATCATAAACCCCCCGATTAACTAATATACTAGAGGTTACCCTGGATATACCCAGAGCCTTTTGCAGATTGTCTATTGTTTTATCAATATCTTTCAAATTAGGTTGTATAAGTTCCAATATAGCCATAAATTTCACCTTAAACCCGTAATAAAACTAAAAGCTTCCAACAGGAAGCTTTTATCCAAGCTATTTTGCGGCTGCCGTCCTTTGTTGACCCGACCCTTTATCCCAAACTGCCCATATGGGCCCTGCTATAAATAGTGATGAATAGGTCCCGGCGATAAGGCCTGCCAAGATAGGCAGCGTAAAATCCTTAATTGATTCAACCCCGAGTACATAGAGAGCAGCAACAGTAAATATTGTAGTTAGTGAGGTATTGAGTGTCCTAATAACACTCTGCTTGATACTTTGGTCCACGATCTCGTACATATCCATTTTTCTTCCCAGACGTTTTGTATTCTCCCTAATCCTATCAAAAATGACGATGGTATCGTTTATAGAATACCCAAGAATCGTGAGAATAGCGGCAATGAATGAACTATTAATCTGTATTCCGGCTATGGATGTCACAGCTATCATAACCAGGATATCATGTATTAGCGCAATAATAGCGGCGACACCGGACTTCAATTTAAATCTTATCCATATATATACAAGGATTAGCCCACTGGCTATCATAATGGATTTAACCGCATCACGAATTAATTCCCTCCCCATGGTAGGACCCACAAAGTCTATACTAAACTTTTCCTCATCCAGTCCATATCTTTCTTGGAGGCTGCCTATGATCTTTTCGTGAATTTCCTGCTGGTCCTCCATATACTTCAACCTAATAATAATATCCTGATTATTTTGGCCAGCGCTTACTATATCAGCGCTAACGCTCAATTCATTTAGAATATCTCTCACATCATTAACATTATAACTCTTATCCATGCTGACATGGATAACACTTCCGCCTACGAAATCTACCCCAAGGTTAAATCCTCTTACGGCTATTAACCCAAACCCAATTAGTATTATTACAAGAGGGATTGCTATCCACAGCTTAATATATTTGACGGTATGAAAATTCATTTTTCTTCCTCCCTTATGCACCATAGAGCCATTTATTCTTTATGTTCAGTCCCATCACTAATTTTAAGATGAAACGGGTAAAGGAAATAGCCGTAAACATGCTGGCTAAAATACCTATTATAAGCGTCTTTGCGAATCCCTGTATTGGGCCTGTCCCGAAATAAAGCAACACAAAAGCAGCTATTAATGTAGTTATGTTGGAATCCAATATAGCTCTGAAAGCCTTGGAGAAACCTGAATCTAATGACGAACTTAAGGTTTTACCCGAACGGATTTCCTCCTTGATCCTCTCAAAGATAATAACATTGGCGTCCACAGCCATACCCACAGATAATATAATACCTGCTATGCCCGGAAGGGTAAGGGTTACCTTGGTAGTAACGATAACAATCATCATTATGAGCATATACACTATTAAGGCAAAATCAGCCACTAAACCCGGTAGCTTGTAAAATACAAGCATAAATAGCAGGACTGCTACAATGCCTATGATTCCAGCTTGAATGGCCTTGTTTAGAGCATTAACGCCCAGAGTAGCACCAATGGTACGGGTCTCTGCCTGCTCTAAATTTACAGGCAAGGCACCGCTTTCAATAAGATTAGCCAAACGCTTTGCCTCTTCTATATCCTTCATACCATCAATAATACCCCTACCACCTACAATGGCAGACTTTACTACAGGCTCAGATATTGGGTTCTTATCCAGGAGGATTTTAATTATCTGGCCCTGGTATTTGGTTGTGGCATCGGCGAATTTCTTTGCCCCCTCTGAATGTAGCTCAAAATCTACAACGGGGGTATGACCTTCTCCATATGCGGGTTTTGCAGATTTTATATCCTTACCGGTTATAATAATATCGCCTTCAGGGCCTTCAAATTCCAAAACAGCCGGCTTGGCCAAAATTTCAGCAAGTTCCCTTGGGTTTTTGATTCCAGGGATTTCTACTTGTATCCTGTTATCTCCTTGCCTGGCAATGGTTGCTTCGTGTTGACCCTCTTTGTCCAACCTATTTCTGATAACCCTTATGGCACCTGAAATTTTATCATCCTTATCCGGATCATTTGGTTCTATTTCTGCCTCATATACAACATATAGACCACCTTTTAGATCCAGTCCCTGTCTTACCTGCTGGCCAATCGGAGGTATCTCGTAAGGCCCCCATAGGGATATACCGTTTAGTGCTATATAGGAGACTAGTGAAATACCTAATATAAATGAAAAAATGAGAATCAGATGCAAAACGCGCTTTTTCTTCATATCATATCCCCCTACTATCATCCTTGACGTACGAAATTAAAAATTATGGGACTTATACGGGAACATAATTTATATGACCACCTTGAGATATTCAAGCTCTTGTCAAATACCGGTTAGGGAAGGATACGTTACCTTCCTTTATATAAAAAAGCTTCCCATTATCTATAATGATACCCACTCAAACAATTATATTACTTAAAGAGACTCCCGTCAATAGTACCTTCATTTTTATGGAATATTTTGGGATGCATATGTCTCGATTTTTATTGTTCCAAAAAGAAAGATAAAGAGGTAATATTTATCCTCTTTACCTATTAGATAAAAACGAATTTTACGGAACTGCCCATTGCTAGCTGATGATCCTTGTCCTATGGATGAGGGGTTCATACAAAAGATGCACATTTTTAGACAGAGTCATTTTCTTAATACTTAACTAGACATTAACCCCGATAATGCCACCGACTGCGCCGGCAATAACACCTAAAAGAATATCAGAAAATATTATAGAGCCCATAAGAATAGACCCACCAAACAGCGAACTTATCATAAAAGCAAATAAAACATAGACAACACCTGTTATACCACCTTTTAGCCATCCAACTTTTTTACTGGATTTGGCCGCCAGCATTCCACCAAAAGCGATACTCAAGGTCCGGATTACTTGGACCACGGGTGCAATTATCGTTTCCTGCAAATCAGCTACTTTTATAATTATAGCAAAGATTGCAAAACAGACTAAAGTGATAATAATAGCAATAATCGAGCTCTTTAGTATTGCGATAATATCATTACCTAAGTGTTCAGGCCGTTGTTTGTTATGAGCCTTACGCATCTTTTTCATTCAATCCATCCCCTTAAAATAATTGTAATGAGTGATTTATCATTTCCGAGCTGATATTAAAAACCCTCTAATTTAAGTTATGCTGCCCACATCCTATATATTCCCATTACAATGATTACTAAATCAAGCATGGACGAATTGAAAAAGCCCGTTCCTTTTATAGAACGAGCTTTCTACTAATCAGCAGTTATTTTATCCACACTTCTAATGGCCCAGCGTTCAAATACCAACTTAACTTTATCAACACCCACCTCTATAATTACTATATCCTCCCTTAAAGAGGTAATTTTACCACAGATACCTCCAATGGTGGTGACATTGTCGCCAACGGCCAATGAAGCTAACATCTCTCTATTTTCCTTTTCTCGTTTCCTTTGCGGGCGTATAATCATAAAATAGAAAACAACTATTAGCAAAATTATGGGCAACATACTCATTAAGATACCAGCTAGACCTTCTGGTTGAGCAGCCCCGGCAGTTAATAACATCCTTATCCCTTCCTTTCATATAGCTTATTACTCCTAATCATCATATCCATAGATATGTAACTAGTCCATTTATAGATTATACATTATTATCCTGAATGTAGTAAAGCCTTAATTATGATGAAGGTTTATTGGCAGAGTGCCAAGAGATCTCCTACATCAACCTTTAATATTATCTATTGCTAAGACCTACCATACTCATCAAAAAAGTTATCCCTGAATTCGGGAAGTCTATCATCCAATATAGCCTGGCGTATATTTTTCATAAGATTTATTAAGAACCTTATATTATGTATGGTAATCAAAATGGACGAGAGTATCTCCCCCGCTTTTACAAGGTGACGGATGTATGCCCTGGTAAAGTTCTTGCATGTATAGCAATCGCATTCCGGATCCAAGGGCGTAAAATCCCTTTGATAGGCAGCATTTCTTACTACCAGCCTACCTTGACTGGTCATGGCAGTTCCATTGCGCGCTATTCGGGTGGGTAAGACACAATCAAACATATCTACTCCCCTCATAACACCTTCTACCAGACAATCCGGTGATCCCACCCCCATTAAATATCTTGGTTTATCCTTGGGCATAACCGGATTCAACGTTTCTAATACCTCATACATGAGCTCTTTGGGTTCACCAACGCTTAGACCACCTATGCCATAGCCCGGGAAATCCATAGTCAGCATCTCTTCGACGCTTCTAAGACGTAGATCTTCATACATTCCTCCCTGAATAATACCGAAAAGAGCCTGGTCCTTCCGCTGGTGTGCTTTCTTACACCTTTTAGCCCACTTTATTGTCCTCTCCAGATCCTTTTTGACATCCTCATAGTCACATGGATAAGGTGAACATATATCAAAAGCCATTATGATGTCCGCCCCTAGTTTGTTTTCTATCTCCATGACCTTTTCCGGGCTGAAGAAATGATAGGAGCCGTCAAGATGGGATTGGAATTCAACCCCGTCATCATTTATACTCCTTAAGTCGGCCAGGCTGAATACTTGAAACCCACCACTGTCCGTCAAAATAGGCTTGCTCCAATTCATGAATTTGTGAAGCCCACCTGCTTCATCGATAAGGTCATGGCCTGGCCTTAAGTATAGGTGATAGGTGTTTGATAATATGATCTCGGCCTCTAATTCGTTTAAAATTTTTGGAGTTACCGCTTTTACAGTAGCCTGTGTCCCCACAGGCATGAACACTGGGGTGTCTATAGTTCCATGGGGAGTATGGAGTTTACCTAGACGTGCCCCCGTTCTGGGGCAGGTCTTTATTAATTCAAATTTAAAAATATAAGCCACCTCCGATAAAATTCTTACAATCCCTTCATATATCTTGATGTCAAGACCGCAATTAGGTTAATTAGCAGGTCTTCTTAAAAGTTATAAGATTAGCATCGCATCACCGAAGCTAAAAAATCTATACCTAGCCTCAACCGCTTTTTTATATACATCCAAGACTTCATCTTTACCAATTAAAGCCGCTACCAGCATAATAAGAGTAGACTTTGGTAAATGAAAATTTGTAATAAGACCATCAATACCCTTAAATTTATATCCTGGATAGATAAAAATATCTGTCTTGCCTGATCCATGGTGTATGATGCCCTTTTCGTCAGCAACGGTTTCCAAGGTTCGGGCGGAGGTAGTGCCTACCGCTATGATCTTACCTCCCTTATCCCGGCATTGGTTGATTAGCTTGGCTGTTTCTTCTGACACGGAATAGGTTTCAAAGTGCATCTTATGCTGGTTAATATCATCTACCTTTACTGGTCTGAAGGTCCCTAATCCAACATGTAGGGTTATTCTTGCAATTTTTACCCCATCGTTCTCAATATCATCCAGGAGTTCATTGGTAAAATGCAAACCTGCAGTGGGTGCCGCAGACGATCCGGCATATTTATTATAGACCGTTTGATATCTTTCCCTATCATCGAGTCTTTCATGAATATAGGGTGGCAGAGGCATAACCCCTATCTCATCCAATATTTCCTCAAAAATCCCCTGATATTGGAACTCCAAAATCCGGGAACCGTCCTCTATAATATCAATGACCCGAGCCCTCAATAGACCATTCCCAAAGGATAAATCAGAACCAATTTTGGCCTTTTTGCCAGGTTTGACCAAGGCCTGCCAACGATTATGGCTATTTCTTTCTAGTAATAATATCTCAAGCCTGCTACCTGTATCCTCACGTATACCATACAATCTGGCAGGTATAACCCTTGTATCATTTATTACCAGACAGTCCCCAGGTTTAAGATACTCCTTAATATCTGTAAACATCCGATTTTCAATTTTTTTATCTCCCCTATGATAAACCAGCAACCTAGAATGGTCCCTTATGGGTAAAGGATGCTGGGCGATCAATTCCTCAGGGAGATAATAATCAAAGTCAGATACCTTCAAGTTCCTACTCCTTTTAATTTAGTTTATTATGCTCTTATAAGTTTATATTAGCGTGGTCTGCTCCTCATAGGGAAATCCCATATGCTTATATCCTAAGGGCGTAACGATCCTACCTCTAGGGGTTCTGGCTATAAAGCCCAGTTGTAATAGGTATGGCTCATACACATCCTCAATGGTAATAGTTTCTTCCCCTGTTGAGGCGGCCAGGGTGTCCAAACCCACAGGTCCACCGGCGAACTTCTCTATCATGGTAAGCAAGATTTTCCGGTCTACCTCATCCAATCCAATGGAGTCCACTTCAAACAGGTCCAATGCCTCGCAGGCTACTTCGTAGGTGATTATACCATCTGCCTTGATCTGTGCATAGTCTCTGACACGTTTTAAGAGACGATTAGCTACCCTTGGAGTTCCCCTGGAACGCTTGGCTATTTCTATGGCTCCATCCTCTTCAATGGCTATACCCAATATTCCTGCAGACCTGGTTACAATGAGTTTTAGTTCATCTTGATTATATAATTCCATCCGGTTTATAATGCCAAATCTGTCCCTTAAGGGTGAGGTTAGCATACCCGCACGAGTAGTAGCACCTATAAGGGTAAATCTTGGCAAATCAAGTCTAATGGATCTGGCACTGGGACCCTTCCCGATAATAATGTCCAAGGCAAAATCCTCCATAGCCGGATATAGAATCTCCTCTACAGTCCTGTTTAAGCGATGGATCTCGTCAATGAACAGTACGTCCATCTCGCCTAAATTTGTTAGGATTGCGGCCAAATCCCCTGGTTTTTCAATGGTAGGTCCTGAAGTAATTCTTATTCCAGTTCCCAACTCATTGGCGATTATGCCGGCCAAAGTCGTCTTACCCAGCCCCGGCGGTCCATATAGCAATACATGATCCAAAGCTTCATACCGTTGCTTTGCAGCTTTAATGAAAATTTCCAGTTTTTCCTTTAGCTTCTCCTGACCGATATATTCGTCTATAGTTCTCGGCCTTAAGCTTTGCTCAATCTCCCTATCCGTTTCCACCATGGTAGGCGTAATTATACGATCTTCATTCATTTATGACTCATCTCCCCCTTATACCCATCCTAATAAATTTATACTTAACGCCTATCCAGCAACTTTAGGGATAACCTGATCAGCGTGGAGACATCCTGGTCCTTGTTTTCAATGGCATTGAAAGCTTGTCTAGCTTCTTGGTGCTGGTAGCCCAAGGCCATAAGGGCTTCTATAACTTCATTTTGGCTATCCAAAGTAGCATCTACTGAATCTAGGTTTTCCTGTCCAATCAATGCTTCTTTATTGATTTTTTCCCTAAGTTCCAACACTATTCTTTGGGCAGTCTTCTTACCAACACCAGGTGCAGTACATAGGGTTTTTATATCATCGGTAACGATAGCCAAAGCCAACTGCGTCGGAGTTAAAACCGATAATATAGCCATAGATACCTTAGGTCCAATCCCCGATACCGTAATCAGCTTTTCAAAAATGGACTTCTCCTCCCTATTGTTAAAACCGTATAGCTCCTGTATATCCTCCCGTACATTAAAATAAGTATATAATTTTAGTTGGCTTCCTATCTCTGGAAGCTTAGGTATAATGGATTCGGGAACCATTATTTCATATCCGATACCACCAACCTCTAACACCACTTTTTGGGGGTGTATTTCTTCCAGAGTTCCTTTTATATATGCAAACATTCGACGCTCCTTTCATGGCCATCCCATGTTATAATTACCCCATATCAGGGTAGGCCTTGTCCAAGCCAGGATGTTATCATAATATAACTTATCATACAACAATTAGAAGAATACCCTCCCGCCGAATCTCCTGCCCATATTGGCACAATGGCTGTGACATATGGCTACAGCAAGGGCATCCGCCGCATCGTCTGGTTTTGGTATATCCTCAAGTTTTAATAATAGCTTTACCATTTGCTGTACTTGCGATTTTTCCGCTCTCCCATATCCAACTACGGATTGCTTAACCTGGAGGGGTGTATATTCATAGAGATCCAACCCGGTCTTTGCCGCTGCCAGTACCGCCACTCCCCTGGCGTGACCTACCGTTAGAGCTGTCTTTACGTTCTTATTGAAAAACAACTCTTCTATTGCCACCTCAGCCGGCTCATAGCGAGCGATGAGATCATGCACCCCCTCGTATATGGTCACCAACCTTTTAGGTGTTTCCAAAGTGGAAGGGGTGGTAATCACTCCATAATCTATAACCTTCAATGTATTATTGCCGCTTTCTATAACCCCATAACCTGTGATTGCCATACCCGGATCGATCCCTAGAATCACCATGTAAATTTCACATCCTAATATTTTATTCTAATCACACATATCCGTATCCTACTTTATTATATAGTTGAAAGAATATAATTACCCTCTTACCTGACCATTTCCCCTTATTATATATTTGGTTGTAGTCAGTTCCTTCAATCCCATCGGTCCCCGGGCATGTAGCTTCTGTGTGCTAATCCCTAATTCCGCACCAAACCCAAACTCGAAACCATCGGTAAATCTGGTGGATACGTTAACATATACTGCAGCAGCATCAACTTGTTCCAAGAACTTCTCTGCATTAAAGTAATTAGAGGTTATAATAGCCTCAGAGTGGCCACTGCCATGTTTGTTAATATGATCTATGGCATCATCAACGCTATCCACCACTTTGATAGCAAGGATATAGTCTAGATACTCAGTATCCCAATCCTCAATACTGGCGGGTGATATTCCGGGTACAATATCCAGTGACAGTTGACATCCCCGTATCTCCACGCCATATTCCTTGAGCTTGTCTACGATCCTAGGCAAAACAACCTTAGCCACATCTTTATGGATTAATAGGGTCTCTGCAGCATTGCATACGCCCGGCCTTTGGACTTTAGCGTTAACTGTGATATCCACCGCCATATCAAGATCGCATTCGCTATCTATATAGACATGGCAGTTTCCTACTCCCGTTTCTATTACAGGTACAGTAGCGCTTTCGGTTACAGCCTTTATGAGCCCTGCGCCTCCCCTGGGTACAACAACGTCTATTAATCCGTTTAACCTCACCAATTCCCCCACGCTTTCCCTTCGTATGTCTTCAATGAGTCCAATAGCACCTTCAGGGATACCCGCCTCATAGGCTGCCCTTGCCATTACTTTTACAATAGCCCTATTGGAATGGATAGCCTCAGAGCTTCCCCTTAAGACAACCGCGTTGCCAGTCTTGATACATAAACCAATAGCATCCGCCGTGACATTGGGTCTGGATTCATATATTATAGCAACTACCCCCAGAGGGACTCTCTGTTGGCCTATGGTCATACCGTTGGGCCTTTTCCATTGGGTAATTACCTCACCCACCGGATCAGGTAACCCTCTAATCACCCTTAAGCCCTCAGCCATCCCCTTGATTCTTTCCTCGTTTAAGATCAAGCGATCTATCAAGGCCTTATGGCGGCCATTTTTGATGGCCATGCTAACATCCAGTTTATTCTCAGCTATTAAGTCGGGTATATTGTCCTCCAGGGCTTTGGCCATCATTTCCAGGGCTTTATCCTTTTGAACCGATGACAGGATTCCCAGTTTTCTACTGGCATCCTTGGCTAACCTAGCCTTATTCAGTACTTCCACTTGTTATTCGCCCCTTTCTTTTCCAGACTGACATTTAAACATGGACATGATCCGTGCAGGGCACGAAGAGAGTGCCTACATCTCTGCCTTCCAATATCTCATATATGTGATCAGGGTCATCCCCATTGGTGATTATCATCGGTATGCCTGCCCTATAACACACCTTAGCAGCCTCTATCTTTGTCTTCATCCCTCCGGTGCCGAGATTATTATCGGTATCCCCTATTCCATCAATAGCTTGGTTATATACATTATAAACCAAGGGAATTAGATGAGCATCTTGGTGATATTTTGGGTTCTTGTCATATAGACCCTCTATATCTGATAGCAAAATCAAAAGATCAGCATTTATTAGTTCAGCAACAACAGCCGATAAAGTATCATTATCCCCAAAATAGGGTTCTATCTCTTCAGTAGCAACAGTATCATTTTCATTGACAATTGGTATAACCCCATAATCCAAGAGAGTACAAAATGTATTATAAGTGTTTTTCTTTTTTAGAGTATCATCCACAACATCGCGGGTTATTAGTACTTGAGCCGCAATTTGATCGTATTCACTAAAAAATTTAGAATACATATGCATTAAACTAACCTGTCCAATAGCTGCCAAGGCTTGCTTTTGTGGTAGTGAATTCGGTTTTTCGGACATACCCATGCGAAAACGTCCGACTCCTATGGCACCCGATGTGACCAATATGATATTTCTTCCGTCACATCGTAGATCGGATAATACCCTCACCAGCTTTTCCATAAGGTGGTAATCCATGCTCCCGTTTGCATGGGTAATAGTCGATGTACCGACTTTTACTACGATAGTTTTTGCACCAGTAATTTTTCTTCTAAGTTCAGTCACCTTACCTTCACCCCTATTAGGTCGTTGATTGTATTCTACCCTTTTCATTCATAAATGGCAATAGAAAACCCCCTTACAAAAATGGCTAAGGGGGTAAAATAGTATAGGAAATTTAACTTTCCAGATTTTCCATAAAGTGCTCGACATCCTCCAGGGTATCCAAAATTAAGCCTTTTCGGATTTCACTTTGCACATCCGGGGGGAGCGCATCAGTAGATATCTGAGTTTCCTCAACGCTCTTATATTCGTCTCCTGCTTCGGAGGGCATATATATGACCACTACCCCATCTCTATCCTTTAGAACAAAGTGACCCGGACAGAAGTCATTTACTTCTTTTGTAAATACAATCCTCTCGGTTGTATAATCGGCGATGCTCCATTCAGGAAATCTTAGTGCTATGCTTTGTAAGCTCAAGCCTATTTCATTATCCCTTGCCTGTCTCTCTTCTACCCGTTTGTGTCCGCAACTTATATATCTCTTTTCAAATACCAGCTGTGTATCCTTGGTAATGACCTCTATAGGCGGCACCTCATGGTCCGGCGTGTCCAGATTATCCCCGTCCACTGAACGAATAACTTGGTATCCAGGTTCCTCCTCTTTTTTCCCAATACTATCATCCAGAACCCGATTTCCAATCAATGTACCTAAAAAATAGCCTCCGCCCATCAGGGCTGCTAAAACTAGCACAAAAACCAAATAACCCTTTTTACCGCTTTTACTAAACACTATAACCACTCCGGATTAATATTTGGTTATAGTGTTTCCATTTTGTACTATATTATACCTATCCCTGGCTACATCGATGATCCGGATTGCATTCAATGACACAGGTAGATAAAACAGGACGGTATCCCCGGTTATTTCTACTCTTCGCTCTCTTCGTCATGCAATTTTAAATTGTGATATACGTTTTGTACATCATCATGATCTTCCAATTTTTCGAATACTGATAAAGCTTTGTCGTAATCCTCTCCAACCAACTCAACATAATTCTGTGGAATCATGATCACTTCAGAAGACGCTATGGTATAACCGCTTCCTTCCAGCTCCTCTCTGACAACGGTAAAATCGGAGGGATCCGTCAAGATTTCAAAAACACCATCTTCAAGTTCAATGTCCTCTGCTCCAGCCTCAAGAGCACACATCATCAAATCGTCTTCATTCACTTCTTGTGTATCCTCTATGACTATAAGTCCCTTTCTATCAAACATCCAGGATACACAACCCGTGGCCCCCAGGCTACCTCCACTTCGGTCAAAGACATATCTCATTTCACCTGCGGTCCTATTCCGATTATCTGTCAGTGCCTGTACGATAATTGCTACCCCGTTAGGGCCGTAACCTTCGTAAGTAACCTCTTCATAAGTCACATTTCCCAGTTCTCCCGAGGCTCTTTTTATGCTTCTGATGATATTATCATTTGGCATATTCGCCGCTCTAGCGGATGCAATTGCGTCCCTTAACCTGGGATTGGTATCGGGGTCACTTCCCCCTTCTTTAACTGCAACTGCTATCTGCCTCCCTATTTTAGTAAAGATCTTGCCTCTCTCGGCATCCGTCTTTCCTTTTTTATTCTTAATATTGGCCCATTTCGAATGTCCAGCCATTTAATAACCCCCAATCAGTCATAGAAAATCTTAAAAACATGGTTCGTTGGATTAATCAAATAATAACTCGCATTTCAGAAACCCAACTGACCTATTGCTTTTGATAGAATCTTTAATAATGGTATTTTATAATGCTATCTTGTATAATAGGAACAATGATGCAAAACATTATTAGCATGACTGTTTCAAATAGTTTTGCAGCTACATTATACAGGAATAGCGGTGTTGTTTCAAGGATGTTTCACCCTATAGATGAATCTCAACAATTTGACTATAACACAGTTCCTGTCCTATTTCAGGTTGTTTTATTCTTTGACTAGTAAAACCATAATAAGGAATATATAATTTATCAGGCCTGAACACAGATAATTCACGTCTTTTAAAACTTTTACCAACTGAATGTAAATATAATGACCCTATCAATAATATGAATACATACTAAATGACTGTTCAACGTATTGACTACCTATGTTATAATACCATTAGAATCTCTCTCATATGTAAATAAAACCTACATATGATAATTGGAGGAATATCATGGATATAATAAAAAAATGGCTGGGAAACTTTTTAAAACGCATAAGCAAAAAAGACCAGCCAATAAAAAAATCGAGTGAAATCAATAATAAACAAGATAAAGAGACCTCTAAGCCCAAGAGTCTGTTCGTTAGAAAGAAAAGACGACCTAACTTTTTTCTATCGGTTTTTGTTACAACCCTAAGGCTATTCTTAATCCTTTTCATCCTTATTGGTTTTGTTGGATTTGGAGCTGTGGTAGGTGTTGGTAAGGCATACCTGGATTCAACTCCCGAACTTGATGTTGTCCAAATTCAGGATCAAAGTGAAACCACCTTTATATATGATAAACATGGAAATCTTATCACCGAGTATTACGGGTATGAGAATCGAATTTGGGCTACCATTGACGAGATTCCCGAGACTTTGAAGAATGCCTTCATTGCCATAGAGGATGCCCGCTTCAATGTTCATAACGGTATAGATATAAAGCGAATATTCGGATCTATAATTCATAACCTTAGCAATGAAAGCGTACAGGGGGCCAGTACTATAACCCAGCAACTACTTAAAAATACCATTTTGACTCCAGAGGTAAGCTACAAAAGAAAAATCCAGGAAATGTACCTGGCTATACAATTGGAGAAAAGGTATAGTAAGGATCAAATAATGGAGGCCTACCTGAATACTATCTGGCTAGGAGGTTCTAACTATGGTGTTAAGGCCGCGGCCAAGGACTATTTTGGCAAAGAATTAAGCGAACTTACCCTGCGTGAATGCGCTATGTTGGCCGGGATAACCCGTAACCCATGGCAATATGATCCAAGAGCAAATACTTATACCAGGGATAATCCGGAATCAACCTACAAGAGAACCAACCTGGTAATTGACAGAATGTATGAGAATAACCTTATTACAGAAACTGAATATAAGGAAGCCAGAATAGACGAATCTGAATTCTACAATCACCCTGTTTACATAAAGGAGACCCCAACCAGCAATGACTACCCGATGAAATACTTTATAGAATATGTCATAAAGGACGTTCGGGATAGAATTATGGTACTAAAGGGCTGGGAAGGGGATGAAGGTAGACGTAAGGCGGAGCAATATATCTATTCCGGTGGTTTACATATATATACTACCCTGGACCCTGAGATTCAGCAGGCGGTTGAAGAATCAGTTTACAACTACAAGAATTTGCCCAAGTTCCAGAATTCTGCCCATAAGTTCAGTAAACAAGGTGTAGAGCAACCTCAAGCCGCCGCGGTAGTAATAGACCAACATACCGGCGAACTTCAGGCTATCGTAGGAGGAAAACAACCTCCAACCGGCAAACGCCAGTATAATAGGGCATTTCATCCCGATGCGAAGCTTCCCATGGGTTCCAGTATAAAACCCCTTGCAGTATATGGTCCCTTTATTGAGGCAGGATATCCCGGCGGTATAATAATTGAAAATATACCGGCAGCCATAGAGGGATGGAAAGGTGGCGAACGCCCATATCCCAGAAATTATGGTGACGGTAACTATTCAGGGCCCACAGATGTACGAAGGGGTATCTTCAAATCCCTGAACGTGGTAGCGGCCAGAATAGTTCTCGAAAGGATAGGGCCCCAGTATGCTGCGGATAAGCTTAAGGAGTTAGGCTTTAATTCAAAGGACGTTTCGGAAGAACCTGCAGCTCTATCCCTGGGTACTCGCGGAAATAACATGATTGAAGCAGCTGGGGCATATGCTGCTATTGCCAACAGGGGAGTTTATCTGGAGCCTATTTCCTTTACCAGGGTTGTTGATAAACATGGTAATGAAATTATTAATGCAAAGAAGGATCAAATTAAACGCGATGTTTTTAAAGAAAGTACAGCCTTTATCCTCACGGACTGGATGGAAGATGTTATAAATGGTGGGACCGCAACAGTTCGTATTAAAAATGGTAATGGCCAAAGAATAAAAGCCGCCGGTAAAACCGGTACTAATAGCGATTTTAAAGGTGTCTTCTTTGCCGGGTTCACGCCATATTATACGGCCACCGTATGGCTGGGACACGACGAATTTCAACCAAGGTTTGTGAAAAATACAACCGGTGGAAAATTCGCTGCTCCCCTATGGGAAACGATTATGAATAGTATACATGTTGACCTTGAAAGTAAGGAATTCTATGACAGAGTACCAGATGGTGTCGTAAGATTCACGGTTTGTGGCGTTTCGGGCAAAAGACCTAACGGCGAGCTTTGTAGTGAGGATATAAGCGGTCATAAACTAGTTACCGAATGGTTCCCCAAAAATGCTATTCCAGGCCCTGATGATGTCTGTGATATGCATGTCCAGATAGAGGCATGCCCCTATTCGGGGAAACCCCCTACACCATACTGTCCTGTTGATCATAGAGTAAAGGCTTCGGCCATACTTCTCCCTAAGGATTCTCCCTATCGTAAGCTTTCGGATAAGGATCTGGAGAAGTATTTGCCCGGTGCTGTTAAGGATTTGGATAGATTGGCAAGCCTGGACTACAATAACCCCAATGATCGACCCTTCTTCTGCCCTATTCATACCGAAGAATGGTATAAGGGAGAATCTGACCGGGAATCAATAACCAACGAGGCATACGCCCTAATCGCCCAGGTAAAGAGCAATATGACAAATCCAAAGTATGTGCCAAAGCTTACCCAAAAGGATATAGACAAGCTCAATCAGGCTATAGCAAAACTCGAGGAGGTCCTAAAACAGGGAATCATTGATATACCTGAGAAACCCATTAAAGATAAGGATAAAATCAAAGATCTACCGATATTTGATGCAAGCCTGGTAGAAAAGGAAATGAAAAACCTTGAAAAATTAAATAAAGATATATTTAGCGCTATAGAAAAGCAACTTGAAAAAGAAAAGCCAGACCCCGAGCCTGTTGATCCGGACCCACCTAACGGGAATAATGATGATCACCCTCCAAATAACGGGAACGGTAATAATGATAATGGTAATAATAATGGTGAAGAGTAAAGAAAAATATGTTTTCAAAAGGGATGGGTTGCCATCCCTTTTGAATATCAGCTTTTTTCCTTAGGATCAAATAAAACTGCAGCCAGATACCCAAATACTATAGCTGCCGTTATACCGCCGGCTGTAGCTGTAACCCCACCTGTAAAGGCTCCAAGGACTCCCAATTCCTTTACACCCTTTATTGCTCCTTTGGCCAAGGCATAACCAAAACCAGGCAAGGGAACCGTAGCACCGGCCCCACCGAATTCCACTATCGGATCGTAGATGCCCAAGGCGGTTAGAATAGCGCCGGCAGTTACGAAACATACCAATATCCTGGCAGGCGTCAGGTTGGTTTTATCGATTAAAATTTGGCCAATAATACAGATTACTCCCCCTGTTATAAAAGCTTTTATATAATCCATAATTTATCCCTTCTTTTCTATCGCTACAACGTGAGCAATTCCGGGTATTGAATCTCCCTGTTGTGATGTAATAATACTGTGTAAAGCCCCGGTAGATGCCATTAGAATGCGATTGATTTCTCCATCTTCCATTTTCCTAAGTAAATACCCGGCCAGAACCACAGCTGAGCAGGCACATCCACTTGCTCCGGCATGGACATCTTGGCTTTCATAAAATATTTCACAACCACAATCTATGAATCGGTCTTCAATGTCATACCCATCCTTTTTTAGCAGATCTATGGTTAATTTCCGCCCATACTTGGCTAAATCACCCGTTACAATTAAATCATAATCATTTGGTCCCCTGCCGGTATCCTCAAAATGAGCCCTGATAGTATCAGCCGCAGCTGGTGCCATAGCTGCACCCATATAATTGGTATCCTTAATGCCAAAATCTATAACCTTACCGGTAGTAACATGAGTTATGCATGGTCCCTTTCCATCACTGGAAAGTAAAACTCCGCCTGCTCCCGTTACGGTCCATTGAGCCGTAGGGGGCCTTTGTACACCCATTTCCAAGGGATATCGAAATTGCCTTTCCGCGGAACAAAAATGGCTGGAAGTAACACAGAGGACATTATCCGCATATCCCCCATCTATTAGAGGTGCAGCCAGAGACATAGTCTGGGTCATAGAAGAACAGGCTCCATATAACCCATAGAAGGGTATGCCCAGACTTCTAGCTGCAAAAGTAGCAGTTACAATTTGATCCAGCAGGTCACCACCAAATAGATAATTGATGTCCCGTGGCTCCATTTTAGCCTTTCTTAAGGTAAGTTCGGCCGTCTCAATAAACATTCTGCGTTCTGCCTTTTCCCAGCTTTTTTCACCCCAAAGATCGTCCTCTATGATTTTATCAAAATATTCTGCAAGGGGTCCTTCCCCCTCTTTTTTGCCCACAATGGATGCCCGGGAAATAATCTTGGGCGGGTTTTGAGTCAGGTATAGTGTTTGACCTCCCATTCTGTGCTTAGACATATTAATATCCCTCATTTTACAAAAAAGCAATTTATTAACCCAACGATCACCGATGTGCTAATCCCATATACCAAAACAGGCCCCGCTATGGAGAATAGCTTAGCGCCTACCCCCAAAACATATCCTTCCCTTTTATGTTCCATAGCCGGTGCAACTATAGAGTTGGAAAATCCGGTTATAGGAACAATGGAACCAGCACCTGCTCTCTTACCAATCTTTTCATAGAGACCCAAACCGGTTAATAGGGCTGCTATAAATATTAAGGTTATTGAGGTAATGGTGGAGGCTTCTTCCTTATTCATACCATAATAGATTTTGGCCAGATTGTTTATAAGCTGTCCAATTGTACATATCAGACCTCCCACTATAAATGCCATCATACAATTTTTAAAAACTTTGGATTTTGGACTTAGGCTGTTGGCATAATCCTGGTATTCTTTATTTATCTTTTTTTGTTTCAAGTCTAAAGAATCCATAGAAACACCTCCCAAACTATCCTTTTCATAAAATTCGATATTATACATACTTCCATTATTGGACTTTAACCAAATCGAGTTTCTCATCAGTATAAAGAAGAATAATAGTTGATATAGTTGAGGATATCCGGTTAATCCCCCTCAACTACGTTTCTTGATTCCCTGTCTTCCATTAGTTTTTTGTCCAGATCCTGTCTGCTTTCTTTTTCTTCCAAGTTCCTACCTTCCTGCTCAATAATTGGTATGCGATGGTAATCCTTTCTCATATTGGACTTTTCCTCCCGATATCTTCATTGGATTTTCAGTAAGCCCCAATAAAGAATAGACCCCAATACTTTCCCCAGGATAATAGCAATAATTAACAAATAGGCCCATTTAATTATTCCTATTCGGATGGATAAAAAGGGGATTACATTCAATACCTCCGTTAAGGCGGATGCTATCATGCCCACGAAGATCCCCATAGGTAGACCGATTAACAAAAGCCAACCTTTATTTGCCCTTACACCAAACCTGAACATATATATTAAGGTAGACAAAAGGCTACCCAAGAGAATTGCAATTTTATACATACCCCTGTAAGCTTCTGTCCTGCTTATATCAATTACTCTTTCAATTACTCCCAGGGCTATAAAAAAGGCAAACATCCCAGCTCCAACCAGAGCCCCACCAGATAACCCCACTATTACAAGTAAAAAAGTTTTCATGGTTTTTTTTGTTTACTACCTCCCTTTGCGGACAGGTAAGAATTAATCTGATTTTTATATTTATGTATCCCAATTTCCAGGGGATCGGGTTTGTTATTTTTATTCTTGTCCGGTAATAACCCAAAAAAAAGTGCTATTCCTAGCCCCAGGCCAATGGAATAAGGTATGCTAATCCAGTATGAACCTGTGGCCTCTTGGCCTGTAACAGCAGTATAGATAGCATCGTGGACTTTATGCATATTTACGTCCTCATGAAAGTACATGATAGCAATGCCTGAACCAATAAAGAGTAACAAGCTGGTTATGAATGCCCTAATTAGGCCAGCAAATCCCTTACCGCTATATTCGTCCTTTTCATGAATATGTATAGTAATCTTGGATTCCCCCGTAGATATGATAGGAATCTCCGGTATGAACTGTCTGATCAATTCAATTACTTCTACAACACTCAAGGTGATAATACCTACACCTTTCTCCTGTAGAATCACCAATTTAGTCAGCTTGTCCCTAACATCCGGCGAACATGACAACTCAGTTATATCATCCAAATAAATATCTTGCCCAGCTTCCCTCTTTATATGGTCTTTCAAATGTAAATATATATAATTATCCATCAAGCAACCCTATCTTCGGTGGATGTTCCAGGATAGAGTGCACAAATTTTGCACCAGAATATATCTTATCTTGCTGTTTCCCGTAATTCCCAACCAGATCCCAAATTAGGAAAGCTGCCCCCAGCAATATTAGGCTAAAAATTATGAACATAAAAATATAGATTCTTTTTTTCGTTGTTGGCACTCTTCCACATCTCCTTTCGTTAATTAGGATTGTAAAACGACTCAATTGTTTAGGTTTCTAGAAATCTAAATCAATACATAATAACCTACATTTTGATGACCTTATTACCTGACTGTACTTATTGGGTATATGGTTATTATGTGTATTGCCTTTCTTTTTTATCCAAATTAAAAACACCCTACCAGGGTGTTAAATGAGTTCTCTCATTCTAAGCAGTACTCTCTTTTCTATTCTCGAGACCTGTACTTGAGATATGCCCAATTCGCTTGCAATATCGTTTTGGGTTTTATCATGGAAATAGCGCATTATGATTATGTATCTTTCACGTTCATCAAGCTTTGATAGTACATCCTTAAGGGCAACCCTATCCACCACTTTCGACATTTGGGCATCATCCATGGAAACCTTATCTATCAAAAGTATAGGGTTGTCATCGTCCTCATAGACTACATCATATATGGAATTAGGTGTCCTGCTAGCTTCCAGAGCATGTACGATATCCTCAGGATCACTTCCTATGGCATCAGCAATCTCTTGTATGCTAGGTTCCCTATGTAATACGTTTTTCAGTTGTTCCTTCATAGCCAGGGCTTTATTTGCTAATTCCTTTAGGGATCGACTTACTTTGATTAATCCGTCATCCCTCAGAAACCTCTTTATCTCGCCCATAATCATAGGTACCGCATAGGTAGAGAATCTCACATTATACTGAGGATCATAATTCCTTATTGCTTTGATAAGCCCTATTACCCCTATCTGAAACAGATCATCGTATTCATAGCCTCTATTCAAGAACCTTTTTATAATGCTTTTTACCAAAGCAACATTTTTTTCAACTAAGATGTCAACAGCTTGTTGCTCCCCCTCCTGAGCCTTCTTTATGAAATCCATTGTTTCTCTATGGGATAAGAGCGTATTTTCACTATTTTCCCAAGCTGCATATCCAGTACTCATTCCGATCTCCCTATCTTATTAATTGAGGATCTTATGTACTTAACCATTCTTACCTTTGTTCCCTGATTTACAGCGGATACAACCTTTACTTCGTCCATAAAGGTTTCCATAACGGTAAATCCCATCCCGCTACGTTCCAATTCAGGCTTTGAAGTATATAGAGGTTGGCGGGCTTTTTCGATATCCTCTATTCCTATCCCTTCATCAGATACTTCAACGACAAACTTGTCGGGATATATGGCTGCATACACTTCAACATAGCCTATATTGTCTTCGTACCCATGGATGATTGCATTGGTAACTGCCTCAGAAATGGCGGTCTTTATGTCGCTTATTTCTCCGAGGGTAGGGTCCATTTGTGAAGCAAATGCGGCAATAGTGACACGGGCAAAGGATTCGTTGCTGGATTTGCTTAGAAACCTTAATTTCATCTCATTTATTTTATCCATATCAATACCCCCCTATATCATTTAAAGCCTGCTTAAGACCATCATAAGCCTTTATGATTTTATATAGCCCTGAGACTACGAAAATTCTATCAATCTGGGTGTTTATACCAGTAACCCCCAGTTCTCCTCCCCTTCTTGATATGATTTTATATCTACCCAAAAGCACACCTAAACCCGAACTGTCCATAAACTTTAATTTTTTCATATCTATTATTAGATTTCTGATGGTTGGATCTTCTAATAAATTATCTATGTATGCTCTTACTTCACTTGATGTATGGTGATCTAACTCTCCTTCTAAGGATACCACCAGGGTATCCTTAACCTTTTTACCTGCTATTTGCAAAACCATAACCTCCCTAACCAATGGAATACAGGACTGTCCCATGCCTTTTATCTATATTCTTCATCTCCCTCTTTTTTCCTTCATAGAATAATAGCTACTATTGTTGGTTGCCCCACAAAAAAATCAGAAGCCCCTCAGTTTATGTCGAGTGGCTTCTGATTCCTATATTTAAACCTCAACCTCTTGGATTTCCACCCTAATGGATTGGCTCTTATTCATATCCTCCAATATCTTATTCTCGTCTTCCCAATCTGCATATTTTATTTTCTCATCCTCGGTAAGTATAACCGCGTCCATAAGCTGCCTGCCCGTCAAGGCTACATCGCTTACATAGGTCTGCATAATGGGATTGTTATCTACTACTATCAATATCGCATATACATATTTCATAATTGCATCCAAACCCCTTTTTATATGGTAAAATAACTGGCATCATAAATCTGACTGATTAACCATATCTAAGTTTACAATACTTTGTATCATAATTCAATAAGCAAACCCTGCTGCCGTTATATAGCGTAGTATTACATATATCCCTTAGCTGGTAAGATACTCCTGCTACATCAACAGCAAGTCCAACCAAATGAATAAATAACCAATTGATTCTAATCTTCCACTTCCTCATCCTCAGTTTCATTTTCTTGAGAATTATGTTCCTCATTTATGCTTTCTATTTCCAATTTGCTGCTCTTTACAGCACTCAAAATTACATCTTCCCTATTATCGATTATACTTAGTTCTTCCGATACTTCCAAATCCCCTATCCGTATGTTTCCCCCCTGCTTAAGAGCCCGGACAGTAACATCAATCTGAGATGGAATATGTTGGGGCAGACCTTCTACAAGGACTGTGTCCCTTTGACGCTGAATTACTATTCCCCTCCTGCTAGCTTCGTAGTTATCCTGTATCCTTATAGGCACATAGGCCTTAACCTTTTGTTCTTCATTTACAACCTGTATATCCACATGTATTATATCTTTGGTGACCGGATCCCTTTGGACTTCTTTCAGTCTAACGGGACCCACAAAATTTTCCGTAGCGATTTCAAAAAAAACATTGTTACCAGCCTTTCTAAGGAGGGTATTCAAGCCTTTACTCTCTATCATTACCTGAGAGGTCTGTCTATCCTTACCATAAACAACTCCGGGAGTGTAACCCTTTTTTCTTAGTTGATGGGCCTTAATACCTGGAGTTCTTGTGTTAGCGACTAAGATTCTCTTGCTCATATGTAACACCTGCCTAATAAATTTATGGCATTATTATCCCCAATAAACTTGGTTTTATTTAGAAATAGATTAATCATCAGTCAGAAATGGCAAAGCTATGGCTACGCCATAGTTTTGCCATGATGACAAATCCATAACCAATGGGCATACTTAAACATCTGGCAGGTGTCCCCTGTAGAATTACAATTCATACTACAAATTGGTGAATCCAGTTTTACAGACACTCATACAGCTTTTTGTACTAAATCTTTTTGTACTAAATAATCCAACTGTTCCTCATCTAAGGTTTCCTCTTTCAGAAGTCTAATAGCGATCTTCTCCAAGAGGGTCTTATTCTCCGTTAGTAGATCTCTTACCTCCATATAAAGGGCGTCTAGAATTCTCTTTGCCTCATCCAGGAAATTATCCTGGACTCCCCTAATACCATTTTCATAAAGCACGTCGTAGTTTAGGAGTCCGGAGCTTTCTGTCATTCCAAATCTCCTGACCATATCTGTCAACACCCTTGTTGCCTTTTCCAAATCGTTAGAAGCTCCTGTAGTAATATTCTCTTTCCCAAATATTATTTCCTCGGAGCAACGACCAGCCAACATTATCTTTATATTGTTTTCCATATCCCTCTTCTTGAAATACATACGGTTGGGAGGGATATTCATGCTAAAACCCCCAGCCCCTTTAGTACTGGGTATTATGGTAACCTTGCTTACCCTGTTCTCGGGAGCAACCAATTTAGTAACAAGGGCGTGTCCGGCTTCATGATAGGCAGTAATCTTTCTGTCCATTTCAGAGATTGTGCTCCTGTCCTTTTTTTCAAACCCGGCAATTACAGTATAAAAGGCTTTTTCTATATGATTATCTTCAATCATACCGCTCCCTTCCTTTGCAGCCAGGATCGCAGCCTCGTTCATTAGATTTTCTAATTGCGCACCACTGAAATAAACGGTTTGCTGTGCCAGCTTTTCCAGATCGACTTCTTTGCTTATAGGTTTATTCTTGCTATGGAGTCTTAGAATTTTTAGCCTGGCCTTGACATCCGGTAAACCTATCTCTATATGCCGGTCAAATCTGCCAGGTCTCAGTAGAGCCTCGTCCAATGTATCCAACCGGTTGGTTGCCGCCACTACTACTATTCCCTCATTTTCATTAAAACCTGACATCTCTGCCAGAAGTGCGTTTAAGGTCTGATCCCTCTCGTCATTACCTCCACCTTCCAGGCCTCCGTCCCGTTTTTTACCCAAGGCATCGATTTCATCGATGAAAATTACGCATTTCCCAACCTGTCGAGCTTTTTTAAATAACTCTCTAATCCTGGAGGCCCCTACCCCCACATAAACTTGAACAAAATCTGATCCGGAAACAGCGTAAAAGGGTACGCCTGCTTCACCGGCTATGGCTTTTGCCAGAAGGGTCTTCCCGGTTCCGGGTGGACCATATAGGATTACACCTCTTGGAAGCCTGGCCCCATATTGAGTATATTTTTCGGGATTATGAATAAAATCTATTAGTTCTTCAACGCTATGAACCGCCTCTTCATTCCCGGCAATATTTGAAAACTTTACTTTTACCGACTCTTCCGGTTTTATGGACATTCCGGAAACCTTGGAAGTCTTCCCTTTAGCTTGAGGTGTCTTATTTGAAATATATAATAATCCAAAAATCAGCAGTCCCATCATAATAGCATAAGCGATTGTTTGGTTTAAAAACTCCTGTCCCCTCTTCTCCTGTACCATTATGCCCTGTATCAGGAGTTCCTCCTTAAATCCTTCCTTCCTGGGATTGTCGGTTATAAACTCGGTATCATCTTTTAAGATCCCGTGTATAGTTGGTCCATCATTAAGGAATACCTTTTCAACACGATTCTCTTCTATTTCTTGTAAAAAATCCTTGTAGGATATCACCTTGGGGGTTGATCTCTTGTTGTGCCATACCCCATATACTAACAATAGAAGTATCCCTACAGCTACCGCAATGATAATTCTATACTTTTTATTCACTGTATCACTCCCCTCTACCTTCTAAATGATTCCACTGTACTCATATCACATAAAGACGTTATACGTTTCTAGTATTACAAAGATATATCATCCTTAAATAAGGCAACGCACTGAACCAGTCAGACAAATATCTTTAACAACTAGGACAAGAGTCAAAAATCTTATTGTAATATCATCATGGATTTTTCTTTGGATATAAATCCACACACCCAATAAAAACGGCCATATTGGCATGGCCAGATTAAGTTTACATAATATCCTGATACTATAACATTATACAAAAACTCCGGTTTATTGTCCATGGAATAGTGTACCAAGGATCATTAATACAAGCACTTGAATAAGGATACAACCATAAGTGGCCTTTCAAGAACCCAGGCTAAAATAATTGTCATGTTATGGTTTATACATATAAATTGTGGGAATAATAACTATAAATGCCAATACTTTATATAAGCGTATTAAGGGGGAGATTTATATGGCTCATAAGGATCCCATTCCAACAAGGCTTTCCAAAAGGGTTAATAATAGATCTAATAAATTGAAAAGGACGATCAGAATAATTTTGGCTGTACCGCTTATAGGCCTGGCCATATTGCTTACAGCTGCATCCTTTATACTGGGAGCAACCATAAGTACGTGGAAGGAATTGGACATAGAAAAGTTGGAGAACATCCAACAATCATCTTTTATTTACGATTATCAGGATGAGAAGATTACCAATATCCATGGAAGTGAAAATCGAATTAAAGTCGCCCTCTCTGATATACCCCAACACGTCCAGGATGCTTTTATCGCTACGGAAGATATTCGTTTTTATAAACATCCGGGTTTCGATATAAAGCGTCTTGCATCCTCCCTATGGCACAACATCAAGGCCAGGGCTTATGTGCAAGGGGGAGGCACAATAACTCAACAGGTGGTTCGCAACGCCTTCCTGTCACAAAAAAAAGTAATGAGCAGAAAGATTCAGGAAATATATCTAGCATATCAACTGGAAAAGAAATATTCAAAGGAGCAGATTCTCGAAACCTATTTAAACCTAATCTACTTCGGTAAAGGGACCTACGGCGTTGAAACGGCCTCCAACAGGTATTTCGGAAAATCCGTTAAAGATCTGACCGTAGCAGAAGGAGCAATGCTGGCAGGTATAATAAAGAACCCAGGCCGTTATTCGCCTCTTATAGATAGGGAAAGCTCAATGAAGAGGAAGGATCTGGTGATTGACCTTATGGTAAAAAACGGCTACCTCACCGCATCTGAAGGGAAAAGTGCCAAGGAAGATCCCATAGAATTGGTAGAAACACCGCCGACGAGTTACGTCCACAGCTATTTTATGGATATGGTGTTAAAGGAAGCGGCAGATATTTTAAAAGTCAAAGAGGAAACCCTGTTCACCAATGGGTACAGGATATACACTACCCTTGATAGGGAACTACAGCAATTTTGTGAGGAACTTTTCGATAAAGATGAGTTTTTCCCCAAAAGCCCGGCAAGTGGGGAAACCAGCCAGGGAGCCTTGGTCGTACTCGATAGTTCTACCGGAGGAGTACGGGCTCTGCTGGGAGGGAGATCAGATGATAAATCCATACGTAAGGCTTTCAACAGAGCAACCCAAGCAAAGCGCCAGCCAGGATCCGTAATCAAGCCACTGGTTGTATATGCCCCTGCTATTGAGAATTTTGGATATACCCCTGCAACCTTTGTAGAGGATGCTCCCATTACAATCGACAACTATACTCCGTCTAATTATGGAGGAAAAACCCGGGGATGGGTAACCATTCGGGAGGCAATAGCCACCTCCATCAATATCCCGGCAGTTAAAGTCCTTCATGATATCGGTGTTAGCAGCGGTGTGTCCTTTGCAAAGGGATTGGGTATACCTTTCGCCGAAGAAGACCGGAATTTATCCGTAGCCCTTGGTGGCTTTCACTATGGTATCAGCCCAATGGAATTGGCCAGGGCTTATATGGTATTTGCAGACAGAGGTAAGTATAAGGAGTATACAACTATCCGTAGAATTGAAGACCCCAAGGGATTGGTTGTGTATGAATTTAATCCCCACAAAACCCAATACGTATCAGAGGAAACTGCTTTTATTATAAATAACATGTTACAGTCATCCGTTGAATGGCAGAACGGGACAGCCAACAGATTGAAACCCCTAGGCATCCCCTTAGCCGCCAAGACCGGGACTGTACAGCTCCCCGACACCCAGGAATTCAGGAAGATAGATGGTACTAAGGATACCTGGATTGCGGTCTACAATCCGGATTATGTAGTAACAGTATGGTTGGGTTTTGATGAGACCACTTCCCAAAACTATTTGCCCGCCAACGCTGTAGGGGGCTCTTTCACAGCTGATATCTCCAGAGAAATATTACAACATATTTACAAAAATCGGAAGGCAAAAAACTTTGAAAAACCCCTAAATGTATTGGAAGTGGAATTAGATGCAAAGGCGTTGAATGAAAGACACCAGGCCTTGTTGGCATCCCCCCTTACCCCTCAAGACCAAATAGTGCTTGAGTATTTCACACGGGGCAATGTCCCACGCCAGGAAACTGATTATTGGGTTATCCCTGACCCTCCAAAGGATTTTGAGATAACCATTGCCCCAAGCGGATTCCCTACTATATCCTTTACATCAACCCAATCCTTTGCTGTGTATGACATATATAGGGCCAGTAGGGGTATGGAAGCTATACCTGTACAACGCTTGAAGCAGGGAAACCAGCCCAGGCTGCAATGGACAGATACATCAGTAAAACCCAATGAGACATATAGCTACTATGTAATAGCTACACATCCTGAAATTACCATGGATGGGGTACATGTACAAAGTCTGCCTACGCCTGTACTAACCCTTACAATCCCCAATATAGGTCATACTGACACCATTGATGGGCAACAGACAGAAGATACCAGACAGGACAATCAAGCAGAGGAAAACAATGTAATATCAATCCAGATTCCCTAAAGCTTCTTTAATGTCCTCAATGGTAATGGCGCTCAGGGGGGTAATGTTACAGGTAAGGGCCTTGTCCAGCTTTTCCCTGGCCCTTTCTTTGTCCCCCTCTTGGGAATAGATAAGGCCCAGATAGTATAGGGTTACGGCTTGATCGTCCTTTTCTTCTTCTGCCCTTTCAAAGTAGTCCTTGGCCTTGTCTACTTGTCCCATTTTGTAGTAGATTTGGCCCAGGTTATCTAAAATAACCGGATCATCCTCATCGTATTCCAAACCCTCTAAGTTGTATTCCAAAGCCCTCTCCAAATCTCCCTTTTGAATAAGTAGGTAACCCAGGGTACCATACACCCTTCCACTGCGATATTTCCTATGTACCTCTTCCATCATTTCCACAGCCACATCAATATCTCCCAGCTTCCAATAGGCTAGGCTAATGTTTATCTTGGCCATTGTTTTATGTTCTTCTTTTGCCGGCAAATCCGTCAGAACCGTACTAAACAATTCTTTGGCTTTTTCAAAATTTCCCTCTCTAAGCATTAACACTCCATAGGACAGTAGGTAGTTTGGTTTGTAAATCCCCAGTTTTTCAGCCTTCTTGTACATATCTACGGCTTTATCAAATTTAGCCCTGCTATGGTTATAGTATCCTAAAAAACCATACAGATTCCCCATAATAGACAAGTGCCATCATCCTTTCCTTTAATAGAAAAACTGTTCTTATTTCACCTGGTTAAATGCTCTTGGCAGCTCTATGGCTGCCGTACAACCCATATTATATGAATTTTAATCAAAAATGTCCACATATGGAAATTACCTATGCATCGGCAAATTGGCTATTGTATAGGGATGTATAGAAACCATTTTTCTCAAGTAGCTCATCATGGCTACCCATTTCTACAATATCCCCGTCTCTCATTACCAAAATCATATCCGCATCCCTAATGGTAGAAAGCCTATGGGCAATTATGAAGGATGTTTTCCCCTGCATAAGGTGTTCCATAGCCCTTTGTATTAACAGCTCGGTTCTTGTATCGACGGATGATGTCGCTTCATCCAATATCAATATCTTGGGATCCGAAAGTATGGCCCTGGCAATAGTTAATAGCTGCTTTTGCCCTTGGGAGATATTACTGGCATCTTCATTTATGACCATATCGTATCCCTCCGGCAGAGTTAATATAAACCTATGGGCATGGGCAGCCCTTGCAGCCTCAACAACCTCTTGGTCACTAGCATCAGGCCTTCCATACCTGATGTTTTCCATTATAGTGCCGGAGAAAAGCCAGGTATCCTGAAGTACCATACCAAACATACTCCTTAAATCTTTTCTGGTTAAGGAGTTTATATCATACCCGTCGATGTAAATCCTACCGTCATCCACATCATAGAAGCGCATTAAGAGCTTCACGATAGTAGTCTTTCCAGCCCCTGTAGGACCAACGATAGCTATCCTTTGACCGGGTTTTATGTCCGCAGAAAAGCCTTTTATAATGGTCTGGTCCTCCTTGTAGCCAAATCTAACCTTTTCAAAGGTCACCCTGCCTTCAATCCCATCAAGCTTATGGGGAATAGTAATATCCTCTTCTTCCTCCTTCTCATCCAGAAATTCGAAGACCCGCTCTGCAGCTGCCGCTGTAGACTGTAGCACATTGCTTATCTGGGCAAGTTGATTAACCGGCTGGGTAAAGTTTCTTATGTATTGAATAAAGGACAGAATATCCCCTACTTCTATAACTTTTCTTACCGCCAGCCATCCACCTAGAATGGAAACTACCACATATCCTAAATTTCCGATAAACACCATGATCGGCATCATCATCCCCGATAAAAACTGGGATTTCCACGCTGAATCATAAAGTTCACCATTAATCTTATTAAACTCTTCTATAACCTGCTCCTCTGCATTGAATGCCTTCATAACATTGTGACCACCATACACCTCTTCAATATGTCCGTTGACATATCCAAGGTTTTTTTGTTGGGCTACGAAATATTTCTGAGATCTCTTCACTACCACCATAACCAGTGCCATGGATATAGGAAGCATTAAAATAGCTGCAAGGGTCATTTGCCAACTAATTGATATCATCATAATAAGCACGCCTATGAAGCTTGTACCCGATGTTATAATTTGACTGGTGCTTTGGCTTAAGGATTGGCTGACTGTATCCACATCATTGGTAACCCTGGATAAGACCTCCCCATGGGTCACGGTATCAAAATACTTAAGGGGAAGCCTGTTTACCTTTTGGGATATTTCCCTTCTTAAATTATAGGATATCTTCTGGGCAACACCGGTAACTATAAAGCCCTGCACAAAGGAGAAGAACGCAGATAAGAGGTACAGTCCAATAAGGATAAGAATAATGTTCCCTAGATACCCAAAATCAATGCCGCCACCTGGTAGACCTGCTATCTTTGCTACCAGTCCTTCAAATATATTGGTTGTTGCTCTCCCTAGTATCTTTGGTCCTACTATAGAAAAGGCTGCACTGCCTATGGCAAAAACTATCACTACACCCAACTGTAACCGATAAGGTCTTAAATACCCAAGAAGCTTGGAAAAGGTCTCCTTAAGGTTTTTGGGTTTCTCGAAGGATCCTGAACCTCTGCCAGCTCCATTTTCCATTTTCCCAGGCCTTCTTCTTGTCCTCTTTTCACTCATATGGCAAGTTCCTCCTCCGATAACTGGGATAGGGCAATCTGCCTATATACCTCGCAGCTCTTCAATAGCTCCTTATGGGTTCCCTGCCCTACTATTCTGCCCTCGTCCAGCACCACAATTTTATCTGCCTTCATTATGGTGTTAATCCTCTGAGCTACTATTAGTATAGTTCTGTCCTTTATCTCCCGTTTCATGGCCCTTCTGAGTGCGGCATCGGTCCTAAAATCCAGGGCAGAAAAGCTGTCATCGAATATTAATACCTTTGGAGCCCTTGCTAAGGCTCTTGCGATGGACAATCTCTGTCTCTGCCCACCGGATACATTGGTACCTCCCTGTGATATTTCTGAATGTATACCAGCTTCCTTTTCATCTATAAATTCCTTGGCTTGGGAAATCTCTATTGATTTTACAACGTCGCCTTCGCTGGCATTAGCATTCTTACCATATTTTATGTTGCTCTCAATAGTACCTTTAAAAAGTATCCCTTTTTGTGGTACATATCCGATCCTATCCCTTAAGTCCCGAAGCCTTATATCCCTGATGTCTATACCGTCCAACAAAATCTGTCCTTTTGATACGTCATAAAACCTGGGAATGAGATTAATTAAAGTGGACTTCCCGCTGCCGGTACTTCCAATAAAAGCTGTAGTTTCTCCCGGCTCCGCTACGAAGGATACGCCCTCTAAAACGCACTCTTCCGCACCGGGGTACCTAAAGAAAACATCTTTAAATTCAATATGTCCTTTAAAATCCTTACCCAATTCCTTTGGATTCATGGGATCGACAATAACCGCTTCCCTATCCAAAACCTCGGAGATTCTCTGGGCGGAAACAGAAGCCCTGGGCAACATTATAGAAACCATGGATATCATAAGGAAGGACATAATAATCTGCATGGTATACTGAATATAGGCCATCATGTCTCCCACCTGGATAGTACCCTCTTCAATTTGATGTGCACCAACCCATATAATGAGTAGCATTATTCCATTCATGATAAGCATCATGGTCGGCATCATAATAGTCATCAGCCTGGATACAAAGAGATTGGTTCTGGTCAAATCCTTATTAGCCCTATCAAATTTATCTTCCTCGAACTTTTGATTATTAAAAGCTCTTATAACCATCATTCCGTTAAGGGCTTCCCTCATGACCAGGTTTACCCTATCCACCAGCTTTTGCATCTTCTTAAACCGCGGTGTAGCAATGGCAAAAAGCACTGTAACCAGGATAAGTACCGCCATTACGCCAACTGCGACTATCCATGCCATAGAAGTATCGGTATTAAGGGCCCTAATCACCCCTCCCGTCCCGAGAATAGGTGCGTAAAACACCATTCTTAACAGCATCACAAGGAACATCTGAACCTGTTGTATGTCGTTAGTACTCCTGGTTATTAGAGAAGCGGTTGAAAAGTCGTCAAATTCAATATTGGAAAAGGAAACAACCCTTCTAAAGACCTTTTCTCGCAGATCTTTCCCCAGAGAAGATGATACCCTTGCTGACAGGAATCCAACCAGTATTGACACTGCCATAGCCAGAAGAGCAATAAGCAACATAATCCCGCCTATTTTTAGGACATAATTGGATTGCTCCTTATGAATGTCGACACCTATAGCCTCATATTCGAGACTAATAAAGTTTATTGCAGATTGGGTTATCATGGAAACGGGCATCCTATCAACTTGCTCGTCAATCATAGCTCTTAATTCGTCAATTCTATCTTTTGGCAAGGCTTTCAAGGCTTCAAAGGGATCCACCCCTTGAGGTAAATCCTCAAAAAGCGCAGCAACCCCTTGTACATTGGATATATCCAGTTCCATACCCCATACTATCAATATGGCTTTCCCAAGAATAGTATTTAGCCTTGCAATTTCTTTCTTATCCAACGTGTCAAAAACGTATAGGCTTTCCTTTTCCAGGGATGGATATTTCTTTAGATAATATTCATATTCCCTATCCGACAGTAGACCTCTGTCCAGCAGCTTATAGCTTTTAGTTACAAGTTCCTCTTCATTTTCCCTTAAAACAGCTTTGATCTTCTCTAATCTATCTACCCTTATAACATCCGGTACGGCATTCTCTATACCCTTCTGCTGGATTCCAACATTGACTATATTAGACATATAATCAGGCAGGGCTAATTCTGCCATAGCCTGAACAAAAAGCAGAACTACAATTATTAGGATTGTAAAGATAAATGGCTTAATTTCCTTAAGCATCCGCAACATTGTTTTCCACCTCGATTTCCTGATACCCGATCCCCTACATGAGCTTCTTTTTCCATCTATTGTATGGGTATAATAATGATGAAGTTTAAGATCTGTACAAAACAAAATATGAAGAATCTTAATCTATTCATATCACTATGTTATCACAATTTGTAGTAATCTAAGAATATCATCTATATTAGCACTCTTGTTTTCTACAGTCAATATGTGGAAAAATATAAATAATCTCTCTATATCTATACCCAAACTGGAAAATTAACCAATCCGATTTCTCCATTAATTATGGTGAAAAAACTTTCTATAAAAAGAGGATTCCCTAACTATTTGGCGAATTAAGGAATAAAGATAGAATAATTTCCTAATATCAGGAGTGATCATTATGAGTGACCTAACTGATTATGAGGTTTTAATAAACAAGATTCCTGGTATCATCTCTTCTCGATTTGTTACCAATTCAGATAATGAGATCATTGAGCTCCACGTATTAGCCAACATTTATCGCTCGCCAAAACAGCTGGTTAGGGATATTCAATCGGCTTTACTAACTACATATAATATAAAAATTGATCACAAGATCATAAGTGTTGCCCAAATAGATGACGGGGTATTAGGCCCTAGAGAGCAAAGGTTCAACTTACATTTTGTAAAAGTTCTTTCAGAGGGACCCAAGTCCCAGGTCGAGGTGATCCTATTAAGGGATGATGAATCCTTCCTAGGGGTGGCTCAAGGTGGAAACTCCTTGGGCAGTCGCATGCGTTTGATATCCAAAGCTACCTTAAATGCAATAGAAAATGCCCTGGGCTTAGAGTATGTGTTTATCCTGGATGACGTTACCCCTGTTCATGTATCAGGCAATAAAGCCTTTATGGTAACCGTATCCCACCTGTTCGAATTAGGTGAAGAGTTGTTATGCGGGTGTTGCATAGTCACCAAGGACGAAAATGAAGCGGTGGTAAAGGCAACCTTAGATGCTATCAATCGCAGAGTTGTCAGATATTTTAAATAACGCCATTAATAGGCCAAACCATCTATAAAATCCTTAATCAACCCAATTTAATAGCGGAGCGGATATGGCCTGTCTGACTAGCTGATGACAGAGATTATATTAGGAGGCTATATCTAGATGAAAAAGATAGTAGTTAAGGTATTAGTTGCACTGTCTGCATTACTTTCCTTGATACTTGCCGGCGGTGCCAGTGTAGGCTGGTATTAATCTAAAATGGTTTGGCCTATTCTTGTCTAGAAAGGTGTTTAAGCATGGATAAAAAATCTATAGCCTTCTTATCGTTTACTATATCCATCGGTATTCTTATTTTAGGATTTTCCATATACAAAATTTTTGGACAAGTCAAGTTTTTTGATATCTTATATTGGATACTTTTAGCCGGCCTTTGCCAATCCTTTTTAGTGGTATTTAATAAGGATCGTTATGTAAGCGTGGTATTTGCAATAATATTCGCGGTCCAACTCACCTACGGTACATATCACAGTGTAATAATAGCCGCAGGGAGCCAAGTTTTTTTTGTGTACAAGGAAAAGCCCCAAACCTATAGGCATATTTTCAGTGTTCCCCCATATAAGACTCTTTTTAACGTAGCAAATGTTTGTATATCGGCTTTCATATCGGGGTCAACATTGGAATTTTTATCAAAGGTATATGATCTAAACATAAAGATGTTTGCATTTACACTACTTATGTTGATCTACACAATTTCATATGCTCTATTAAACACCGGAATACTTATGGGCCTCATGTCTTTTCTTAACAAAGATTCGTTTTTTAAGCTTTGGCTCGGCCTTATGTCCTGGATACTACCGAATTTTGCTACCATCGCTCCTTTTGGTTGCTTTATTGCCCTTCTATATAATCAACCTCAGGGGAAAATTTATATCGCCTTGCTGGTAGGACCGCTGCTGTTGGCTCGCCATTCCTTCCAATTGTATCAAAATTCCAAGGAGCTATATTACAAGACAGTTAAAGCCCTCACAGCCGCTATTGAAGCAAAGGATCCTTATACGGAAGGCCACTCGCGTAGAGTTGAAGGATATGCCCGTCAAATTGCACAAGAGCTTAAACTTGATAAAGCTACCATCCATTCTATAGAGGTGGCTGCTCTTCTCCATGATATAGGCAAAATAGGTATTAACGATTATATTTTAAATAAGAAGGAGAATCTCAGCGATTCAGAGTTTTCCCAAATACACGAGCACCCTATAATAGGTTTAAAAATATTGGAGGATATTGAACTACCCTTTAAAAGTAAAGAAATAATAAAGTTTCATCACGAAAGATATGACGGTAAGGGATATCCACTAGGACTTGGAGGGGACCAGATCCCCATAGAGGCATACATCCTTTCTGCTGCTGATGCCTATGATGCTATGACCTCTAATCGCCCATACAGGGATGCGATGCCGCCAGCAAGAGCAGCTGAAATACTGATTGCAAACAGCGGCACCCAGTTTCATCCCGATGTCGTGAATGCCTTTATCAAGGTACTGAAGCGCAAAAACATAAATACTCAAAAAAGGGAAATGGAAGACAATGTTGATTGAAGGTATCATAATCGGTATAGTAACAGGTTATCTAAGAGGAGGCAGACTCCGCCGCCTTGCTAATCTTAATCTAAAAGCTTATTATCTGCTTTTCATAGCTGTAATAATAGAAATAACCCTTAATTATGTCTTAATTAATCATAATGACATTATACTGGAGGCTTATTCTCTTATCGCAGTTGTAATTCAATACCTGCTCATATTTGTATTTGTAGGTCTCAATTTAAATAAACCCTATACCTGGCTAATAGGAACTGGCGTTTTACTTAATTTTATCGTTATCGTTGCTAACTTCGGGGCTATGCCGGTATCCTCTCAAATACTGAGTTTGGCTTCGCCATCAAAGAAAATGACTCTGCTTGGAGAAGGTAAATTCTATACTTATAAACTGGTGGAGTCCGGCGTCCTTCTATGGTTTTTAGGTGATATTATTCGCATCTCCTTTCCCCTACGACATTTTATAAGTATAGGTGATATATTGCTATCTGTGGGCGTCCTTTTGTTGATCCAAAAATCCATGACAGAACCGGAATATGATCAGCAAGGAGTTGCCTAAAAACCCTTATCCCTTATCCAACTTGCCATATCTTGCAACATCTCCTCTCTTTTTGCCCCGATCTTTACTTGGGTTAAGGAGTCAGCAATATGTTCAGAATTGAATAGGCATCCTTGCAAGATTTTCGGAATCATCTCTATAAGGGCTTCATCCATGGCATCAGAATACACATGAGCCTTTGCTATTCTGGCCTGCTCCAGTTCTAAACCTAATTGAATTCCTCCCCATGGAAATCGCGTGTTCAGTTCAATATCAAATTTAGGAGACTCTCCAAAACGCCACTCCCAAGATTTGTATTTCTCATTGAGCCTATTTAATGAATCCTGATCGATTCCCTCTTCCCCATATCTGATATCCTGGGTCTGCCCGTACACCCGCTCAAATGATTTTATCAGACCTTGAATCATGCTTGGTATATCCAGTCCGGGGTTGTACTCGCATAGATTGACTACTCTTGATCTTATGGATTCAATACCTTTTGAACGAATCTTATCCTCGGGCACTTCCAGATACCTGGTCAATTTCTCCATATTGGCCGATATCAGAATAGTGCCATGGTGTAGGGCAGACCTTTTTCGGAAGCAAAAGGCATTTCCGGAAAATTTCTTATCATCTACAGTCAGATCATTCCTGCCGCTAAAAACTGCCTTGATACCCATGTCATTTACAGCACCCAATACGACTTCCAATTGCTTGTTCACATCGTAGTAGCGTTTATCCACCAAAAATGAAAAGTTGAGATTGCCCGTATCATGAAAGACTGCCCCACCGCCGGAGCTTCTGCGAGCCAGCTTACCCCCCTCTGATTCCAGTAGCTGTATTCGGCATTCCTTCCAAGCGTTTTGATTCTTTCCTATTACGACAGTATTTTGATTCTGCCACAGGTAAAGTATGCATTCCTTGGGCTTTACGTCCTCTAATAGGTATTCTTCTATTGCTAAGTTTCTCCATGGATCTAAATTGTTTCCTATCACTATTCTTGTGTTCATTAGCCCGGGCATGAATATTCACGTATTTGATGGCGTGAAAATGCCCATCCCCCCTTTATGTAGAATCTTCTATGAATTTTCAGACAGTCTGAGTATTTCTCTCAATACTTCCTCTCTCTTGGCATTGACTTCGTTAAAGTCCATGGCTTCAATATAATACCTTTCCAACTGCCCATGAACTTCCCTTGCCCTGGATATAAAATCAACCGCCCTATCTATCAGATGATAAAAACGCTTTTTTGCCGCTCCCATATCATCTGCAAACTCCAGGATAGCTTTATTCATTAAATAATCATCAAAGTCTATATATGACTCAAAGGACCTGTCCCCCAAAATTAAAATATTGTTTCCCAGAACTTGGTTCACATTGACCAATACTCTTTTCAATTGGGGAAGAATCAAGATATCCAATTCTCCAATATCTATTGGGGAATGAAACTGTTGGGTAGAGAGTCCCAGGTCTTCGGCCTTCTGGGCTAACCGGCTTATAGCCTTCCCCACCCCCGATCCCGGTCTGCCCGAAAAAGCATAGACCTTATGATCGGGCTCAACCAGGCTATTAGTATAATTACGTATACCTTTACCGCTTATGGCTGTCGCAAAGAAGTGAGTATGGTGTGCTTCCCTTGTGGAAAAGTCCTCATAGCCCTTAAAGAGGTCAATCATCACTTGCCTTAAGACAGAGTTATATTCTTTTTCGTTAAAGTCATCTTCAACATAGGATCTCCACTCATCATAGGCGATTCTGGCTTCTCTTAGGTGATTATAGGCCGATTTAAACAATCTGGCGCCCCGTTTGTTTAGTTGTAAAATCTCTTCCTTGTATTTAGCCAGTATGGTTTCATCCCAATACTGGCCCAACCAGACTATATCATCGGTTATGCCCGGGTTCCTAGGATCTACAGTATGGGGCGATGTACCGTCCAACAGTGCAATCCCCAATTCCGGTATGGATATGGCATCCAAAGAATCCGGATCTGTTGGGCACCGATATTCTACCAGATCAAAGCCTAAATCCAGCATATGGCTTCCTATCCCGGCCATAAATGTGGACTTGCCCGCCCCCGGACCCCCTTTTATTATATAGCGTTTGACATAATCCCCACCGATAATGTAATCAAAAAAAGAATGAAACCCCATAGGAGTGTTACCCCCGGGAAAAACCCTTCTTACCTTGCCTTTACTGCTCATACTTTTCCGTCCCCTTCCATAACCATATTCTACTTTCTATGATATGCGGGTATAGCAATTTTGGAAGGCCTTACTTCGTAAGTAGAGAAGCAATTATCATAACCAATCCCGTTATCTGATAGATTCCTATAGTACCGGCATTTGCCTTAATTAGCTTTGGGATGTTGTTGAATTCCTTTCTGGCTATTTTAACGGACCTAAAAGCCAAGGGTATGCTAATCCAACCAATTAACCATATAATGTTCCTATACAGCGCTGCAACCAATATAAATGAGGCATAGGCCAAGATAAACAGCAATCCATATACCAGAATACCCTTCTCTTTCCCCAGCCTTACTACCCAGTTTTTTTTATTGCCTTTCATATCCGCTTCATAGTCAGGATATTGATTGATCCATAATACGTTGGCTATAAGGAATCCCAATGGTAGTCCGACTATCATGACTTTAAAGTCAAATCTCCCGGACATAACCAAATAGATTCCCAAGGTTATCAAGGGTCCAAAGGTAAACCCAACAGCAAATTCCCCCAATCCCCTGTAGGCAAATTTCAAAGGTGGAACGCTGTAGAATATGGATATAAGGACTCCCAATAGACCCACCCACAAAACTCTTGGTTCTTTAAAGACCACAATCAACAGACCTATACCACAGGCAGAGGCAAAGGTACCCAAAGCAATGTACATGACTTCCCTCAGGGTAAGTTTGCCCTGGACTATGGTCTTTTTCCCGCCACTGAAGGGAGTTCTGTTCTCCGGGGCTATATTTCTATCTACACCCGTTTTGTAGTCTATATACTCATTAATGGCATTTTTACCTATTTCTATAAGGTAGATACCCATCAGTGAAAGGATGAACCATAGAAAATCGAATCCGCCTGTTACGCTATAGGACAATGAGGCCCCTACCAACATGGGGACCGTGGAAGCAATCCATATCTTTGGATCTGCCAGCTGCCAAAATCCGCCCCATAGACGTTTGAGTTCTGCAATTTCCATAATCCCATACTCCATTACTATAAGATATTATGTTTAGACAGTATAACAAAACTTCTCATCCGGTTCCTATACAATGGACCTTAACGAATAACCCTCATGGAATTCAATACGGCCAGGAGTGCTACCCCCACATCGGCAAAAACCGCCTCCCACATGGTAGCAAGGCCAATGGCCCCCATAAGCAATACGATTCCCTTTACGCCCAGAGCCAATGCAATGTTTTGCCATACTATTCTTCTTGTTTTTCTGGATATTCTAACCGCATCTACTATTTTTTGTGGTTCATCCGTCATCAGAACTATATCCGCAGCTTCTATAGCAGCATCGGAACCCAGCCCACCCATGGCTATTCCTACATCAGCCCTTGCCAATACGGGTGCATCGTTGATACCGTCACCAACGAAAACCAGTTTCCCCTTGGAGGTTTTGCCTTTTGCTATGGCTTCCAGCTTCTCTACCTTTTCATGAGGCAGGAGTTGTGAGTATACCTTATCCAAACCCAGTTCCCGGGCTACCTGCTCACCAACCTTCCTGGTATCCCCTGTAAGCATGGTCAAGGTTTTCACGCCTAAGCCTTTCAGCTCCGCAACAGCCTTTTTGGCATCTGTTTTTAGCTCATCAGACACTACTATATTACCCATATACTGGCCATTTACTGCAATATACACTATAGTACCAATGGCGTCAATTGCTTTATATTCGATGTTGTTGGACTGCATTAGCCCCTCGTTACCGGCCAGAATCTCTTGATCCTGCGTTGTGGCTACTATACCATGTCCTGGTATCTCCCTATATCCCTTTATCTGGCTCCCATCTATTTCCCCACTATAGGCATGCAAAATGGATTTGGCGATGGGATGTGTCGAATGGCTTTCCCCCAATGCCGCATAATGCAATAGGTCTGACTTTCCGATTCCCTCAATTGGGTTGATTTGCGTAACTGCAAAAATTCCTTTAGTCAAGGTACCGGTTTTATCAAAAATTACGGTATCGATCTCTGTCATGGCCTCAAGAAAGTTTCCACCTTTTACTAAAATACCACGTCTGGATGCCCCTCCTATTCCGCCGAAAAAGCTCAGGGGAATGGATATGACAAGAGCGCATGGGCATGAAATTACTAAAAAGATCAGGGCTCTGTAAATCCAATCGGAAAAGCTTTCAGATGGCATTACCAAGGGTGGTATAACTGCCATAGCCAGGGCTAGAAATACCACAAAGGGAGTGTAATACCTGGCAAAACGGGTTATAAAATTCTCGGTCGGTGCCTTTTTGCTACCAGCATTTTCAACTAAGTCCAGGATCTTTGATACAGTAGACTCACCAAAGGGTTTTGATACCTCTATCCACAATAGTCCATTGGTATTTATAAAGCCTCCCAGTACTTCGTCCCCCACCTTTACATCCCTGGGGATAGATTCGCCTGTCAGGGCTGAAGTATCCATGGTCGATTGACCTTCAATAATATATCCATCCATGGGAACCTTTTCACCGGGTCTGACGACTATTACATCCCCAGGCTTTACTTCTGTGGGAGATACCTTGATAACCTGTTCTCCTGTTTTGAGATTTGCAAAATCAGGTCTTATATCCATCAAGTTCGCGATGGACTTTCTGGACCGGTGAACAGCCATATCCTGAAATAACTCACCTATCTGGTAGAACAGCAAAACCGCAACCCCTTCAGGGTATTCCCCGATAATAAAGGCGCCTATGGTTGCAATGGCCATTAAAAAGTTTTCGTCAAATATCTGCCCCTTAGTAATATTATTTACGGCCTTTTTTAAAACATCCACCCCAATGGCAAAATAGCTGACCAGAAATAGGGTAAATTTTATAGGGAATGTGGACTCCACTAATAAGGCTATGATAAAAGGAATAATTCCAAATATTAGCCTAATCCATCTTCTTTGTAAATCCTTTTTCATGATACCTGTATCCTGTACTTCTTCACCGTCCTTATCAAGTACAGTGACACCAGGTTCCAGTTTCATTACTGCCTCTCTAACCATATCTATTATGGCATTCTTATCCCAATCTGATTCTATCATCATGGTTTTGTTTGAGAAATTCACTGTTGCATTATTTATTCCGTCTATTCCTTTTATGCCATTTTCTATTTTAAGCGCACAGTTGGCGCAATCTAACCCCTCTAAAATTAGTTTGAATCTTTGCTGCATGTAAACCCCCTCCTGAAGTATAGAATAGCCAATTATTCATTTACATGGGCCAGGCCTTGAGCAAATACTTGTCTGATATGATCATCGTCAAGGGAATAATAAATAACCTTCCCTTCCCTTCTATATTTGATCAATCTAGCTTGTCTAAGAACCTTTAACTGATGGGAGATGGCAGACTGGCTCATGGATAACAGTGCTGCCAAATCACAAACACACATTTCCGAAATGGATAGAGCGTACAGGATATTTAAACGTGTCGGATCTCCAAAAACCTTAAAAAATTCAGCCAGTGATATAATGGTCTCATCTGCTAACATCTTTTCCCTTACATCATTTACTACATCCTCGTGAATAATTGTGTATCCACAGGTTTGAATGTCATCCTTATCGGTTTTCATTATATCTCTCCCCAATCATATGAATATATGTTCATATGTTATA
>ERZ773359.821-NODE-821-length-44480-cov-16.096162_pt1 | contig 44480 bp, 44 predicted proteins | sample MGYA00374955_ERZ773359 | MGnify/ENA primary metagenome ERZ773359 (study PRJEB29098, sample SAMN04486028) | biogas fermenter metagenome | study: EMG produced TPA metagenomics assembly of the Biogas fermentation microbial communities from Germany - Plant 4 DNA1...
GAAACTGAATATGAAAAGGCTGTTTCATTACCTATGGTTTGAAACAGCCTTTTTATTAATATTTATAATTAACCATGCAAATCTATTTACCATCCCAAATCTGAAACTTGAAATCTGAAAACTGATCTTAGCTCTGCACTATTATGAAAGTTTACCCGCTACAAATCCTGTAGAAAAGGCTATTTGAAGATTATACCCTCCTGTTTCGGCATCAACATCTATAAGCTCACCAGCAAAGTATAGATTTTTAATTATCTTTGATTCCATTGTAGAGGAATTTATTTCTTTAACATTTACTCCCCCACTTGTAACCATTGCTGCTTTTATGCTTATTGTATCTTCTATAGTTAATTTCATTTCTTTTATATTTTCTATTAATTTAATTTCATTACCCTTTTTTAAGTCACTAGCTTTTATCTTTTCTATGCCTAAGTTCTTTCCTATTATTTCTATGAATTTTCCAGGAAGATATCCTTTTAAATTATGTATAGCTAATTTACCCTTGTTAGATCTAATTATTTTTGATAATTCATCCTTTGACTTGTTTCTTAGAAAATCTAATCTTATTTCTATATTCTGCTTATCTAAGATTTTATTTATATAAGATGAAAACTTTAAAACTGCAGGACCTGATATTCCAAAATGAGTGAATATTATATCTCCGTCCTTTTGAATTCTCTTATTTTTAATTTTTGTTTTTATTACTACATCCTTCATAGATATACCCTGAAGTTCTTTTATAAATCCTTCTTTTATTACTAGGGGTATTAAAGCCGGATACTGAGGGTTAATTTTATGACCATGTTTTTCTAAAATACTATACATGGTTCCATCGGAACCTGTATTAGGATAGCTTTTTCCACCAGTTGAAATTATTACCCTATCTCCATAGATTTTTTCATTATTCTCAGTTATTATACCTTTAATTGTCTTATCAGAAATTATTAGATCTTCTACTTTTGTATTGTAAAGGATTTTTACTTTTTTTCTTTTTAAATCATTCTTTAATACTTCTATAACTTCATCGGCTTTGTCACTTTTAGTATATACCTTATAATCATTTTCAAATTCAACCTTATATTCTAACTTTTGATTTTTAAAGTAATTTAACAAGTCTTCATTTGTAAAAGAGTATAAAGCACTATATAAAAATCTATTATTTGTAACTATCTTTTCAAAAAAATCATCGATATTTCTATAATTGGTAATATTACATCTTCCACCACCAGTTAGTTTTAATTTTTTCCCTATTTCATTATTTCTTTCAATTAATATTACTTCATTTTCCCTTGCTGCAGTTAATGCTGCCATAATTCCTGCAGGGCCAGCTCCTATTACTATAACTTTTGACATAAATATCTCCTTAATTCTATAAAATTATTAAATTTATTATATAATAAAAAGGGCTTGTCATAACAGCCCTTTATTTATCATTATTTAAAACAAAATTTCTCTTCATCTCTAGTAAATCTTCTAAATCATTTATAAACTGCAATAATTGAGCCCTATTTTCAAATTCTTCCCTTGTTTTAGGTAAAGGCATTACTTTAAAATCCTTTCTTAGCACTTCTACATCTTCCAAAAGTTCTTTACAATCATTACTTTCATGAAGCTGATCTGCAACTTTTTTAGTTAATTTTGCAATCATATGGGTTTGTTCAAAAGACATATAAAATTTTTCAAAATGACTTCTTAATTTTTTTATTGTATCAAATTGATTTATTCTCATATTAACATATTCTACATAATAAGAATTTCCCTTTGAAAACTTATTATTAGCGATTTTATATGCATTATCTAAAGCAGAATAAAGTCTTTTTTCAATATCCTCCATTAGCTTTCCTTCATCTATATCTATAGTATACGTTATTAATGATTTAGACATTTTAGTTAATATTTTTTTATATCCTTCTTCTATATATTCCTTATCTTCATTAAATTTCTTTTCATAAGAAGGCATAAATAAATTTGCTATAGATGCCACTGATATGGCAATAAAGGTAATTAAAAATTCATTTACAATCCAATTAAAGTTAATTTGTTCTGCAAGAAGTAAATGAGTAGATAATACGGAAGCAGGCACCATTCCTTCTAAAATATCTAACTTTGAAGTGATAGGAATAAAAATAATTAAAAATACTCCGAAGGTAATAAAGTTTTGGCCAATATAATTATATATTACAAAGGATAATAAAATTGATACTGTACAAGCTATTATTCTCTTTTTAGCAAATTCTAATGACTTTTTTCTTGTATCTTGAATACTTAAGATTGCTATAACAGCTGCTACTGCAGAAAATTGCACATTTAGTAAATTTCCTATTTCAAAGGCTATTGCTGCAGATATAGACATTTTTACTGCTAGATTATCTAAATATTTCATTAAATACCTCCTTTACTTAAAATTATGCTTTGCATAACCGCACCTTTTACATAAATCTTCAACTGCTTTTCTTCTTGAAAAACCTTCATAAATTTTTTTAGCCCTCTCTGATTCAATGATACTTTGTAAATCTTCTTCAAATATATTCCCAAGATTTATTGATCCTTCACTATCTAAACAACAAGGGACAACGGTACCATCTACTAATATTCCAATTTGATCTCTTAAGCCATAACAAAAGACATCTTGGCTTATTAGGCTTATATTAGAGTCTGGCCAGCTAAATTTTTCCGCCATATTTAAATATATTCTTTCCTTTAATTTAACTCTATTTTTTTCTTTTAGTACTTCTTTTAAATCAAAGTCTAAGCTTAATTTTTCTTCTATTAATTCTAGTATATTTAAATTTAAGCTATTATCAGCCTTCAATTCTTCTGTATCTATATTCCAAAGTCTTAAAGAAAAAATTGTATTAGTTTTTTTATTCCCTTCATTTATAAAATTTAATATATTTATAAAATACTCATTAAAATTTATATTGCTATCATTTGCCTCAAAACTATGAAGGGAAATATTAATCTGCCTTACCCCGCCATTATTTATGATAATATCCTTTACTGAATTTACCAATGTTCCATTAGTAGTTATATTTACATATAAATTTTCTCTTTTTGCAATTTTAATAAAGTCCTCAAAATTCTTATTTAAAAAGGGTTCCCCCATAAGGTGCAGATAAATATAATTTGTATATCCCTTTATTTTCTTAACTATAATTTCAAATTCTTCTTTTGTCATAAATCCTGCTTTTCTCTTTGTTTTAGGACAAAAATTACAACTTAAATTGCATACATTTGTTGTTTCTATATATATCTTTTTAAATCTAGCCATCTTTTACTCCCATCTAATACTACGATTATACTAAGCTTTCTCAATCATATAAAATATCCTGTCGAATTATAATTGTAACATATCGAAGTCTAAAATTATATATTTGTAATATGATATTAATTTTAAGGATGTGAATTTATGAACCCTTATAATGTTCTTGGTGTGAGTCCAAATTCTTCTAAGGAAGAAATTATTAAAGCATATAAAAACATAGTTGATAAATATAATTCAATTGAAAATCTAGATATTGAAGAACAAAACTTAATAGAAGATGCTATTGAACAAGCTAATTTAGCTTATGATACTTTAGTTAATGGAAATATATATAAAGAAATACGCTCTCTTATTGATAATGATAGTATTACCCTAGCTGAAAGCAAATTAAATATATTAGATTTAAAAGAGTCTGCAGAATGGAATTATCTTAAAGGTTTCGTTTACCTAAAAAAAGGTTGGTTCGATGTTGGAATTCAACATATAATAACTGCAAGTGAAATAGATCCTGGAAATGAAGAATATATAAAAACAGTAGAAACTTTAAAACTGAGAGCAAATGATATAATCAACTACTATAAACAAATGCAAATGGCAAACAATATAAGCACTAATAATATGAATAACACAGGTAACCCTGGTAATATGGGTAATATGAATATTATGGGCAATATTAACAATATGAATCCTTGCGGAAATAACTCCAATATGATGTGGAACGGAATGTGCTAATTCAAAACGCAAAATTCGAAATGCACAATGCTCAATTGAGTTCATAATTCAGGCGGGCCAAATTATTAAAATATAAAGGGGCTGTCTACGACCAATATCTCTATGGCATTGTTCGCAGACAGCCTCCTTGTAATTATTATGTTTTTAGTTATAACATTTTATTTTCAGCTTTTTTGAAAATCCTCCTACGCTGTGAACTTTACAATGTGCACTGAAAACTATTATTCCAGTTGTGTTAGCAGTCTTCTCATTATATCTTTTAGTTTATTTTCTCCAGTATCTTTATGTACTGCTGCTATTATTAGTTTTATATCATTATCAGAGGTATCCCATTTGTAGGCCTTCACATCCATTATGGCTTCTTCTTCAAAAATACCTTCTAAATCTGTTGCTATTTCTTCTGATAAACTAATATACTCTTCAAATAATTCGTCCTCTGTTAAGTCTTCTATAGAGTAATCATCTTCAATAATTCCATTTAAGGTTTCTATGCTTATGCTGAGGTTATATGCTGCTGTATCTTCTCTTTTTGTACCCTTACTCATATCTTTAATAACTTTAAATTCTGATTCTTCTTCTATTTTATTTTTTATTTCCTCTGTATCTAATACTGTTCTTCCAAAAGCTATATACATAACTATCTCTCCCATTTGTAATTTTTTATAAATAAATATATTTCAAAAGTCATTTTTATTATATATTATATTACCCAATTGTAAACAATCTATTATATATTTGAGAAAATTATTGTTCTTAAAATTATTCTTTATTATAATAATTATATTAACTTTAGGAGAAAGAAGTGATTTAATAATGTATTTTCTTAGGTCCTTTTATGGTGTAGACCTATTAACTTTAGTATTATTTTTAATAAGTTCTATATTCAATATTTTTGATAGTAAAATATTTTCTTTTTTAGGCTATTTATTATTTTTATATGGTCTTTTAAGAACCTTTTCAAGAAATAAATATAGGAGAAGAAATGAACTAAATAAATTTATATATTATATAAACAAGCCACTAGCAAAATTTAATCTTGCTATACCAAATAACTTACCACCTTTTGATTATGAAAGTCTAGATTACTACATAAAGATATTAAAAAATAAAATCTATCAAAAGAAACATTATAAAATAGTAAAATGTCCAAACTGTAGTCAAAAATTAAGACTTCCAAGAAAAAAGGGAAATATAATTGTTACCTGCAAAAGATGCTTACATAAGTTTGACTTAAGAACTTAAACCAATTGAGAATAGACCATTGACAATGGCAATTTAGAAAGTTTTTTACCTAAATGAAAAACAAAAAAGGCTGCTGCACTAAGGGATTTAAATACGTAGTGCCCAGCCTTTTTTACTATTTTTCCATAATTCAGCAAAGCTGAATTATCTCCTTAACTGAAAATTGAAAACTGAAAATTGAAAACTGAAAACTGTCTACGGAATATCCACTCCTCTTCCGGCAACATAAATTTCAAACCATTGATCTCTTGTTAGTTTAATTTCAGTAGCATTAACTGCAGCTTTAATTCTATCTAGCTTACCTGAGCCAACTATTGGTGCTATTTTACTTGGATGCATTAAAATCCATGCATAAACTACCTCTTCTATTCCCTTGGCTCCAACTTCATCCTTTACCTTATTTAAAACTTTCCTAACTCTTACTGAAGTTTCATCCTCTCCTTTGAAGATTCTTCCCCCTGCAAGCGGTGACCATGCCATTGGATAAACTCTTTTCTCTAACATTAAATCTAAAGTTCCATTTTCAAAATGCTCTAAATTTAAAGGCGAAACTTCTATTTGATTTGTAACAAGCTTTTTATCTAAGTAAGAATCTAACATATTAAACTGAGGTGGAAGGAAATTAGATACACCAAAATTTCTAACCTTTCCTTCTTTGTGTAATTTATTAAAAGCCTCTGCAACTTCTTCTGGATTAAGCACCGGATCCACTCTATGAATAAGTAATAAATCTATATAATCTGTATTGAAATTCTGTAGAGATCTTTCTACCGATTTTATAATATGCTCCTTACTTGTATCGTAGCAATGACTTTTATTCTCTGGTCTATTTTCTGAAACAAGCTTTATACCACATTTAGTAACTATCTCAAGCTTTTCCCTTAATCCCTTTTTTAAGGAGAGAATTTGTCCAAATCTCTCTTCACATAAATAGCTGCCATAAATGTCAGCATGATCCACAGTTGTAATACCTAAATCATAGGCATTTTCTAATAATTTTAAAACTTCTTCTATAGGCATATTCCAATCTATAAGTCTCCAATAACCATGAACTATTCTAGAAATAGATAAATCTTTGCTTAATTTAATTCTCTCCATAATAAAACACCTTTTCCTTCTATTATTTATATTGCTTTTTTTATTATAACATTTTTATTTAAACTTTTACATAATAAACAACAAAAGGCGTTGCATTATGTCCTGCAACGCCCCCTAGCCATAGTCAAATTATAAATAACTAAACTCTGACTACAGTCATGTTTTGTACCCTAATAAAAAATTTATACCTAATTTTAATAGTTACACTTATAAAATTAATAATAACTATATCTTATAATATCGCTTAGATTTTACTATTGTTCTTGTAATAGTTGAAACTAATATTATACCTATAGCTAAAACTCCTGCAGAAACTAAAGTTGTTATTCCTATTTCTAAGGAAGTTATTATATTACCAGTTATAGCTTCATACATTGTATAATACATCCCGCCTCCTGGAACTAATGGTATTAAGGCTGCTATAATAAAAGTTGTAACAGGAGTTTTTAAAATTCTAGCAAAGATTTCTGAATATGCACTTAAAGCAACTGAGGCAAAAAACATGGATGTAGTATCTGTAGCTCCTAACCTAAGAGATAATTTATAAACAAACCATCCTAAGGCTCCACAAAGGGAAGCAAAGAATAGATTTTTACCTTTAATATTAAATATTATCCCAAAACCAAAAGATGCTGTAAATGCTGATATTGTTTCTAAAATCATTTTATAATCCCCCAAAAGTATTAATCCAAAAGCTTAAAATTACACCAGTCCCAACTGCAACTCCTATTGCTGTTAAAAAGGCTTCTACAGCTCTAGCTATTCCTGATACTAAATCTCCTGCAATTGTATCTCTTATTGCATTAGTTATAGCCAGACCAGGAACTAATAACATTATGGACCCTATAATTACCTTATCCATATCATCTGCAATATTAAATTTAATAGATAAAATTGCAAAAAAAGCTAATATTGCTGAGCATATAGTTGTTGCGAAAAATGAATTTAGGCCTATTTTATCTGCTTCTATATCAAAGAATTTTACAATTAATCCAATAAAAAAAGCTGCTATTGCATCCTTAAAGGAACCATTAAATAAAAATACAAAGCCAAAGGCCCCTAGGGCAGAACATAATATAGTTACTTTATTAGAATATCTTTTTTCACTATCTATTTCTTGAAGCTTTCCCTTAACTTCTTCTGCAGTATAATTATTATTTTTAATATTTCTTGCTAAATCATTTACCCTATGTATTTTTTCTAAATTTACTGACCTCTTTAATATTCTTACAACTACTGATTTAGTTTCTCCCCTATGGGAGGCTGATGAAATTATTACAGTTGGAGTTGCATATGAATCTGGTTTTTCTATACCAAAGGATTCTGATATTTTATTCATAGTTTCTTCAACTCTATAGGCTTCTGCTCCATTTTCCAGCATAATCTTTCCTGCATAAGTTGATAGGTGAAGCATATTATCTATATTCATAATATTGACCTTTCTATCTTATTAAATTTATTAAAAATTAAACTAATTTATTAACGTATTTATTTTATATGCATAAGCAGCTTTTTTCAATAAGAATTTTTATAATATTATAATTCTGAAATAATTTTTTCTAAATCTTCTATTTTTGAATCTCTTACTGTAAAAATAATGTCGTCATCTAACCTAATTTTACATTCATTTTTATTTTCTTTAGTTTTATTTAAAACTAGGGTGCTGCCTCCTAGTTGTCTAAACTTTGTTAATGATAAATCTACATTAAAGTCCTTATTGTTTACTCCTGTTATCTTTATTAAACTTCCTTCTAAATTATCAGAGCTTACCTTTATAGTAATAATATTATTTCCTTTTAAAAGCTTAACATCCTTGGGTCTATCTATTATTTCTGCTTTTCCTGTCATGGTCATAAATCCACCACTTAGTTTTATTTTGGCAAGAATATCAACTTTATATTCCTTTGTTACCTTATATAAAAACTCTCCTAATTTATATATGCTTAATTCGTACTTCATATTTCTCCATCCTTTACTTTAACTTTTTTATATAATTATAACTCAAAATAATGTTTATTTAATATACATAATAAAACTTTTATTAATTATTTTCTATAATTTTCTTATATTTATCATCAATATATTTAATAAAACTACTTTCCTCTAAGCTTCGATTATTTATTCCAAACTTATGATTAAGAAGGTAAAGCCTCTTTTTAGCTCTTGTTATAGCAACATAAAAGGCTCTTTTTTCCTCTTCTATATTATTGCTTTTAAGGGCCATATAAGAAGGAAATGTATTTTCATTAAGGCCTGCAATAAAGACATTATCAAATTCCAAGCCCTTAGATTGATGAACAGTTATTATAGGTATTCTTGGTCTATTTGTTTTCTTTATTATTAAATTCTCCATTTCACCATTAGATAAGCCTGTTATTGTTATTACTTCCATTAAGGAATCTGCACAACTCTTGTTTTTATCATCTATTTCCCTAAGAAGCCTATAAAAATCCCTTAGTCTTTCAATTTTTTCACTTCCATTATTTCTATCTTCCCTAGTACCTGAGTATAATGTCTTAATTTTAAAGTCATTAATTATATCTACAACTATTTCATAGGGTCTTTTATCCTTAGCTTTTTCAAATAAATTATTTAAAGCTCTTGAAATATAATCAAAATCCTTAATATATTTATTCATTTTATTTATTCTTTCCAGGGAGGTAGGTTTTATATTATTTTCTACTGCATAAACTAAAAGGTCCTTAGTTGCTAAAATATCATCCATAGCATCATGACTAGGCTTAGTCTCAGTTTTAAAAATAGCACTTAAACTTTCTAACTTATGATTTTTAAGCTTAGGATAAAATCTCCTATAAATATCTAAAGTATCATAAAAGCCTTTATATTTAGCCTTAGATAAATTGCTTCTTCTTAATTCACTATTTAAAATATTTATATCGTATTGGACATTATGGCCTACTATTACAGAGTCCTTAGAAAATTCAATAAATTCTTCTAAAACTTTTCCTTTGTCTTCACCATTTTTTTCTAAAAATTCATCAGTAAATCCATGTACCTTCATTGAACTATCAACGGACTTGCTATTTTTTAAAAACTTTTCAAACTTTTCAATAACTTTTCCCTTATTATTAATCTTAATTGCAGCAATTTGTATTATTTCATCGGAAGTTACATTTACTCCAGTACTTTCAACATCAAAAACTACTATATTACCCTTATCTAATTCTTCGATTAGCATTCCATATTTTTCACCATAGTCAATAACTCTATTATCAATAAAGTCAGATAAGGCTATTCCTACCTTCCTATATTCATTACTTTCTATTGCCTCTAATTTTTTATCTCCTATTCCTGTAGGAAGTCTTTTTAAAATTCTTCTTAAGCTAACATTATCATATCTATTTATTATAAGTTTCAAGAAAGCTATAATATCCTTTATTTCCTGCCTTCTAAAGAACTTAAATTGATCAATTAAAATAAACTCAAAATTATTACTTTCGTATCTGCAAATATTTCTAAGTTCATTACTTATTTGAATATTATATCTATTATCCCTACTTAAAATTGCTGTACTTGAAATATCTTCGCCTTCTTCTTCTAATCTTTTTATTTCATTGAAAATATACCTTGCCTCTTTTCTTAAATTTCCACTTCTTATAAGCTTAATTTTTTCCCCATCATCCTTTGTTTCAGATAATATTTCTCTGTTATAAACTTTATTATATTCCTCTTTATATGCATTTTTAAGAAAGCTTAAAGAGCCTTCAGTTATATTTTTTGTTGATCTATAATTTTTTGTAAAGACAATTTCCTTAGGAAAGTAATTCTTCTTATATTCTTCTATTATCTTTTTAGGCTCAGACCCCCTCCAGCTATAAATGGTTTGAAATATATCTCCGCAAAGCAAAATATTATTTCCACTAAACAGCTTTTCTATTATTGAATATTCTAATAAGCTAGTATCTTGAACTTCGTCAATATTAATAAACTTATATCTATTTCTTAAATCTTCTACAATACTTTCATCTTTAAAAATTTCTTTTGCTTTTATTGTTAAATCTGAAAAGTCTAAGCCATGATTGTCATTTAATAGGTAATCATAGAGCTTTACTAAATAGGCCCCCTTAGATTTCAAGTCTTCCTTCATACTATTATTTAATAAAGCCCTATCACTACAAATATAATCAATCTTATCAGATTTATAATTAAAAATACTATCAACGATAGCCTTATAATTTTTAATATCTCCATTAATGGTAATATTTAATTTACTGCTTTCCATTTTTACAAGCTCTATAAACTGCTGAAGCTTATTAAGAGGATAATTATAAAAGTTACACATTTTAATTACTTCTTTACAGTCCTCTTCATCGAAGACTAAAAAATCTGTAAAAATATCTGTCTTATCTTTTCCGTAGCTCTTTATAATATCAAAGCAAAAACTATGAAAGGTTTTTACTGTTATATCTCCTGCATCTTTTTCAATGTCCTTTTCTATTCTATCTTTCATTTCCTTGCAAGCCTTATTTGTGAAAGTTATACATAATATTTCTGAGGGTTCTGCTTTCTTATTTTCAATTATCTTGGAAATTCTTTTAGATAAAGTATTGGTTTTTCCAGTTCCTGCTGATGCAAGCAGCAAAATATTTTCACTTAATTCATTAATAACAAATTCCTGCTCTTCATTAAAATTCATTAAACTCCCTCCTTACTGTTAATTAATACCCACTCTTCTTTAATTTTATCATGCTTCTATTATTTTTATAAATATAGATATTTTTTTTGTAAATACTATATTTAATAACCTAAATAAAATTCTTATTGGAGTGAACTATATGAAGATAAAAGATAAATTTATTGTTTATGGTACTGTAATTTCTTATTCCTTACTAGTTTTTCTTATAGGCTTTATATTATTGGAAATGATAGATGTAATCTTTCCAATGAATGATATAGTTTTTTGGACAATTTTTACTATACTTTCTTTATTCTCATTTTTAACTATATTTACAAGTAAACATTTTAATATTAAATTTTATAATACCTCCTATAAAATCGGTTCCTATTGGTTAATTTTGATGCTTTATGCTGCTGCAACTTTACCAATTATAATTATCTTAAGGTATGTTTTTGGTGAAATTAGACTAGATTTTATAACCTATAGAGGTTTTTATCTCTATTCAATAATAATATTCTTTTCTGTATATATACTTTTAGCCTTAATGGGTACGCTTAATGCAAGTGCTTCTAAAATTAGAACTTATGAAATAGTAATTAATAAATATGTTGAAGAACCAATTAATATTGTTATGGTATCTGATATACATCTTGGTAATATAATTAGAAATAAAAGATTACGAAAAATGGTCCAGACTATTAATTCATTGAATCCTGATTTTATAGCAATAGCTGGTGATATTATAGATAGTAATATTACTCCTTTTACAGAGAGAAATATGGCGGAAGAATTTTCTCACTTAAAAAGCAAATATGGAACCTATGCCGTTCTTGGGAACCATGATTTAATGACAAGATCTATAGATAAAATAGTTACAATATTAAATGAAAATAAAGTTAATATATTAAGGGATGAAGCTGTACTTATAAATGATTCCTTTTATATTATCGGAAGAGATGATGTTACCATAAAACTCTATACTAAAGAAAATCGTAAGCCTTTAAAGGATATTACCAAAGAACTTGATAATTCAAAACCCCTTATTTTAATAGATCATAATCCAAAAGATGTTAAGGAAAGTTATAATGCAAATATAGATTTACAACTTTCAGGACACACTCACAAAGGTCAAATATCACCATTAAACTTTATAACAAAAAGAGCCTTTGAGGTTGATTATGGCCATTTACAAAAAGATAGCTTTAATGTAATTGTATCCTCTGGATATGGAACCTGGGGACCGCCAATTAGGCTAGGGAGTAAGAGTGAGATTGTGGTGATTAAATTAAAAGGGAAAGACAGGTAATAGCCAGTAGGTAATAAGTAAGAAGGATGAGGTAGATTACAGTGTGGAGAGAGATACAGTTTTCAGTTGGGGATTTTTGGAGTTCTTAGCCTTAAGAAATAGATATATAAAAAATAAAGCTGCTACAAAACTATAATTTTGTAGCAGCCTTATTTTTTTTATATTGTAGATTTTCAGCTCTCTGAAACTCATCCGCAATTGTGCATTTTAAACTTTGAATTTTGAATTGTTACTAGACCTGTCTGCTTAGTTTTATAAATTCTTCTATATCTTCTTCTATTAGTTTTAGGGAATTTCTCCAGAAATTTATATCATTAACATCTATATTCATTATTTTAGTTACCTCTGCAACTTTTGCTTTGCCTGTAACTTTTAATAGGTTTTTGTATTCTTCTATAAAGCTTTCTCCTCTTTTTAGGTATTCTGCATAAAGACCCTTAGCAAAAAGGTTGCCAAAGGCATATGGGAAGTTGTAGAAGTTTGCTGTAGCATAGTAATAGTGAGGTTTCCAAGTCCACATATATGGATGTAGATAGTTATTGTCTAATCCCTCTCCATAAGCTTCTTTTTGGGCTCTTATCATAGCATCTTTTAATTCTTCTACTGTAAGGGAACTTTCTTTTCTCTTTTCAAAAACTTCCCTTTCGAATAAAAATCTTGAATATATATCTACAATAACTTGGGTGCAGTCTGAAATTTCTGCTTCTAAGATAGCAAAGGCTTCTTCCTTAGTTCCAGTCTTTATTCCACCCTTTTTAACTATTATTTCACAAAAGTTTGAGGCAGTTTCTGCTAAAGTCATTGGATAATTGCAATTTAATATACTTTCTCCCTTTAGGCATTCACTATGAAATCCATGACCTAATTCATGAGCCATTGTAACTACATCTCCAAAACTTCCACCATAATTTAATAGTATTCTGCTTTCTTCAATATCCTTAATAGTTTCGCAAAAGGCTCCTCCAACCTTCCCTTCCTTAGGCATTACATCTATCCAGTTATTTTCAAAGGCTTTAATTGCAAAGTCTGCTAAATCATCACTAAATAATCTAAAGTTTTTTTCAACAAATTTCTTTCCTTCTTCAAAGGAAAATCTCATTTCCTTATCTATAACTGGAGCAAATAAATCATAAAATGGCAATCCATTTTTATGCCCTAATAGTTCTGCCTTTCTCTTTAAATACTTTCTAAAGGAAGGAAGACTTTCTTTTATAGCATCTAACATTGCATTTAGAATATCCCTATCCATTCTTGATTCTTGCAACGTCATATCTAAAGGAGATTTATATCCCCTAAGTTCAGAAGTTGTTAGAACCTCTCCTTTAATTCCATTTAAGGCAGCAGCTATTCCTTCTTCAATTTTTTCATAGGACTTAATTTCTGCTTCATAGGCCTTCTTTCTTATCTCTGAATTTTTATCACTATACATATTTAATACTACAGTTAAAGGTAATGACTGCTCCTTGCCATCAAGTTCTATATCAACTTTATGGGTTGATATTAGTAAGTCTTTATAATTTAGCCATGCATCTGAACCTGTATTTCTCATTTTTGCAATAATGGCTTCTTCCTTTTCACTAAGTATATGTTTGTTTTTTTCTATTATTTCTTTTATAAAGAACTCATGCTCTTTTAATAAAGCTGAAGCATTTATTAATTCATCAATATTATCTAAGGAACCTACCCACTTGTATATTTTAGTTAAGGGCTCAGCTAAATTACTATATTTGCTATTTATTATATCTAAGTACTTTCTTCCTTCAATATTTTGTGAATCTGTACTTAAAGTAAGGTTTGCATAGTTAAATATTTTAGTAACTACTAAATTTATGCTCTCCAATTTATTTATGAAATTTTCTAGATTCTTAATATTATCTTTACCTTCATAAACAGCATTTGAAAAGGCCTTAAGGTCCCCTATTCCATTATCAACTTTCTTTAAATCATCTAAAAATTCCTTAGAAGTATAGGATTCATATATTTCTTTTAAGCTCCATTCTAGTGCCATAGTATCCTCCTTATATTATTTATTACCGTCTTATTATTTCTAATTATCCTCTTATTTAAAGCAATAAACTTTTATTCCTGTATTCTGTTGGTGACATCCCAGCTATTTTTTTAAAAGTCCTTGTGAAATGACTTTGGTCATGAAACCCTAATAATATACTTATCTCTAATATAGTCTTATCACTAGTTAATAATAAGGTCTTGGCTCTCTCTATCTTTATTTTTCTTAAATATTGCATTATTGAAATTCCCTTTTGCTTTTTAAAAGAAGAAGAGGCGTATCCAACTGAAATATTTAACTTTTCACATATTTCTTCTAAAGAAATCTGGCCTTCAATATTTAAATATAAGGCTTGTAATAGTTTATTTACAACAAAGTTTTCAGTTATTTCTGTTTCATTTATTATAAGATCAAAATACTCATTAATCATATCTAACTCAATTTTTTGTAATAATAACATACTATTACCTTTTTTAATTGCTCTATAGAATTTGTTATATACAGTATGCAAGAACTTTTTGCTTATTCCACTTCTAATAACCTCTCTTGAAAATAATGCATTCCATATTATTAAATCATCCCTTTTATGTTCTGTATCAACTTCATCTATAATTTCTGATTCATGTTTTTCCTTTACAATCTTTATTAATTCTTCTTTATTCCTGGATTCTATTAAAAAGGATACTTTATTGTTAAATATATTGAAGTCAGATTCAAAACTCTCATAACCGTTATCCATAGTACACCCCGCTTATACAGTTTTCAGTTTTCAGTTTTCAGGTTTCAGGTTCAGTTTTCAGTTTTCAGGTTTCAGGTTCAGTTTTCAGGTTTCAGGTTCAGGTTTCAGTTTATAGTTCATGGTGCACAGTTCACAGTTTAGGATGAAATTACTAGCTAATTTCTAAAATATAAGTTATTTACAAAACTGCGGACTGTGGTTTGTGAACCGTAAACTAGTTAAAATACTTGATTTTTATATTACTGAGAATATATATTTCTTATAATCTTCAAAGCTTCCTTCTTCTATCATTGCACCCTTGTTTATTTTCTTGCTTATAAAATTATATTCTGATGAACCATAGTTAAATTTAGGGCTAGATACTAGTAAGCTTGTTTCTGTTACACTATATGTAACCTTCTTTAGGGCTAACTCTTTTATAAATTCAAAGAAGTCATTTGCTTTTTCTAAGTTTCCTTCGGATGCTAGGGTAAGTCCAAACTTAAATAGTTTATATCCACCTATTAAAGGAACCATTACTCCATTTTTTATAAAAGATGTTTGTTGCATATTGTGAAAATACTTTACATCTCCAAAAGCTAAAGTTTTAAATTGTGTATTTATTTCTAAACCTTCTATATTTATTTTTTCAAGCTTAGTCACAATTTTTTCCCAAACTTTAGACTCTTCACTTCTGCTATATCTTATTTCTGTTTGAAATTTTTCAAATGCATTTTCTGCATCTATATCTTTAAATACTTCTCTTCCATTTACAATAACTCTATATTCATTATCTTCATATATTAATTCAATTTTATCATTCATTTTTATATCCTCACTTTCGTATATTATTACTTAATAATAATTATTAATTACTATTATAGCATATTATCTTTAGTAATTACAATATTTTTCCTACTTTTTATTTTTTAATTTGTTATTTTTAAATAGTATTTTAGCACCAGGTAAAATTATCTTGAAGGTATCTTCTTCTAAAGAATTAATAAATTTTACCCTGCCTATTTCTGCAAAGGCTTTTTTAATTCTTGTAAAACCTCCTCCATTATTTAAAAATCTCTTATTATTATCTATAGTTATTAATTTTTCATAAAGCCACATATTTCTTTTAGTTACTTTGCTAACTCTATTTGATTTACTTTCTTCAATTAGAGTACCAGGGCTAACTATTAAGATTGAGTTATATCTTATATGAACTTCAATTATTCTATTTATTGCAGAATATTTTCTATATAAAACTGCATTCTTAATAGCTTCTATTATTGCAGACACTGGGTATTTTTCACCTAATATTTTCCTTACTACTTCTTCTGCCTTATCTACCATATCTAGAATATTTCCTTGTATAATGCTTACTTCATCAATATCATTATTTACCTTATTAATTATTTTTATCATATTATGGGGAAGAAAAATGCTATTTTCCTTTGAAAAAACTAATAACCCTCCTAAGGTACAACATATTTTTCCTTCCTCCCCTTCCCTATGGGTTATTCCTGTGCTTTCAAGAAGAAATTCTTTATTTTTATCATTTAAGTCAATATTTTTCTTATTAAAATATTTTTTTAATAGCTCACCATCTAAAAAGGAAATATCACTTCTAGGAATTAAGGAAGTTTCACTAAAGAAATCTAAATTTTCTTCAAAGGCCTCTACTAATTCTTGCTTCCTCATAATATCCGTTGTTGAACCACGCCTTATATAAAATGCTCCATTTTCTCTAATTTGATAGGGCTTTTGTTCCCCTGAAAATATAGTAATAATACAAACTTTTTTTCCCTCTAAAGAACAGGTCTCTACCTGTATAGGGATTGGCGGCTCGCATCTTGATGATATTATTTGCTGAATTTGTTCTTCCTTTATCAAATTATTATCAGCTAGACCAACAACCTTCCTAGTCTTGTCCTCTATTCCAATTATTATATAACCTCTTCCCCCTTTAGAATTTGCAATAGCACACACATCTTTTGCCAATTCCTTCTTACCACTTTCATATTGAAGAGATAACTTTAATTTAAAATCTAATTTTGTTCCTTCTTGCCTTTTAATAAGCGATTTTAACTTTTTTATATCCAATTACATCCCCCCTGATTCATAATTCACTTAATAATTCTATCTTTAAATAATAAATTTATTTCATATAAAAAAAAGAGCTGTTTACAACAAAATATTGTAAAACAACCCTAAAAAGATTGCTTTGCAACCTTTTAATTGTGAATTGTAATATTTTATGCAATAAAATATTACTCCTCGTGGTCTAAATCTATTCCCTTGCTTAAAGCAACTCTTTCTGCAACAAGGTTTTTAAGTACTAAATTAACAGTCCATTCTTTTGATGTTTCTGTAACAGTAGCCTTTAATACATTGTTAATTCGAAATTTCTTTAAATTTTCAATGAAAACTCCCATTTTTCCTCCTGGGATATTGTTAAATATAATAGCCTTATTTTTTAGTCCCTCTTCACAGTCATTAGAAATTTTTCCTTCTAAAACATCCTTAACTATGGAGTTTCCATTTTTATGATTTAATATTATTTTATCTCTTATTCCAATCATAGCAGCTAAGTTTCCAATAGTTTTCACTTCTTTATTATTAAAGTTACAAAGTATTAAACAGCTTCTGCCCTCTTTTACTTCTCTATCTTTTGTATCTAATTGTTCAAATGACATAATTTTCTCCTTTTCATTTATTCTATAACTATATAATAGTCAAATAATAAAAATTAAGCAACTACTAAAAAACCTGAAAGCACAAACAAGGTTAATACTATTGGAAAAAAATCATAAGAATTATCTTTTCTTGAATTAAAGGTATAGATCTTAAAAAGTTGTACAAGTATTAAAATAGGAAGTAGTAAAAATACTATATATAAGCCCCTTGTACTTTCTAATTCAATACTAGGGTAGTTTTCCTTAGTTATTAAAATATAGCCAATTTCCATTTCTAAAAGTAGTAATATTAAAAAGGAAATAAACTCATTAACATTGAATTTTTTCATATTTTCCCCCTAAATTATTACTGTCAGCAATAGCGAAAAAATTATAATGCTGATTATAACGGTACCTATCAATTTAATTGTAAATGTCTTTTTGAAATATGAACTTATTATTATGGCGTTTTTTAAATCCAGCATTGGTCCCAATATTAAAAAAGCTGAAATTGCAGGAATACTAAAGTGATTTAAAAATCCCTTTGCAACGAAGGCATCGGCCTCTGAGCAAAGTGAAAGTAAGAAGGATATTGACATCATTATTATTATTGGGATAATCTTTCCTTTTCCTAGACTAATTAGCATATTTTCATCAATTAACTCAATAAAAATGCTAGATAAAAAGGAGCCATAAATATAATATTTTAATATGTTTAAAAACTCTTTATTTGAATGTTCTATACACAACCTTATTTTAGATTTTTTTATAAAATAATCATTTGTTAAACATCCACAATCACATAAATCGCTATATTCTGTTTTCCTATTTAATACATCTTTACTTTTACTAGATAAAAGATCTACTATAACTCCTATTGTAATTGATAATATTATTCCTCCTAAAAATCTAATTAATACAATTTTTATATCATTAAAGGCATAATAGGTTGACATAATCACTATAGGATTCAATATAGGTACAGATAACATAAAGGTTATTGCTATTTTAATTGGAACCTTTTTTCTAATAAGACTTTTCGTAACTGGTATAATGGCACATTCGCATATAGGCATAATTATTCCCACAATAGATGCAATTAATAAGGAAATAATCTGATTTTTAGGTAATACTTTTTGTATCATTTCTTCTGTAATAAATAATTGAATTATTGCTGAAACTATAGAGCCAATTAAAAGAAAGGGTAAGCCTTCCAGAATCATATTTACAAAGGTTACTATTATTCTTTCCATATGAACTATCATTCCTTACCCCTCCTTAATAAAGTATTAAATATTTTATCCATAAATGTATATTTAAAATATTTATTATATAATAATTCTTTATTTAAACTTTCTAGGTTATCAAAAATTAAGATAGGTGCAGTTAAGTTAATATTTTTAATTTCCTTAATTAAGAAACTCTTCCTCTCTTCCTCTATTTCCCCAACATTATTTAATATTATTAATTTGCTGCTTTGAATGAAGGGTATAATAAATTCTCCCATATTTCTTATATATACATCTAGATTTTTTGAATTTCCCAGGAAATAATTTCCATATAAATTAATCTTCTTTCTTATGTCCTTATCCTTAAGTACATCCCCTACCTTATCTAGAAGTATTGTTCCATTTACTTCTATAATAATTTTATTATAATTATTTTTCTCAATGTTTTTTATTATTGTGTCTTTTAATTCATCAATATCTTTAAGGTAAATTGATTCAATATTTTTATCTATTTCTGTGTTACCCTTTTCTAACAATATAATTAATATTTTTTCATTTTTACATATTTCAGTTTTTATATATGAATTTATAAAACTAGTTTTTCCTGATCCTAAAAATCCTGTAACAATTTCTAATTTGCACTTCATTTATTATCCTCACTTAAAAAGCTTTCCAAGCTCTTCTTTATTAAGTTTTACGCCAATGATTGATATAACATTTTTCTCATTTCCACTTATTTCTCTTATTACAAATTCATCCTTTACAAAATCAAATTGACCGCTTGTACCATCCATTAATTTTACTATTCCCTTAGCTCTTAAAATATCGCCAAAGCTTTTTGATCTGGAGATAAAATTAAACTTTGAAATAAGTTCATTTTTTGATAAATTTGATTTAGGATATATAGCAATTGTTTCAAAGACTTCATTAGCTTTTTTATCTACTCTTTTTTGTCTGCTTAAAACGCCTTTAGAAAATTTACTTTCTTTTATTATAAACTTCTTAATAGGATTAGCTTCTAAAACCTCTTCTCCCTTTAAGCTATTCCAAGGCTCTGCTAGAATTACTGCTCTGCTATTTATCTTTTTTATTTTCTCTATTATTTCATTAAGCTTCTTATTATTAATATTTTGCGTTCGGCTTAAGACTATCTTTTTTGTGTTTCTTATTTGATCCTCATAAAAAGACTTAAAGTTTTCTATATAGCTATCAAATTTTTCAGGGTCAATAACTGTAATTACATTTTCCAGCTTTACTTTTTCTGATATTTCTTCATCTTTAAATACTTTTAAGATATCAGTAAGCTTAGCGACCCCTGAAGGCTCTATAAGTATTCTGCTAGGATTGTATTTATTAATTACTTCAAAGATTCCTTCCTTAAAATCACCTGTAACCTCACAACAAATGCAGCCTGAATTTATTTCTTTAACTTCTATATTGGATTCTCTTAAAATTTCCCCATCTATACTAACTTCACCAAATTCATTTTCTATAATTGCAATATTATTCTCATAAATGCCTTCATTAATTAACTTCTTCATTAAAAAAGTTTTACCAGCACCTAAAAAGCCAGAGTATATATCTACCTTTACCTTCATAACTACCCCTCATAAAACTTAATACTTTCTTCTAAACATTCTATGAGTATTGATAAACAGATATTACTAATCAATTAACAATTGGCAATTTCGGTTGAATTTCATACTGGCTGAAATTCTATGAATTATACTTGGAGCAAAAAATATAGAGTATCTCATAATGAAATTATGAAACACTCTATATTAAAAATTGTTTAATTAAAAAATATTTTAAAGATTTTCAGCCACCTGAAAATCCACATCAACTGTGAACTGTGCACTGTGAATTGTTAACTGGATTACTTTCCCCACTGATTATTAGTTGCAGTTTTTTCTGCCTTTTTTCCTTTCTTTCCTTTTGTGTTGAATTTGTCTTGATTTCTTTCTTTTGCCACCTTTAGCACCTCCAATAAATTATTTACTTATTTCCATCCCTATCATTTTCCATATGTTTTATGGCATCTTTATGTTTTTTTACATGAGATTTTGGTTTTTTAGGATATGGCTTATTTTTACTAGGCAACTTTACACCTCCTATAGTGAATTCATTAATATTATTTACTTAATAAAGTTTTTAATGTTATGAAAAGTATTCACTTAATTCATTATAAAGGAAGATCACTTCCAATTTTTGTATTACAAAAAGACTGTTGCAAATTTTGCTACAGCCTTTCATACAGTATTTTATAAAAAAATTTTACTATGGATTAATAATCGCTATCTGATTTTTTTCCTTCACAAATTGCAATTCCTGAAGAAGCTCCAATTCTTGTTGCTCCATTTTCAATCATTACTAAAGCATCTTCTCTTGATCTTACTCCACCAGAAGCCTTAACACCTAATTCAGGACCAACAGTTTCTCTCATAAGTTTAATATCTTCCTGTGTTGCTCCACCAGTACTAAATCCTGTTGAAGTTTTTACAAAGTCAGCTCCTGCTTCTTTTGATAATTTGCAAGCGGTTACTTTTTCTTCATCTGTTAATAAACAAGTTTCTATAATAACCTTTGTTAAGGCCTTTCCTTTAGCTGCATTAACAACTGCTTCTATATCTTTCTTTACATAATCATAGTCTTTATCTTTTAATTTGCCAATATTAATTACCATATCAACTTCTTGGGCACCTTTTTTTATTGCATCTTCTGTTTCAAAGGCTTTTACTTCTGATGTTGTTGCTCCTAAAGGAAAACCAATTACAGTACAAACTTTAACATCGCTGCCCTTTAACATTGATGCTGCTTTAGCTACATTTGCTGGGTTTACGCATACTGATGCAAAATTATATTCTAAAGCTTCCTTACAAAGCTTTTCAAGACCTTCTTCTGTTGCATCAGCCTTTAGTAATGTATGGTCTATCATTTTAGCTAAATCCTTATTATCCATTTCATTTCCTCCTAAACCTTAAATTACTCTTAGAGTTTTATTATAAGTCAATAATTATATTATTTAAAGGTATTTACATATTTTTATTAAAATAAACTAAGCTGCTCTATTTTATCTTCCTTAAAGGAAGATATAGTTACCCCTATAAGCCTAATTTCTACTTCAATATTTTCTTCCTCTAATAGTTCTTTACAAGTACTATAAATATCTGAGTAGCTATTAGTGTAGTAAGTTAAAGTTCTACTTCTTGTATGATTTGTAAAATTACTAGTCTTATATTTTAATGTAATTGTCCTTCCTTTTATATTATTCCTAATCATATTATTACTTATTTCTTTTGAAAAGTAATCTATATATTGAAGAAGCTCTTCTTTACTTTGGGTATCTGAACTTAAAGTTCTTTCTTTTCCATAGGATTTTCTATCTCTATTTTCTTTTACTTCCCTGTTATCAATACCTCTTATTCTATCGTAAATTTCCAGGCCATATTTTCCAAAATACTCAGTAAATAAACTTCTTGGCATCTCATATAAATCCTTTACATAAAAAACACCTATATTATTTAACCTTTCAACAGATTTTTTTCCTATGCCATGAATTTTAGATATTTTTAAGGGAAGAAGAAGATCTGGAATCATTTCTTTATCTATAACCATAATTCCATTAGGCTTATTCCAATCTGAAGCTAACTTTGCTAAAAACTTATTATAAGAAATCCCAACTGAAATTGTTAAACCTATTTCCTTTAAAACTCTGCTTTTTATATGTTTTGCTGCTTCTAAACCATTATTAAATCTGCTATTTGTAATATCTAAATAAGCCTCATCAATAGATACTGGCTCAATAACTTTAGTAACATCTCTTAATATATCAAATACTTGATTGGATATTTCTCTATATCTTGCAAATCTAGCAGGTACATATATTCCATGAGGGCATAATTTTTGAGCCATAAAAATTGGCATTGCTGAATGAAGTCCATATTTTCTTGCTTCATAAGAACAAGTTGCTACAACCCCTCTAGAACTTGTGCCACCAACTATTACCGGCTTCCCCCTTAAATTTTTATTATCTAGCTGCTCAACAGATGCAAAAAAAGCATCCATATCTACATGTAATATTGTTCTTTCCATAATACTCCACCTTAAGCTAAGGCTTCAGCAAACATTCCCTTATTTTTTGATTTTATAAAGCAATAAACCCCTAAGGCTAATAATTCATCTATATATTTTCTTTCTTCAAAATTATTAGCAAAAAATATTATACATAAGGATATTACTGTCCTAAAGCCCTTATCCATATAGTATTCATATTCACTTTCTTCCTCAATAAGTTTATCTGTAACCTCTTCTATTAAGCTTACAGTTTTTCTTACATCTCTATTTGTAAGGAGACCTATTAATGGTAGAAATTGATCTTCAAATTTAATTCCTCTTTTTTCTAATTGTATCATAAACTCTATAGTTCTATACATATGGCCCGAAGACCCATTTAACATTATAGCATTTGTTAATCCTTGAATACTATTTTTTGATTTTATGTTAATTTCACTCATATGATCATAAATTGTATCAATAAATTCTCTTATTGTATCAACCTCTATGTCATTTAATGCCCAAAGAGCGCAAACTAAGTAATCATCTTCACCAGTTATATTGTAGTATTTTTCTTTTAATAGAACATATACTTCCTTCATTTTATAAGTTATTATTCTTTTATCTTTATTCTTTCCATGCCTTGCTATTACAAAAGCAGTTAATGCCAAATAACCGCAATCCTTGAAACCTTCATCCTTTAATAAGTCCATGGTTGCATAAATTTCCTCTATAAACTTATAATCAAAATCATCATCTAAGGCTAGTAATAAAGATAATATATATAGTATTTCACCTCTAAATGAGGACATTCTTGAAGATGTTGATTTTATATATTTTCTTATTTCCTTTACTTTTTCAAAAGGAATTTCCCTTTTATAATGGGCATAAATTAATGATGCAAAATGATTGATTAAATCTCCATCATTTCTAAGTTCAACCTTTGAGCTTCTATAATTATCAATAGTCAAATATACTCTGTCATTGAGAAGTTTCTCCATAGCCCTTTCATTCCCTCACTTTTTAAAAAAATTATCCCTACTTCATTATTATACTATAAAATATGTTACGGTTTTATAACAATTTTATAACCATTTTCTTAATAATACATATGGTTCATTATTTTCATAAATAGGTTATTATTTTTACTTTACATTAATATAATTATATAGATTAATAAATATGAGGAGGTTAAGCATGGCTGGCAAAAAATTCTCGTTGTTAAAAAATTTTACTACCTTTAATAATGATATAAAAACAAAAAGTGAGACTACTGTTTCTAAGGATTCTACTTCTTATAGTGATAATTTATCAAAAAATATTGAATTTCAAGAAGATAACAAATATAGCTTCTGCCCCTTTTTAGAAGATGATCTTATAACTACTGTTGCAATAAACTTTCCTGAGCCTTATAAAGATATTATTAACTCACTAGTTAATTTAAAAGATACAATAGAAAAATCAATAGACTATATAGAAGATGCATCTAGTTTTGTAATTAAAAAGGAACGAAATTTTGACTTAAGTACTCAATACAGGGAACTATCTATGAGTTTATATGTAGTAAGTAATAATATAGAGGATTATATAGGATGGATGAAAGACCTATCTGGCAAAAAAGAAAAAACTTTTGTTGAAGAAAGTCCTGTAATTAATGACTATGAAACTATAGAAGATGAATCTAAGAAAAATATAAAAAAGACAGAACTTAATGTATGTAATGATTTTACAGACAGAAAACCCCTTAGCTTTAAAATAGATAATTATGAAAGAAAAGTTGATGATTGGAATGATTTAGTTATAAAAACTGCTGATACCTTAATTAAAACTTACAAAAACTCTAAATACTCCTTAAATACAAATATAAGATTTCCAGAAATTAATTCAAAGAAATCTAAAGAAAACGATTTCAGAGATACAGTTATAGAAATGCTTATTGAATATAAAATCCATCCAAATAGATACTTTATTAATATAAAATAATTTAGTACCTAGGAAAAATAATCATAATTTAATTATTCTGTTTTATTAATTTTGTAATTATGTTATAATATTCTTGTAATTATAACGTTTTGATTTTTTACAATATTTCTTATATAAAGGAGTTTTAATTATGGGATTTAAAGAAAAAATGACTGGCTACTTTCAAGAAGCCTATCTAGAAAAATATAAAGATAGAATGACTAGTACAGCCGGTACTGTTTTATCTGTAAAAATTGAAGAAAAAAGCATACTAGGAATTTTTAGAACAATTACTGCTTACCTAATAATTAAGCCTGAAGTAGGTAAGGGTGTAGTTAAAACTCAATACAAAGCTAGAAAATGGTTTAAAAAACCAACTTTTATTGACGTTAAACAAGGTCACAAAGTAATTATTATGGGAATCACAGGCATTAAAGGAAAAGAAGATTCGGAAGTTATTACAATTTCAAATATTGCTAACTTAACCACTAAGAAAGACCTACATCCTTTTGATCACTCACAACTTAAAAAAGCTAGACAACAAGCTACAAAGTTTAGAGTAAGATAGCTTATACAGTTATTTGTTTTCAGTTATCACTTTTCAGTTAGGGATGATTTTCAGTAAGCTGAAAACTTATATTTTATAAAAACTTTAAAATTAAGCTGTTACAAAATCAGCATTTTGTAACAGCTTTTTAATTTCCAAAAATTTTTATTACTTTTTAATTAAGCTGAAAAATTTCCACAACTGAAAACTTTAACTAAAGCTATGTATCTTTATTCAAAGGTTACTAATTCAGTTTCTTCTATCGCCTTATTAACAAGTTCTTCAATATCTAATACAGCTTCTGACTTTCTCATTTGATCCAGTCTAGGTTTTGTTTTGGGATGTTTTGGTACAAATATTGTACAGCAGTCTTCATATGGAAGTATTGATGTGTCGTAAGTTCCTATTTCTCTAGCTATATCCATAATATCAGTTTTATCCATTGCAATTAAAGGTCTAAATACAGGTCTATCAGCACAATCTGTACTTACAATTAATCCTTCCATGGTTTGACTTGCAACTTGACCTATGCTTTCACCAGTTGAAACTGATTGAATCCCGTATTTTTCTGATAAGGCACAAGCTACTCTCATCATAAATCTTCTCATAAGGATTGTTAATTCATCTTCTCTACATTTTTCAATAATTGCCATTTGTATTTCTGTAAATGGAACTATATGAAGATTTACTTTTTCAGTATAACCTGAAAGTATTCTTGCCAATTCCTTTACCTTATCCTTTGCTCTTTCAGATGTATAAGGATGACTATGATAGTATACACAGTGAAGTTCCACTCCCCTTTTAGCCATTAAATAACCAGCAACAGGAGAATCTATTCCGCCTGATAACATAAGCATTGTGCTTCCATTAATTCCATATGGTAAGCCTCCTACACCCTTTATTTTATCTTTTGTTGTAAATATATAAGCCTTATCTCTAATTTCAACATTTACTACTAAATCAGGATTTTTTACTTTAACTTCTAATCCATTCATATGATAAACAATAAAACCACCAATTTCTTTTGAAGCTTCTATAGAATTCTTAGGAAAGGCCTTATTGGCTCTATTAGTTTCAACTTTAAAATTCTTAGGTGCTGCTTCCCTTACCTTTTTCAAAGCCTCTTCTTTAATAGCAGCCATATTGCTTTCCACTTGTGAAACTATGCAAACTTCAGAAATTCCAAAAACCTTTCTAATTCTATCTGCTGCTTCTTCTATATTCTCTGTTTTTATAAATTGTCTTCCTTGGTCTTCAACCATTTCAAAGTCAATATCTTTTAATTTCTTTTTAATATTGTCTCTTAATTTTCTTTCAAATTTATTTCTGTTTAGGCCCTTTAGAAAAATTTCTGGCGCATATTTTACTAATATTAATTGATTCATTTTCTTACTCTCCTTAAAAACTTTAATGAACTTTTTAAAACTTCTATTACTCTATCAATTTCTTCTTTTGTATTAAATTTAGAAAATGAAAATCTAATTGCACTTTCTATTTCTTCCTTCCTTAATCCTAAGGATTTAATTACATAACTTCCTTTAACTGCACTTGTTCTTGAAGTACATGCAGAACCTGTAGCTACATAAATATTATTGTCTTCTAATAAATGAAGTAATACTTCTGCTCTAATACCATTAAAAGAAACATTTAATATGTATGGTGAAAATTCCTCCCCAATAGGACTGTTTATTCTTATATTATCAATTTCTCCTAACCTATCTACCATGTACTTTTTTAATTCTTCTACATGATTATTATTTTCTTCTTTATTATTAAAGGTAATTTCCGCAGCCTTTTTTAGTCCAATAATTGCAGGTACATTTTGAGTTCCCCCTCTAAAACCACCTTCTTGGCTTCCACCTATTATTAATGATCTTAATATTATACCCTTTTTTATGTAGGAAAAACCTATACCCTTTGGTCCATGTATTTTATGACTTGATGCTGTTAATAAATCGATATTCATCTTTTTAACATCTATATCTAATTTTCCATAAGACTGTACTGCATCTACATGGAATTTAGCCCTTGAACTATTTTCTTTAATTATTCTGCCAATAGCTTCTAAGTCTTGAATAGCTCCCATTTCATTATTTACATGCATAATTGAAACTAAAACTGTATCTTTACAAATTGCGTTTTTTAATTCCTCTAAGGATATTTGCCCATTTTTATCTACATTTAAATATGTAACTTTAACACCTTCTCTTTCTAATTCATTATAAGTCATAAGGACAGAATGGTGTTCAAAAACTGTTGTTATAACATGGTGTCCAGGCTTTACTAGCCCCTTTATAATTAGATTATTTGATTCACTTCCACCAGAAGTAAAATATATTTCTTCTTTAGACGTATTTATAGTTTTAGCTAAAAATTCTCTAGCTTCAGTTAGTTTTTTTTCTGATGCTAGGCCAATTTTATGGAGAGAAGATGGATTACCGTAGTATTCTTCCATTGCCCTTGCAATTTCTTCTATAACCTCTTTATATGGTTTTGTTGTAGCACTGTTGTCTAAATATATATCCAAATCTTATCACCCCTATTTATCAGTTGACAGTTCACAAGGCACAGTGCACAGTTATGGAAATAATTCAGCTAAAGCTGAATTATTAAAGATATAAAATTTAAAAACTACATAGTAGTTTTATCCTAAACTGTGGACTGTGCACTGTGAACTGTGCACTTATAAAGATTGCTTAACAATCTTTAAAATTTTGCTATATAAAATATAACAAACTTTTATTTAATTTACAAGAAAATAAAGTAAAGGAACCTCCTTGTAAAGTTCCTTTACTTTATTTTTTTATTTTCTTGTTTTTGACCTAAATAGTAAATAAGTACTATTTACTAAGAAAATTATTCCTGAATAAAATAATACTATTCCCCACTGGGCTAAGTTCAGTGCTACTGTATCAAAAACTCTTGCTAAAAATGGAATGTACAAAATACTAGCTACCATTAGCATTGAAACTATAACCGCTCCTACTAAGTACGGATTTGTGAATAATTTTATCTCAAATATTGAATGTCTTTCTGACCTACACTCAAATACATGGAAAAGCTGTGACATAACCAAAGTACATAAAGCTAGGGTTCTACAAGTTGCTAAATCAAATCTGCTAAATCTTCCTGTTATAAATGCAAGTAATGTACAAACTCCTATTAAAACTCCTCTTACAGTTATTTTAGACCACAGCCCTCTTGCAAATATACTTTCTCCCTTTTCTCTTGGCTGCTGACGCATAATATCCTTATCTGGTGGGTCTACTCCAAGAGCTATGGCAGGTAAGCCATCAGTAGCTAAATTTACAAATAATATTTGAATTGGTGTTAATGGATTTGGAAGATAGAATAAGGAGGCTAAAAACATTGTTAAAACTTCACCTAAATTACAAGATAATAAATATCTTATAAACTTTCTTATGTTATCATAGATTATTCTTCCCTCTTCTACTGCTGATACAATTGTAGCAAAGTTATCATCCATTAAAACCATGGAAGCTGCTTCCTTTGTTACATCTGTACCAGATAAACCCATTGCAACACCTATATCTGCTTCCTTAATTGCAGGGGCATCATTAACCCCATCTCCTGTCATTGCAACAATATTATTGTTATTTTTAAAGGCCTTTACTATTCTTAATTTATGATTAGGGGAAACCCTGGCAAATACTCTTGTATCCTTAACTCTCTTAGTAAGTTCTTCATCACTTATTCTTTCTATTTCTTCTCCAGTAATTGCTTGACTATCTGTATTACAAATATTAATAGATTTTGCTATTGCTAAGGCTGTATTTTTATGATCTCCAGTAATCATAACTGGTTGAATACCTGCCAGCTTACATTTTAATACTGCATCCTTCACTTCTGGCCTTGGAGGGTCAATGCTTCCTGCTATACCTAAAAATATAAAATCTTTTTCTAGATTTTCATTATGAACTATATTTTTTTCTTTATATGCCGCTGCTAAACATCTCAATGCCCTATTAGACATTGAATCCATATAAGAATAAACCTGCTTTCTTTTTTGCATGGTTAATGGTTTTATAGTACCATTTTCTAAAATATGAGTACACTTTTCTAATATCCTTTCAGGAGCTCCTTTTGCATAGCATATTTCCCTGCCGCCTTCTCTTACAATAACACTCATCATTTTTCTAGTTGAATCAAAAGGAATATCATATACTCTATTTATATTTGATACAAAATCTTTTAACTTTTTTGTATCATTAAAAAAGGCCTTTATTAATGCAGTTTCTGTTGGGTCTCCATAAAGAGCCTTATCTATGTTTTTAACATTAAAATCATAATTACAATCATTACAATAAACTAGCGCCTTCATTATCATGGAATGGTTTTTTAATTCATCTTTTTCTAAATCAAATATTTTCCCATTCATATATATTTCTTTAACTGTCATCTTATTTTCAGTCAAGGTTCCTGTTTTATCTGAGCAGATTACAGAGGTACAGCCTAAGGTTTCTACTGCTGGCAGCTTCCTAACTAATGCATTTTTCTTAAGCATTCTTGAAACACCTAAAGCTAGGGCAACAGTAACTATTGCTGCCAGTCCTTCTGGAATTGCTGCAACAGCTAAAGAAACACCAAGTAGGAACATGTCCCCTATTTCATTTCCCCTTATAATTCCAAGGATAGTAACAAGAGCACATATTATTAAGCACAGTGCTACTAATACCTTTCCTAAAGAATCTAATCTTTCCCTTAAAGGGGATTTTTCTTCTTCAATATTATCTAAAAGGTTTGCTATTTTACCCATTTCAGTTTTCATTCCAACACTGTCTACAAGTAATAGGCCTTTACCTTTTAAAACTGTTGTGCCCATGAAACCTAAGTTTCTACCTTTTTTAGCTTCCTTACCTACACCAACAGATTCTCCTGTTAAAAGAGATTCATCAACCATTACTGATGATGCTTCAATAAAGGTTCCATCTGCTGGTATTCTATCTCCGGCTTCTAAAACAATTAAGTCACCTATTGTAACTTCAATTGAATTTATTACTTTTAACACACCATCTCTGATAACCTTACAAGTTGGAGCTGCTAGTTCTTTTAATGCTTCTAAAGATTTTTCAGTTCTAAACTCCTGTACAAATCCCATTATTGCATTTACAAATACTATTATTAGTATAGTAATAGCATCTGCACTATCCCCCATAAGTCCTGAAATAATAGTTGCACCTATTAATATCCATACAATTAAGTCATTAAATTGAGATAAAAATATAAAGAGTAGCGATTTTTTCTTCTTATGTGATATTTCATTTAATCCATAAGTATCTTGTCTTCTTTTTGCTTCCTTGGTAGTTAGTCCATGTATAAATTCTTTCTCCTGTATCACCATTTATCCTCCTTATAATGGTTTCTATATATTATATTTAGTTAAATGCAAGATATGAATTATTTATTTTTTAAATATTTTATATATTTTTTATTTTTTCTTGCATTATTTTCAGCAAAATTCAACAGATAGTTTTAAATGATGACTTTACAAATTAAAAATATAAATATAGAATAGTCATATACGACTTTAATCAACAAAAGGAGGGACAATTTTGAAGGATGTAATTTATGTAACTGGACATAAGAATCCAGACTCGGATTCAATATGTGCAGCTTATGCATATGCAGAATTTAAAAATAAAACTGGAAATATACCTGCAATACCTTGTAGGTTAGGTAATGTTAATCAAGAAACTCAATATATTCTTGATTATTTTGGAGTTGAGGCTCCTAAATTACTGCCAACTGTAAAATTAAAAGTTGAGGATTTAGATTTTGATAGAATAACTCCAGTATCTTCAGATATTTCACTGAAAACTGCTTGGAATATAATGAAAGATAAAAATATTAAAACTTTACCAGTAGCAGATGAAAATGATAGGTTACTAGGTGTTCTAGCAATATCAAACTTAACATCTTGTTATATGGATATATGGGACAACCAAATATTAGCGAAAAGTAATACAAATTTAGATAATATTGTTGCTACTTTATCTGCTAAAGAATTATATGTTAACAAAGAGGTAAACCACTTCCCAGGAAAAATAGTTGTTAGTGCAATGACACCTGGAAGCATGGAAAATCATATTGAAGAGGGAGATATTGCAATAGTTGGAGATAGAGAAGAAACTCAAGAAGCTTTACTTGATTTAAATGTATCTCTTATTATAGTTACAGGCTCTCATGTTCCAAGTGCTAAAATAATTGAGAAAGCTAAAAAAGCTAATATTACTATGATATCTACTCCACATGATTCATTTACAACATCTAGACTAATAATCCAAAGTATACCTGTTGGATATGTTATGATTAAGGATAATTTAGTTACTTTCTCTACTGATGATTTAGTTGAAGATGTAAAGAAGGTTATGTTAGAAACAAGATATAGAAGCTATCCTGTTCTTAGCATAGATGGTAAGGTACTTGGTACTATGTCAAGATTTCACTTAATTTCTAACTTTAAGAAGAAGCTTATCTTAGTTGACCACAACGAAAGAGGTCAATCAGTTGACGGCCGTGATGAAGCTGAAATTTTAGAAATTATAGACCATCACAGAATTGCTGATATCCAAACTAGCGGCCAAGTTTACTTTAGAAGTGAGCCTATAGGAAGTACTTCAACTATAGTTGGTAAGTGCTTCTTTGAAAATGGAATAAGACCTTCTAGAGAAGCTGCTGGACTATTATGTGGTGCAATTATATCAGATACACTTCTATTTAGAAGTCCTACTTGCACTCATGTTGATAAAAACATATGCGAAAGACTGGCAAATATAGCTGGCATAGACATAGAAGAATTTGCTAAGGAAATGTTCAAGGCTGGAACTTCCTTAAAGGGAAAAACAGTAGAACAAATTTTCAACCAAGACTATAAGCCATTTAATATTGGTGAAACTAAGGTTGGTATAGCACAAGTAAATACTATGGATATAGAAGGTTTTATGCCTCTTAAAAATGAGATGCTTGACTATATGAACAGTAAGGCTAAAGAAGCTGACTTAGACATGGTAATGCTACTTCTTACTGATATCCTAAACGAAGGTTCAGAAGTACTCGTAGCAGGTCCTAAGCCACAAATAGCAGAAAAAGCCTTTAAAGTAACTTTAAAAGACAACTCAGCCTTCCTTGATGGAGTACTTTCAAGAAAGAAACAAGTAGTTCCACCAATAACTGCTGCAATAGAAACTATGTAAAAAAGAAGCTGGGAACAGCTTCTTTTTCAGTTATCAGGTTTCAAGTTTCAATTTTCAGTTACGGATGCTTTTCAGATTAGCTGAAAATCTAAAATCTATAACAAAAAACCGTTGCAAAAATGCAACGGTTTTATTTTTTATAATTCAGTAAAGCTGAATTATTTTATTAACTGAAATCTGAAAACTAAAATTTGACACCTGTTCCTATCTTCTCATGTTGTTTATCATCTGCCACATTTCGTCAGCAGTTGTAATTCCTTTTGAGCTTAATTGGAAGGCTCTTTGGGTTACTATCATTTCTGACATTTCTTCTGCCATATCTACATTTGAACCTTCAAGCATTCCTTGGTAAATATCCGCATTAGCTGTTCTTTGAACTTCTGTTCCCTCTGCTGGAGTGTATAGGTTATTTCCTATAGATAGAAATGCATTGTCTCCTATAGCTTTATAAAGGGGGATATCAGCAACCTTATTAAAAGTATCTAATTCTTTTATAAAAACTTGTCCATTTGTATCTACTAAAATATTATTTGGAGTGAAATTAACATTTGCTTCTGAATATCCATCAATATAATCAAGTTCTAAGACACTTCCACTAGAATTAACTAGCCTTCCTAAAGCATCAATTTTAAAAGAACCGTCTCTTGTATAGGCTTCTTGACCATTTGTATTAATAACTTTAAAAAATCCTTCTCCATCTATAGCTAAATCTGTATTTATAGCTGTTTCCTGCAGGGTACCCTGGCTATTATCTCTATATAATCCAGTTGTTTTAGCTCCTGTACCTATTAATGCATTTTCATCATTTAGAGGTATACCTTTTTTGTCTAATGATTCTGTTAATAGATCCTTAAAGCCAACTTCTACTTTTTTATATCCTGTTGTTGTAGAATTTACTATATTGTTTGAAATAACATTCATTTTTTCCTGATTAGCATTCATTGCTGATCTGCTTGTCCATAGTGTTCTTAACATAAGCTTCCTCCTACTATCTTACTGTTCCAATTTCGTTTGCTGCCTTACCTAAGGTTTCATCTATTATTTGAACCATTTTTTGATTTGTCTCAAAATTTCTCATTGTAGTCATCATATTGATCATTTCATTAGCAATATTTACATTTGAAGATTCTAATGCTCCTTGAGTTACATTTACAGCAGCATTTAATATTGGATTTTCATCTCTGTAATAGTTGTCTCCAATCTTTTCTAAAGCATTATAGTCTTCAAAATCAGCTGTTGCAAGGGTATGAGTTGCAGTATTTCCTATAAATAAATTATTGTTATTATCTAATACCATTTCATCTGCTCCCACAAAAATTGGCTCTAAGTTTCCAGTATTTTTATTTATTCCTAATACTCTATCTCCGCTTGTAGTCATTAAGTATCCATCATTTCCTATTTTAAAATTACCATCTCTTGTATATACTGCTTCATTTTCTCTTTGAACTACAAAAAAACCTCTTCCTTCAATTGCAAAATCTGTTTTTTTGTCTGTATATTTTAATGAGCCTTGTGTAAAGGAAGTGCTAACTGTGTCTATTTCTGATCCTAAACTTATAGTACCAAGCTTTTGTACTACATTTCTTCCTCCTACCACTTTATCTTTATTTTGAATCATAACCTCATCAAAACTTTTAGTTACTAAATTATCAGTTTTAAAGCCGATTGTATTTGCATTTGCTATGTTATTATTTATATTTGCTTGTTTCTTCTCTAAGGTTATTAATCCTGAAACTGATGTATACAAACTTCTAATCATTAATCTCATCCCCTTCAAATAATACTTTACATTCATCTTCAAAATGCATTCCCATTTTCCTTGCTCGTTCTTCTATTTCGCTATCGGAAAGCTGCCTGTTACCAAATCCTAACGTTAGCAAAGAAGTAATAATCATTCCAATTCCTATACCAATAAGAATTTTTCTATCTTTTAAAAGGTTTAACATGCTGTCTATTATTTTAATAATCCTTTTATTAATAATACTTCCCCCTTACCTATCGATAACTTATTGCAAATTTCCTCATGGCTTAAGCCTTCTTCTAAAAGCTCTTTTACCCTTTGCAGCTTATCATCTTTTTTCTCTTCTTTAAAGTTATTATTTTCTTTATGTGAAAAATTTATTTCTGAAATAACACTTTCATTTAAATTTAAATTTTCGTCTTTTTCAATTATACTTTCTTTAATATCTTCATTTTCATTAATATTTTCAACATTAATATTATCGTTTAATTCATTAACTTTATTATACTTATAAATAAAATTTAAGGAAGCTCTTAACTCCTCAATTTCTTTTTGCAGATCTAATACCGTTTCTGCCATGTCTCTTCTTATTGAAATTATTTCCTTATCATAATCTCTATTATTATTAACTTCTTCTTTTTTTAATATTTCGTTAAAAGTTGGCTTTTCATTTTTAACAAAATTATTATTTTCTTTATGTACTTCTCTAATATTTATTATTATAATCACTATTCCAATTAATATTATTACCCAAGGAAGCATATTAGCCCTCCTCTAAATATAATTTATTTTCTGCATTATGGCTCTTAAATTTCTAATAGCCCTGCTATGTAACTGACTAACCCTAGATTCTGATACTTCTAATATTTGTCCTATTTCTTTAAGAGTTAATTTTTCATAATAATATAAGTTTAATACTAACTTATCTTTTTCTTTTAACTTATCTATGGCCTTTTCTAAGATTTCTACCCTTTCCTTATTTTCTAAAGATTCTTCTGGAGATATTGAATCTTTATCTTCTAGGGTTTCCATTATGGTTAAATCATCATCATCAGAATATATTATAGCTTCTAAAGATATTACTGACATATAGTTTATATAATTTTCAATATGTGAAACTTCATCAATAGATAAATTCATATCCCTAGCAATTTCCTCATGGGTAGGCTCTCTCATTAGGATATTTTGCAGCCTCTCTATAGCTTCATTATATTTAGCTAATTTATCCATTGCCCCTTTAGATATTGGCCTGTTTTTTCTTATTTCATCTATCATTGCCCCCCTTATTCTTAAAGTGGCATAAGATGAAAACTTCATACCTTTATCAGGATCATATCTATTAATTGCATCTAAAAGTCCAATAATTCCATATCCAACTAAATCTTCGTATTCTAAATATTTCGTTTTTCCAAAACTAACTCTTGAAGCTAAATATTTAACTAATGGTATATATTTTTCAACTATTTGTTCCTTTTGAATTAATGGACTTTGAGCCTCCATATTATTAACCTCCTTAAATAAGTTCCCTTTGTTTTCTCATTACTTTAAAAACAATTCTTATTATTTCCTCTCTAGTTCTTTCCTCTATATCAGAGAAATTTATTCCACAAATATATTCCTTATCTTCTGTTTTTTCTACCCTTACTACTTTTCCATTTACATCTATTATAGAATCGTCATAAATTATTTTTGAAAAAATAAGATCATTCTTATCTAATTTTTCATCTACCTTTATTTTCATACCACCACCACTTAAATCAAGTAGTAATGCTTTTTTGTATTTTTCCTTCTCTATATCTTTTGAACTTAAGTAATTAATTGCCTTAATAAAATTTACTCTTACATAATCTCTTCTTTGTATTTTTCTTACATCAAAGGGAGAACTAAATCTGTATAAGGATAATTTTTTTTCTTTAATTCTTCCTAAAACTTTGCTTTTAAATTGATAAACATTACCATTGTTATCATAGTAAATTTGCTCTATAACTCTCCTAGTTACTAAAGTTAAATATTCTCCATCTAAAACTGGAATAGAAATTAATATCTCATCCTCTTCTTCCCTAATATCTTGAATTACGGATTTATAATTTTTTTCACCATAAATAACCTCAATTTTATTATTAATCTCTAGTTTCAACTTATCCACTTTTATTCCCCCTAATTAAAAATACTAAATAACTTTTTAAACAATCCCTTAGCTCCTATACCCTTTATTTCTCTTTCTTCCCCTAATAATTTATCTCCAATATTTTTAATGCATCTAGCTGCATCGCAAGTAGGATTGGATATTACAAAAGGCTTTTGTTCTCTTACAGCCATAAGCAGCTTTCTATCCTCATAAACATATCCTAAATACTTTACATCTATAGATAAAAATCTATTTACAGCTGTTTTAAATTTTGCAAAAGTATTATCTCCTTCTTTTTTATCAATAATCCTATTTACAACTATATTCCCCTTATTTTTAATTTTAAAATGATTAACAGCTTTTAATAAACTGTATCCATCTGTTAAGGATGTTGGCTCAGGTGTGGTAACTAATATAAATTCATCTGAGCAGGCAATAAAGGCAAGAACACTTCTGCTAATTCCAGCTCCTGTATCTATAAATATATAATCAAAGCCTTCTAGCGTTTCTATCTTTCTTAAAAACAAATCCCTTTGATTCTGTTGAAGATCTTCAATATTATTAAGACCACTTCCCCCTGGTAAAAGCTTAACTCCCCCAGGACCTTCAACTATAACTTCTTCTATTGAAAGATTCCCATTTATTAGATCTAGTACATTATTCTTTGGATATATTCCCATAAGAACATCATCATTGCCCATTCCTATGTCTGCATCAAAAATAAGGACCTTTTTTCCCATTTGTGTTAAGGCTATTGATAAGTTAACAACAAAATTGCTCTTTCCTACTCCACCCTTACCTGAAGTTACTGTAATGATTTTAGTTTTTTTCTTATTATTTACTAGAGGCTCTCCCTTAGCTAGTCTTCTTAAGCTTTCAGCTTGATCTAACATATATTGTCCTCCCCTAGTATTAATTTTTCTATCTCCTCAAAGGATGGTGATTTTATATCATCTGGTACATTTTGTCCCGTTGTAATATATGCTATAGGCTTGCTAGATTTTTTTGATATATTATAAATGGAACCATAGGTACTAGTTTCATCTAATTTAGTTATTATTAGCTTTTCGTAATTTAACTCACTATAGCCATTTAATATAGTGTCTATATCTCTATTTTTAGTAGTTCCACTTATAACAAGCATGGTACAATCTGGGACAATCTTTTGAGTAAAGGCTCTTAATTCAGAAATTTGCATAGTATTTTTACTGCTTCTTCCTGTTGTATCTATTAATATTATATCACAGTCTTTTAAGTCATCTACTGCTGATTCCATTTCTTTTAATGTTATTACAACTTTAAAGGGAATATTCATAATTTCTGCATAAGTTCTTAGCTGATCTACAGCACCTATTCTATATGTATCAATGGTAATTAAACCAACTTTTTTTTTATCAATTAAAGCAAGTCTTCCAGCTAGCTTTGCTATAGTAGTAGTTTTCCCAACTCCTGTTGGCCCTACTAAAACTACTTTACCATATAAGCCTTCAGTAGATATTTTTACATCTTCCTTAATTAATTCTTTAAAATCCTCTTTAAACTTATCTAAGCTATCATATTCCTTACGTAAAAGGTCTTCTAGCAAGGCTTCTTCTACATCAATATCTCTTAAGTATGATACTACTTCATCTTCTTCCTTTTCTTTAGCTGTATTTTTAATAACCTTATTTAATAGATCTTTTATTTCTTTTACTTCATCCTTTATATTGTCATCAATAGATGCAGGATTTATAGTTATTTCTTCCTTTTGGTTATCTGAGCTTTTATTAAGTTCCTTAGTTTTGTCCTTCATTAATTTCTTAATGCTATTTATAGATTCATTTATATCAATGTCATCATTTTTCTTATACTTACTATTTTTATCAATTTTATTATTTTCTAAAGCAGCTGTAACCTCAACCATTTTAGGCTTAAAATATCCTGAGAAACCTGGTTTTCTTACTTTTCTTTGACTAATAATAATAGCATCCTTACCCATTTCATAGCGAATTCTTGTAAGAGCTTCATTCATATCCTTTACTAAGTATTTTTTTATTACCATTATAATGATACAACTCCTTCAGTTCTTATTTGTACATCATTTGGAATTTCATTTAAAGATACAACCATTATGTGTGGATATACCATTTCTATAAGTTTTCTAAACACAGGTCTAATGTTAGGTGAAACTAATATAACCGGTTGATTGTTGTAGAAATTAATTCTATCCATTACATCTCTAATACATTCTAGTATTCTAGTAGTTGTATCTGGATCTACAGCTGGGAATGAACCCTGGGTTGATTTTTGAGTATTGGCTGCAATAATTTCTTCAATTTGTGGCGATAAGGTTGCTACAGTGACAGTTCTAGTTTCATCTATTATTTGATTACAAATAACTCTAGCTAAAGCAAATCTAACATATTCAGTTAAAAGTTCAATATCTTTTGTTAATCTTGAGTTATCTGCTAAGGACTCCATAATAGTAACCATGTCTTTTATTGGCACCTTTTCTCTTAATAAATTTTGAAGTACCTTTTGTAGTTCTCCTATTGTCATAAGATCAGGTATAAGTTCATCAACAACAGCGCTATATCTTTCCCTAGTATTGTCTACTATTAATTGAACCTCTTGTCTTCCTAATAATTCATAGGAATGGGCTTTGATTGTTTCTGTTAAGTGAGTAACCATAACAGTTGTAGGGTCAACTACTGTTAATCCTTGTATCTCGGCTTCTTCTCTTTTATCAATGTTTATCCAAACAGCCGGTAAGTTAAAGGTAGGTTCAATAGTCCTTATACCCTCTATTTTAGTATTATCTCCAGTAGGATCCATACATAAAAGCATACTTGGCATTAATTCAGAGGAAGCCACTACAGTTCCCCTTATTTTTATTACATATTCATTTGTTTTTAATTGTAGATTATCCCTAATTCTAATAGGTTGTACAATTATTCCCATCTCAATTGCACATTGTCTTCTAACTGAAGCTATTCTTTGAAGAAGATCCCCACCAGTAGATTCATCAGCTAAAGGTATTAAACCATATCCAATTTCAACTTCCATTGGCTCTACTGAAATTAAATTCATAACATTTTCAGGCTCTTTTCGCTCAAGCTCTGTATGCTCTTCCTCTACTTGTGCAATTGCCATTTCTTCCTTTTTTCTTTCCTCTTTAATTAATACAAATGATAAATACCCAAAAGATACAGCTGTCAATACAAATGGAATCTTTGGCATTGACGGTATTAAAGCTAAGGAAAGCATTGCTATGGAAACTATAGCCATAGCAATTGGAAAGGCTGTAAGTTGACTAGTAAATGTTTTACCAAAGTTTTCAGAATTTCCAGCTCTAGTAACCAAAATACCTGATGCTGTAGATATAAGTAGAGCCGGAAGTTGACTAACTAATCCATCCCCAACAGTAAGCTGTGTATAAAGGGCAGCAGCTTCTTGAATGCTTGTTCCATTCATTACACCTATAATTATCCCACCAATAATATTTATTAATGTAATTATTATACCTGCTATTGCATCACCTTTAACGAACTTATTGGCACCATCCATGGATCCATAGAAGTCTGCTTCTGATTGAAGGTCTTCCCTTCTTTGCCTAGCAGTAGCATCATCAATTACACCTGCATTTAAATCAGCATCTATACTCATTTGTTTACCAGGCATAGCATCTAATGTAAATCTTGCTGAAACTTCAGCTACTCTACCAGCACCATTAGTTATTACCATCATATTAATGATTACAATAATTATGAATATTATAATACCAACAACATAATTTCCACCTATTACAAAGTTCCCGAAAGCAGCAATTATATCGCCTGCATTCCCTTTGCTTAATATAAGTCTAGTAGATGAAATATTTAAACCTAATCTTAATAATGTAGTAATAAGTAATAATGTAGGAAATATAGAAAATTGTAGTACATTAGTTGTAAACATAGTCATTATTAATATACCAGCAGATATTGTTATATTAAATGCTAATAAAATATCTAAAATAATTGTAGGTAGAGGTATTATTATCATAAGTACAATACCTAATACACCAAATGCAACTAAAACATCTGTATTCTTTTTTATATCAAATTTCAACCTCATCCCATCCTTCTTTATCCTTTAGCTCTTTTTTTCTTATCTAATTTATATACCATAGCCAGTATTTCGGCAACTGCTTGATACATTTCTTGAGGTATAAATTTATCAATTTCTACCTGTTCATATATCATCCTTGCCAAAGGCTTATTTTCAATAATTGGTACATCACTTTCTCTTGCTTTTTCTTTTATTTTTAATGCAAGTAAATCTGCTCCCTTTGCAACAACCTGTGGTGCTTCCATTTTACCTTCTTCATATTTTATTGCCACCGCTAAATGAGTTGGGTTTGTTATAACAACAGTAGCATCCCCTACAGAATCTATCATTCTTCTTCTTGACATTTCCCTTTGTTTTTGCTTAATTTTAGACTTAATTTGAGGATCCCCTTCCATTTGTTTATATTCTTCTTTTATTTCTTCCTTTGTCATCCTCATTTCTTTTTTATGCAATAATACTTGCACTAAATAATCTATTGCTGCAACAGCTACTACAAATATTGCTATTCTATAAAAAATACCTAATAATAATGACTTAACTTCTACCCCCATTGTTGGAAGATATAGATTGCCAATATTAAGAATTTTATAAAAATTATCTTTTACATAGGAATAGGCCAAATATACAATAATTGAAATAGAAATAAGGTTCTTAATTAATTCTACTGCAGACCTTTTAGAAAACATATTTTTAAATCCATTTATAGGATTTAGTTTGCCAAGGGAAGGTTTAATAGCGTCTTTTACTATTAAAAATCCTGACTGCAATAAACTAGCTGCAACTCCAGCTACCATAATTGGAAGAACAATTGGCAATAATGTAGTTGCCATTTTACTTAAAACTAAGGAAGTTAATCCCTTTACTGTTCCATTTGTTAATTCGATTGATCCAGCTTCACTTAAAAAATAAATAATATTTTTTTTAAATGAACCCACTACAGTATCACTTAAGATTACAATTACAAGTATTGTAGCTATAAAGGTGATAGCTAATCCTACATCTTTACTTCTAGCTATCTGCCCTTTTTTTCTTGCATCACTTTTTCTTTTAGGAGTTGCCTCTTCTGTTTTCTCATCAGAAGCTATGAAAAAAACAAGAGGAACTGCTGTTATGATCTTTCTAATTATTTCTGGTATATAGCTAATATTACTAATTATTATCTTTACTATTAAGGGTAAAGATAGGGATATTGCAATCATTCCAACTAGCATTTTCACAGGCATACCAAGGATCATTACATTTATTTGGGGAACGGCCCTTGAAATTAATCCCATACAAAGATCTGTTAATATTATTATCAATACTATTGGTATTGCTATTTTCAATCCTATTATAAAATACTCTACTATTATTCCAATTAAAGCCATCAATGTTTCACCAAATATAATACTCCTGCCTAAGGACAGTAAATTGAAACTTTCTATTAATGACTTAATTAATAGATGATGACCATCTACAATAAAGAAAATCATCATTGCAATAGAGTGAAGTAAATTTCCATTTAAGGTTGTGTTAACTTTACTATTTGGATCTATTATGTTAACCATACTTAACCCGATATGTAAATCTAGTAAACTTCCTGCCATAATAATGATTTTAAAGGATGTATCAACTATTAGTCCAAATATTAATCCAGTTAAAATTTCATTTATGGCATATGTAATTAAATAATAATTGCTTGTTATTTGATTTACACTTGAATAATCTATTCCCCCAAGCAATGAAAAGGAAAGGATTAATGAAATAAAGATTTTAAGTTTATTTGGAGTTCCAGTGGGAAAAAACACATTTGAAATTCCTAAAAAAGCTGCTATTCTTAAAAATACGAAAATTAGTGCTAAGAAGTAGGCTGTATCTATCATACCTTCCTACCCCCTAAGATATATTAACAATTATCTCAAATATTCTCTTTGTAAAATCCATAATAGTTTGTGACATAAAGCTCCCCAAAAGTAACCCTGTTAGTGCCACTCCAATCAATTTAGGAACAAAGGTTAAAGTCTGTTCTTGAATTTGAGTTGTTGCTTGAAATATACTTATTATTAATCCTATTAAAATAGAAACTAACAAAATTGGTCCTACTACTTTTAAAGCTGTAAATAAGGAATCTTTAACAATTCCAGTAACTAGATTTTCACTCATTTTTCTGCCTATCCTCCAAAACTTGAAATTAAAGATTTAACTAATAAATTCCAACCATCAACCATTACAAATAATAGTAATTTAAAAGGTAGGGAAACCATTACCGGTGGAATCATAAACATACCCATTGACATTAGAATACTTGAAACTACCATATCTATAATTAAAAATGGCAGATATATTAAAAATCCAATTTGAAAGGCAGTTTTTAATTCGCTAATTGCAAAAGCTGGTATAACAACTGTTAAAGGAATATTTTCCTTTGTAATTTCTTCACTATTTAAATCTGACGTCTCAATAAATAATTCTAAATCCTTCTGCCTAGTTTCCTTTAACATAAAGTTTCTTAAAGGCTTGCTTGCATTTTCCATAGCTTCCTCTTGAGTAATTGTATTTTCCATAAAAGGCTTAAAGGCATTCTCATTAATTTCATTATACACTGGTCTCATAATAAATATAGTTAAAAATATTGCCAAACCAGTCAGTATTTGATTAGGTATTGATTGTGCTGCTCCTAAAGCATTTTTCAAAAAAGAAAAAACTACTACAATTCTTGTAAATGATGTCATCATAATTATTATAGATGGTAATAAAGTTAATATAGTAAGTATAATTAATAACTTTATATTATCTACATAATTTTGAGGAGAAGTTGATTCTTCGCCAATGGAAATGTTAAGATCTGGTATATCTATGGGTTCTGCCATTACATTTTTACTATAAATAAATGTTAAGGATATTATAACTACAGCCATAAATATAATTCTATTTCTTTTACTCATATTAATCTTCCTTTTAGTTATTTCTATTCTTAAATTTCTTAAATTTCGAACTTAAATTCTTTATGATTTCTTCATATTGCTGATTTATTTCTTCTTTTTGTTTTTCTTTGTTTTCATCAATAAGAGCAATTTCTTCTTCAGAAATTTCTTCTAATTTTTCTATACCTTTACTAGAAGAACCAATGATATACCCTTTCTTACCTACTTTTAACAAAATTATAGAATTATCTTTAGATAAGTTTGTCCTTTCTAGGACTTTTATATATTTTCCATGGTTTATCTTATTTAATTTATTATTACTAAGCTTTACTAGTAAAAACATTAATCCAAAAACTACTACTAAAGCTAATAGTAATTTTATTATTAAAACCGCTAATTCCATTTACATTCTACTTTCCTTATTGAACTATGATTTCGCTTATATATGCATCTACTAGCTTTCCTGAAGTTAGCTTTGCATCTATTCTTTCAATTAATGTTCCCTTTAGTATAGCTTCATTTGCAGGATCAAAATCCTTTGCCTTACAAGATTTAAAATAGAAATTTGCAATATCCTTAATTGCAACTGCCTTTTCTTCTAACTCAGCAGCTAAATCTTCATTTACAGAATCATAACTGATAGACAAATTAAGCTTAGCATATCTTCTTTCATTTTCATCACTTAAGTTAACAAAAATTTCACCAACTTCATAATAAGCTTCTTTAATATATACTGGTTGATTAGTGGAATTTTTATTCATTGCAAGTAATGTTCCCGCATATACGCCACCGCCTATTGCTATTATAATTATAAAAATTATTAAAAAAACTCTTCCCTTACTTTTTTTCCCTTCTTTGTTCTTAGCCATTATTTCCACCTTCCTGAGATGTTATTATCAAAATATTAACTCTTCTATTTTTAGCCATATTTTCATAAGTA
>ERZ773359.825-NODE-825-length-44416-cov-33.893713_pt1 | contig 44416 bp, 60 predicted proteins | sample MGYA00374955_ERZ773359 | MGnify/ENA primary metagenome ERZ773359 (study PRJEB29098, sample SAMN04486028) | biogas fermenter metagenome | study: EMG produced TPA metagenomics assembly of the Biogas fermentation microbial communities from Germany - Plant 4 DNA1...
CGGCCGTACCGTTGGAGCAGGCGTAGTAACATCTATTGATTAATACAGGGGCTAAACCGGGTAGGCGATGAAACAGTTATGGTTTTCATCGCCAAACACCCGGAAGCGTGTATATTTAATGTCAGTGTTTTAAGGAGGTTTCAGCAAGAGTGAGCGGCCAACAAAAAGTGCGTATACGGTTGAAAGCTTTCGACCATAAACTTCTGGACCAGTCATCACAGAAAATAGTTGAAACGGCTAGGAAAAACGGTTCCAGCGTATCAGGACCCATTCCTCTGCCGACCCAGAAGAGCATCTATACCATTTTACGCTCTCCCCATGTTAATAAAGACTCGCGGGAGCAATTCGAAATCCGGACTCACAAGCGGCTAATCGATATTCTCGATCCGAATCCGAAGACCATTGATGCCCTGATGCACCTTGATCTTCCCTCTGGTGTCGACATCGAAATTAAGCTGTAAAGTTGAGGCTGGTGCTGAGAAGCCAGTGGGGTAATAGGGCTTCGAGGCGGTAAATCCGGTAGTAAGAGAAGTGAAGTTGGATAACCCACTTCCAACCAATCGCTGAGAGAAAACTCAACAGGAGGTAACCAAGGTGACAAGACTACAAAAAGCGATTCTCGGCATTAAAGTAGGCATGACCCAGATTTTCGACGAACAAGGCAAAGCTATACCGGTAACAGTAGTTGAAGCAGGACCCTGCACGGTATTGCAGAAAAAAAACACTGCATCTGATGGGTATAATGCCATTCAGGTAGGCTTTCGCGACCTAAAAGAAAATCGCGCTAATAAACCATTAAAGGGTCACTTTAAGAAGGCCAATGTAAAGCCTCTGCGTTTCATCCGGGAATTTCGGATGGAGAATGTTGATGAGTATGAAATTGGACAGAGTATAAATGTGGACGTCTTTGTACCTGGAGATAAGGTTGACGTGACTGGTACTTCCAAGGGCAAGGGATTTGCCGGCTCTGTGAAACGGCACAATTTTGCCCGGGGTTCCATGGGGCACGGATCCAAATATCATCGTGGACCAGGTTCTCTGGCTGCCAAAGGACCGGCTAAGGTGTTTAAGGGCCGGAAACTTCCCGGCAGAATGGGTGGAGAACGAGTCACGGTGCAGGGCTTACAGGTAGTAAAAGTCTATCCGGAACGCAACTTGATCTTAATAAAAGGTTCTATCCCAGGGCCCAAAAAAGGTCTTGTATTAATAAAGAATTCCGCGAAAGCTTAGTTGTTACGTCGAAGGAGGTTTAGCCAGATGCCCAAAGTTCCATTATATAACATGAGCGGGGCCCAGGTCGGGGAGCTGGAACTCAACGACAGTGTTTTCGGTATCGAACCCAACCAAGCGGTTTTGTATGATTTTGTAAAAATGCAAATGGCCAATAAAAGAGTGGGGACCGCTTCTGCCAAAACCCGCGCTGAGGTAAGAGGAGGAGGACGCAAACCCTGGCGTCAGAAAGGTACCGGACGTGCCCGCGTAGGCAGCACCCGCAACCCGATTTGGACCGGAGGGGGAGTTGTATTTGGACCGCACCCCCGGGATTATTCCTATAAACTGCCGCGCAAAGTTAGAAGACTGGCCATGAGGTCGGCTCTTTCCACCAAAGTTAAAGAACAAAGCATCATCGTTGTCGATGAATTGAGTTTCGAAGAACCCAAAACCCGACTCATGGTGGAAACATTAAAAACACTTAATGCCGGTAAAAAAACATTGGTGGTGACCGCTGATGCGGACGACAATGTAACCAAATCCGCTCGTAATATTCCGGGTGTAAAACAACTGCCAGCTGACTTCATCAATGTTTACGACCTGCTGCATTACGATACTTTGTTAATTACTAAAGATGCTGTAGCCAGGGTAGAGGAGGTATTCGCATAATGAAAGACTATCGCGATATTATCATTCGCCCGGTGATAACAGAGAAGTCCATGGATCTGCTGGCGGATAATAAATATACTTTTATAGTGGATAAAAAGGCCAATAAAACCGAAGTAAAAAATGCTATTGAGAACATTTTTAATGTCAAAGTAGAGTCCGTACGCACCATGAATATGAAAGGCAAACCGAAACGCATGGGGCGGTTTGTAGGGCGGACTCCCGCACGGAAAAAGGCCATTGTAACCCTGAAATCCGGTCACAAGATTCGGATTTTTGAGGGAATGTAAGGCTCGAGCCGTTATAAGGAGGGAATACGCTAATGGCTATTAAATCATATAAACCCACTACGCCCAGCAGACGGCATATGACGGTTTTGCCTTTTGATGAAATTACCAAAACCGAACCAGAGAAAAGCCTGACGGTAGCACTGAAACGCACCGGAGGACGCAATGCTAAAGGGCGCATGACTGTCCGGCATAGAGGTGGCGGACACAAACGCTTATACCGTCTGGTTGACTTTAAGCGTAGAAAAGACGATGTGCCAGCTAAGGTGGCAGCTATCGAATATGATCCCAACCGTTCTGCTAACATCGCTTTGTTGCACTATGCAGATGGACATAAAGCATATATTATTGCTCCCAATGATCTTAAAGTAGGCGATGTAGTTGTTTCGGGAGTCAATGCGGATATTAAAACCGGAAACACACTTCCGTTACGAGCTATACCCGTGGGTACTCTGATTCATAACATCGAACTGCGCCCAGGCAAAGGCGGGCAGTTAGTCAGATCAGCCGGTACCGTGGCCCAGCTGATGGCTAAAGAGGGTGATTATGCCCATATACGTTTGCCTTCCGGTGAGGTTCGCCTAGTCCATCTTAACTGCCGGGCTACGGTTGGCCAGGTAGGTAATCTGGAAAATGAGAACATTACCATAGGCAAAGCGGGTCGTTCTCGCTGGTTAGGAATTCGCCCTTCCGTGCGTGGCTCGGTCATGAATCCAGTAGACCATCCTCATGGTGGTGGAGAAGGTCGTGCACCGATTGGACGCAAGTATCCGGTTTCCCCATGGGGCAAGATCGCTATCGGCGGCAAAACCCGCAGGAAGAAGCCTTCTGATAACATGATCGTCCGGAAACGGAAGTAAAAGGAGGTCTGGAAATTGGCTAGGTCACTGAAAAAAGGACCATATTGTGAAGAAAAACTCTTAGCCCGAGTTGAAAATATGAATGAAACGGGACAGAAGAAGGTAATAAAAACCTGGTCCCGCCGTTCAACCATTATGCCGCAGATGGTAGGCCATACAATAGCTGTTCATGATGGACGCCGTCATGTGCCGGTATATATTACTGAAGACATGGTAGGAATGAAACTGGGCGAATTTGCTCCTACCAGAACGTACCGCGGACACGCTGGTAAAAACGAAAAGACCAGCCGTGCCAGATAGGAAGGAGGATCAGGATATGGAAGCCAGAGCTATTGCTCGATATTTGAGGGTTTCCCCTTTTAAGGCCCGTCAGGTGGCTGACCTGATCCGGGGAAAGGATGTGGACGAGGCAGTAGGTATTCTGCGCTACACCAACAAAAAGTCCGCACCTTTAATCAGCAAGGTATTAAAGTCAGCCATAGCCAATGCAGAGCATAATTATGATATGGATACTGATGCTCTATATGTATCAGAGATTTATATTGATGAAGGACCAATTATCAAACGTATGCGACCTCGGGCTTATGGAAGAGCTGATATACGTCGGCACAGAACCAGCCACATCACGGTTGTAGTGCGGGAAAGGGAGGTTAAATAGTGGGTCAAAAGGTACATCCAAAAGGTTTTCGCATTGGCATAATTCGGGATTGGGACTCCAACTGGTATGCTGACCGGGATTACGTGGATCTGGTCCATGAGGATTTCAAGATTCGACAGTATATCAAGGATAAATTTTACCAGGCTGGTATCGCTAAAATAGAAATTCAGCGCACCGGCAACCGCCTGAGGGTTACTATTCACACCGCCAAGCCCGGTATAGTTATCGGTCGGGGCGGAACGGAAGTAGAAATACTAAAAAGTGAATTGATAAAAATGACTGGTAAGAATGTCAGTGTTAACATTCAGGAAATAAAGAAACCAGAACTGGATGCGCAAATAGTAGCTGAGAATATTGCCCAGCAGCTGGAAAAGAGAGTATCTTTCCGCCGGGCTACCAAGCAGGCAATAGGGCGTACCATGCGCGCCGGCGGCGTGGGTATCAGAGTCATGGTATCAGGCCGTTTAGGCGGAGCCGAAATTGCCCGTTCCGAGTGGAGTGCAGAAGGGAAAGTACCTCTGCATACCCTTAGAGCTGATATCGATTACGGGTTTGCCGAGGCGAACACCACTTATGGCAAGATCGGCGTCAAGGTATGGATTAACCGGGGTGAAATCATGCCCGAAGCCAAGAAAAGACCACCCCAAAAAGTTGTGGAGGAGGCAGACAAATAATGCTTACCCCGAAACGTGTTAAATATAGAAAACAGCATCGGCCCAGCTTATCTGGCCGAGCCAATAAGGGCAACAGCGTAACTTATGGCGATTATGGCCTGCAGGCTGTGGAAGCAGCTTGGATTACCAACCGTCAGATTGAAGCAGCCCGTGTTGCCATCAACCGTTATATTAGAAGAGGCGGTAAACTGTGGATTAAAATATTTCCGGACCGCCCGTTGACGGTAAAGCCTGCCGAGACCCGTATGGGTAAAGGCAAGGGATCTCCAGAACACTGGGTGGCGGTAGTTAAGCCAGGTCGGGTTATGTTCGAACTTTCCGGTGTCAGTGAGGAAGTTGCCAAAGAGGCTATGCGGCTTGCAGCCCACAAATTACCTGTTAAATGCAAGTTTGTAAAACGTGAAGAGATGGGTGGTGAGGTTAGTGAAGGCAATTAAGCTACGGGAGCTAACCGACGAGGAATTGAACAAAAAGGTCCGCGATTATAAAGAAGAATTGTTCAACCTTAGATTTCAACTTGCCACCGGGCAGCTTGACAATCCCAAGAGAATCAGGGACGTTCGCAAAAACATTGCCCGTTGCAAAACCGTTCTCCGGCAGCGTGAGATTGCCGAGGAAAACAAATGGTAAAGGAGGTCTAAGGGGTGGCTGAGAATCGTGGTAACAGAAAAGTCAGAGTAGGTACTGTAACCAGTGACAAAATGGAAAAGACCATTACGGTAAGCGTAGTGACTGTAAAACAGCATCCATTATATAAGAAAACCATCAATACCAGCAAAAAGTACAAGGTTCATGATGAAAACAATGAGGCCAGAACTGGTGACGTGGTTCGCATCATGGAAACCCGCCCGCTGAGTAAAGATAAAAGATGGAGATTAATTGAAATCGTTCGCAAAGCCAAAACATTGGAGTAAAGCCTGGACTTTGGAAGGGAGGTTTACAGGGTGATTCAACAGGAGACCATGCTCCAGGTAGGCGACAACACCGGGGCCAAAAAGATCCTTTGCATAAAGGTTCTGGGTGGCTCAACCCGCCGGTATGCATCGGTAGGAGACATTATTGTTGCGTCGGTTAAAGAAGCATCCCCTGGTGGCGTAGTTAAAAAAGGTGATGTCATCAAGGCGGTTATAGTAAGAACTAAGAAGGAGATCAGAAGGCCGGACGGATCCTATATTGCTTTTTCGGAAAACGCGGCTGTGATCATAGATGATAACGGCAATCCCAAAGGAACTCGTATATTTGGGCCGGTGGCCCGTGAACTCAGGGATAAGAACTTCATGAAGATTATTTCCCTGGCTCCGGAAGTCCTTTAGTCAATGGAGGTGTAGATCAGATGCAAATCAAAAAGGGTGACATGGTATTAGTCACGACGGGGAAGGACTCCGGGAAAAAGGGTAAGGTATTGAAAGTGCTTCCCAAAGCGAACCGGGTAGTAGTTGAAGGAGTTAACCGGGTAAAGAAGCATACCAAGCCTAATCGGGCCCTTCCTCAGGGAGGAATCCAACGGATAGAAGCCCCGCTCAATGCATCAAACGTAATGATTGTGTGTGGAAAATGCAATAAGCCAACCCGGGTTGGGCACAAGGTACTGTCCAACCAGGAAAAAGTCCGCGTCTGCAAGCATTGCGGAGAGGTATTGGATTAAAGTGCCAGGAAGGGAGGCTTAGTTATTAATGGCTAGGCTGTATGAACAATACAAAAACGAAATCACACCAAAGATGATGGAGAAATTTCAGTATAAGAATGTCATGCAGGTGCCGCGTATTGACCGGGTAGTAGTCAATATCGGTGTAGGCGAAGCCATTCAAAATCCTAAAGCATTGGATGGTGCCATAAACGATCTGCAGTTAATTACCGGGCAAAGACCGGTGGTTACTAAAGCCAAAAAGTCTATAGCAGGCTTTAAGTTGCGCGAGGGAATGTCCATCGGTTGCAAGGTAACCTTAAGAGGTGAAAGGATGTATGAATTCCTGGACCGTTTAATAAATCTTGCCTTGCCCCGTGTACGTGACTTTCGCGGTGTTTCTCCAGATGCTTTTGACGGTAGAGGAAACTACTCATTGGGAATCAAAGAGCAGACCATATTCCCGGAAATTGATTATGACAAAATTGATAAGATTCGCGGTCTGGAGGTTAATATAGTAACCACTGCCAAAACCGACGAAGAAGCCAGAGAATTGCTCAGAGCTATGGGCATGCCCTTCAGATGATAAGGAGGTAATAATTACAGTGGCCAAGAAAGCGATGATTGCCAAAGCCAAACGGCCTCAAAAGTATGGGGTACGTGAATATAATCGCTGTAAGATTTGCGGTCGCCCGCGGGCTTATATGCGCAAATTCGGTATGTGCCGCATTTGCTTCCGTGAGCTGGCTCATAAGGGTGAACTGCCAGGCGTTACCAAGTCCAGTTGGTAGGGTTGTTTGCAAAGGAGGTATAGGATATGGTCATGACTGATCCCATCGCCGATTTCCTGACACGGATAAGAAACGGCAATATGGTCATGCATGAAACCGTTGAAGTACCCGGCTCCAAAATCAAGATGTCCATCGCGAACATCATGAAAGAAGAAGGGTATATCAAGGATTACGAATATATAGAAGATGGTAAGCAGGGGATCATTCGGATTTACCTGAAATATGGCCCCAATAAAGAAAAAGTCATTACCGGAATTAAACGCATCAGCAAGCCCGGTTTGCGGGTGTATGTTAAAAAAGACGAAATCCCCAGGGTATTAGGCGGTCTAGGGACGGCGGTAATATCCACTTCCAAGGGGCTGATGACAGATAAGAAGGCCCGCAAGGAAGGTCTGGGCGGCGAAGTCATCTGTTATATCTGGTAACTGAAGGAGGGTAAACATCGTGTCAAGAATCGGAAAGAAGCCGATCACCCTGCCCCAGGGCGTTGAAATAACCGTCAAAGATAATACAGTTACGGTCAAGGGACCCAAGGGAACCCTCACTCAGGATATTCCCCAGGGGATAACAGTTTTCCAGCAGGATGGTCAGATTGTGGTAGAAAGACCCAATGATAACAAACAGAATCGGGCTTACCACGGTTTAACCCGGGCATTGCTGGCCAATATGGTACAGGGTGTAACTGAGGGATTCGAACGCAAATTGGAGCTGGTTGGGGTTGGATACCGGGCCCAGTTGCAGGGTAAGAAATTAGTAATAAATATAGGTTATTCCCATCCAGTAGAGGTAGAACCTCCTGAGGGAATTGAGTTCGAAGTTCCTGCCGTGACTAAGATTACGGTTAAAGGAATTGACAAGCAGCTGGTGGGCAACACCGCCGCAGTCATCCGCGATATTCGCAGGCCAGAGCCATATAAAGGCAAGGGTATTAAATATGAAAACGAAGTTGTACGCCGCAAGGCCGGTAAGGCTGGCGCTAAATAAAACAGGAAGGGAGTGACCGCATTGATTAAGAAACCAAGCCGAAACCAACTAAGGCAGAATAAACACAAAAGGGTCCGGCGCAGAGTAATTGGAACCGGGGAAATTCCTAGGCTGTGTGTTTATAAGAGCTTAAATCATATATATGCACAGATAATAGATGATGAAAAAGGTGTAACCCTGGCAGCGGCTTCCACCCTGGACAAAGAACTGAGCGATCTTCCTTCCAAAAACAATATTGAGGCCGCCAAAGAGGTTGGCAGCCGTATTGCTGCTAAAGCTCAGGAGAAGGGTATTACAACGGTAGTATTTGATCGCAGTGGATATAAATACCACGGCCGGGTAGCTGCTTTAGCTGATGCTGCTCGCGAAAAGGGACTGCAGTTCTAAGGAATTCGAAAGCTAGGAGGGAAACGATGTTTGACAAGGAACAGGCTGGCCCGGAACTAATCGAAAAAGTTGTTAACATTCGCAGGGTTGCCAAAGTTGTAAAAGGTGGACGCCGCTTTAGCTTCAGCGCACTAGTAGTAGTAGGAGATGGTCAGGGTAAAGTGGGGACCGGGAAAGGCAAAGCCGCCGAAGTACCGGAAGCCATTCGCAAAGCGGTTGAGAATGCGAAGAAAAATATGGTTGAAATTCCCCTTATAGAGGAACGGACAATTCCCCATCCCATTATTGGCAGATTTGGTGCCGGGCGGGTGCTTCTTAAGCCGGCTTCACCAGGTACAGGGGTTATTGCCGGGGGACCAGTGCGTGCGGTCCTGGAAGCTGCCGGGATTAAGGATATTCTAACCAAATCCCTGGGATCTTCCAATTCTAATAACATGGTTCATGCCACCATGGAAGGCCTCAAAGGCCTGAAGCGGGCTGAAGAAGTAGCAAGACAGCGCGGCAAGACCATTGACGAGATCCTGAACTAGGAGGGAACCACATGGCCAAGCAGCTAAAGATTACCTGGAGCAAGAGCACTATTGGGTGTCCCGAGACCCAGAGACGAACCATACGGTCACTGGGATTGCGCAAGCTTCAGCACACAGTTATAAAAGAAGATACCCCCGAACTGCGGGGACAGCTCAAAAAAGTCGGCCACCTGATAACGGTGGAAGAGATTGATTAAATAGGAGGTTTGGACGTGAAATTACACGAGATTCAAGCCCCGCCCGGAGCCAACAAGAGGACCAAGCGGGTTGGCCGGGGACCTGGTTCTGGTCACGGCAAAACGTCCACCCGGGGTCACAAAGGCCAGAAGGCCCGTTCCGGTGGCGGAGTAAGACCTGGTTTTGAAGGCGGCCAGATGCCATTGCAGAGGCGTTTGCCCAAGCGTGGTTTTACCAACATATTCAAAAAGGAATATGCTATTGTTAATGTCCAAGACTTAAACGTTTTTGATGATGGTACCGAAGTAACCGTTGAATTATTAAAGGATGCCGGCATGGTTAAGGGAGTAAAAGATGGTGTAAAAGTTCTCGGTAATGGTGAGCTGGAAAAGAAACTTACCGTGAAGGCCCACCGGTTTAGCAGACAGGCTGAGGAGAAAATTGTTGCCCGGGGTGGCAAAGCTGAGGTGATCTAATGTTTGGGTCCTTACAACAGGCATTCAAAATCGGCGACCTAAGGACTAAGCTGCTGTTTACATTGATGATGCTTTTAGTTTTCAGAGTTGGTGCTCATATAGCGGTGCCGGGTATTAATGCCGAGGCTATTCAGCAATTGATCAGCGGTCAATTGTTTGGATTCTTTGATATCATATCCGGTGGCGCTTTTAAGCGATTCAGTATCTTTGCCATGAGCATTACTCCATATATTAACGCCTCCATCATTATGTCGCTCCTTAAGGTGGTTATCCCCCGCCTGGACGAACTATCCAAGGAAGGCGAAGAAGGACGTAAGGTTATCACCCAGTATACCCGCTACGGTACAGTAATCTTAGCCTTCATTCAGGCTTTGGGAATGGCCTTTGCCCTGGGTCGGGCCGGTGCTCTCATCAATCCAGGATTTATGTCATATATGGTGATTGTTATTTCCTTGACAGCAGGCACGGTTTTCCTGATGTGGATTGGTGAGCGAATCACGGAAAATGGCATAGGTAACGGTATATCACTGATAATTTTTGCCGGTATCGTTTCCCGGCTACCCAGTCAAATATCAGGTGTAATGCAGGAATTAGCCGGAGGGATTATAGGTTATTTCAACATTTTCCTGTTTATAGTCTTAGCTCTAGCAATAATAGCAGCCATTGTAGCTGTAAATGAAGGACAGCGTCGTTTACCTGTTCAATATGCTAAAAGAGTGGTAGGCCGTAGGCTTTACGGTGGGCAGAGTACCTTCTTGCCCTTAAAAGTAAATGCTGCCGGAGTTATCCCCATTATCTTTGCCATGGCACTGATGATGTTCCCGGCCACCATTGGCTCATGGGCGCCACAGACTTCCAAGTTCAATGTATTCCTTAACACCTATTTTAACTTTGGAAGCGTGGCCTATAATCTTGTTTACGCATTTTTAATTGTGTTTTTCACCTATTTCTATGTGTCGATTATTTTTAATCCCATGGATGTAGCGGAGAACATAAAAAAATATGGGGGATTTGTCCCCGGAATTCGCCCTGGTCGTCCTACTGCCGAGTATATTGACAAGATTTTGTCCAGATTAACACTAGCCGGCGGTCTGTTTCTAGCTTTAATTGCCATATTGCCTAACTTCGTAATGGGACTCACCGGAATTACCAGCCTGTGGTTCGGTGGCACTGCTTTACTGATAGTTGTTGGAGTTGCTTTAGACACTATGAAACAAATTGAATCGCATTTGTTATTACGTAGCTATGAGGGTTTTGTCAAATAATAGGAGATGATATCTGGTGAACGTTTTATTGATGGGACCTCCCGGCGCTGGAAAAGGGACACAGGCCGATCTTATCAAAGATCGTTATCCGATTCCGCATATTTCTACGGGAGATATGTTTCGTGAAGCAGTAAGCACAGGCACTGAACTAGGTAAGGAAGCCAAAAAGTATATGGACAGCGGCAAACTGGTTCCCGATGAAGTTACGATTGGTATTGTGCAAGAGCGTCTGGCTCAGGATGACTGCAAAGAGGGTTTTCTTCTGGATGGTTTTCCGCGAACTGTCAAGCAAGCTGAAGCTCTAGACCAGGTTTTAGCGAAGCTGGGTAAGAAAGTAGAAGCAGCCATCAATATCACGGTTCCTGAAGATATACTGTATGAGCGCATGAGTGGCCGGATCAGCTGTAAAGACTGTAAAACCGTTTATCATCTTAAGTTCAACCCCCCGGCTAAGGCGGGCATCTGTGATAAATGCGGTGGAGAACTTATTCAGCGCAGCGATGACCAGGGTGACACCGTGAAAAGACGCCTGGAAGTCTATGCTGAGCAGACCAATCCGCTGATAGAGTACTATGAAAAACAGGGTGTTCTGAACGATATTGATGGTAACCGCGATTCCCAGGCAGTATTTGCAGATATTGTCAAGGTGATGGAGAGTCTGTAATGATCATTTTGAAAACCCGGGATGACATAGCCCGCATGAGGGTAGCCGGTCAAATAGTGGCTCAGATTCTCAGCATATTGGAAAGCAAGGTCAAACCGGGAGTCACTACCGGCTCATTAAACACCATAGCTGAAGAAGAGTGTCGTAAGCGTGGTGCGATTCCGGTATTCAAAAATTACCCCAATCCAAGAGGAGGAAGACCTTTTCCGGGTGCCATATGTGCTTCAGTTAATGAAGAAGTGGTTCACGGTATACCCGGAAAAAGAGTTTTGAAAGAGGGAGACATAATAAGTATCGACTTTGGAGTACTTTTCGAAGGCTTTGCCGGAGATTCAGCCCTTACTATTCCAGTAGGAGATGTGGATCCTGAGGTAGCACGGTTGCTTCAAGTTACCGAAGAGTCTTTAATAAGAGGAATCCAACAAGCCCGGCCCGGAAATCGACTGGGCAAAATATCCAGTACTATTCAGGACTGGGCCGAAAAGAATGGCTTTTCAGTAGTCCGGGAGTATGTAGGACACGGAATTGGCCGCAATATGCATGAAGATCCGCCGGTACCCAATTACGGCCGGGCCGATCGGGGACCGGTATTAAAAGAAGGAATGACTCTGGCTATTGAACCGATGCTGAACATGGGAACTCATAAGGTCATTACCAAAATAGATGATTGGACAGTAGTTACCCAAGACGGTAAATACTCAGCGCATTTTGAGCACACCGTGGCCATAACCAGCCATGGTCCGGAGATTCTTACCTTACGGTGACGGAGGTGGTTGTTTGAATGACCTACTAGCTCGAGTAGTAATCTCCAAATCAGGTAGGGATCAAGGCCGGATGTTTGTAATAGTTAAAGTGGTGAATGAACGATTCGTAATGATTGTGGACGGAGATCTCCGCAAGATTGAGAATCCCAAGCTAAAAAATATTCGCCACCTGCAAATGACCAATTTCAAAGCCGAGGATGTGGCTGTTTACCTGGCCAGAGGAGAATTACCGGCCAATCACGTAATTAAGAGAAACTTGAAACAAATTCGAGAGGCCAGAGATCAAATGGGAAGGGGGTCTGGTAATGGCGAAGGATGATGTGATTGAGGTGGAAGGGGTTGTTCTGGAACCACTCCCCAATGCCATGTTTAGGGTGGAACTACAAAACGGCCATAAGGTCCTCGCCCATATTTCTGGCAAAATGCGTATGAATTTTATTAAGATACTGCCCGGAGACCGGGTAATGGTGGAATTATCGCCTTACGATTTGAACCGTGGCAGAATCACATACCGTTTTAAGTAGATGCAACTGGCGAGCATATTAAGGAGGTTAACGCATTGAAGGTAAAGCCATCGGTAAAGCCAATGTGTGAAAAATGCAAAGTAATCAGGCGACATGGCAAAGTTATGGTAATTTGCCAGAATCCCAAGCATAAACAGGTTCAGGGCTAATTATAGGAGGTGAACAAATTTGGCGAGAATAGCGGGTGTTGATCTACCGCGCGAAAAACGGATCGAAGTATCCCTCACCTATATATATGGAATCGGCCGGTCTTCGTCTCGGAGTATTCTGGCAGAGGCAGGTATAAATCCAGATACCAGAGTGAAAGATTTAACGGAAGAAGAAGTTTCCAAATTAAGGGATATTATTGATAAAGGGTACACTGTAGAAGGCGATTTGCGTCGTCAGGTCAGCATGGACATTAAGCGGTTGATGGACTTAGGTTGCTACCGGGGACTCCGTCACCGTCGCGGTCTGCCGGTCCGTGGCCAAAATACCAAGAACAATGCTCGGACCCGTAAGGGACCCAAACGCACTGTGGCTGGTAAGAGAAAATAGTGAAAAAGGAGGTTTAACCAGGTGGCCAAAAGGACAACAACCAGGGTCAGAAGACGCGAAAAGAAAAATATTGAGCATGGAATCGCGCATATAAAATCCACCTTTAATAATACCATCATATCTATTACCGATAAGCATGGTAATGCTATTTCCTGGGCAAGTGCAGGGACATCCGGTTTTAAGGGTTCCCGCAAGAGCACGCCTTTCGCTGCTCAGCAGGCAGCCGAAGCCGCTGCGCGAGCAGCCATGGAGCACGGGCTTAAGGAAGTTGAATGCTATGTAAAAGGACCGGGAGCTGGTCGTGAAGCAGCTATTCGTTCACTGCAAGCAGCTGGGCTGGAAGTCAGCGTTATCAAGGACGTTACTCCCATTCCGCATAATGGGTGCAGACCACCCAAGAGAAGAAGGGTATAAGGAGGTCGTAAAGCAAAGTGGGAAGATATACAGATTCGGTTTGCCGGCAGTGCCGTCGTGAAGGTGAAAAACTCTTCCTAAAAGGTGACCGCTGTTACTCAGAAAAGTGTGCAGTGGAAAGAAGGCCTTTTGCTCCAGGAGCTCACGGTCAGGGACGCCGGCAAAAGCCCAGTGAATATGGTCTCCAGCTTAGAGAAAAGCAAAAGACCAAACGGATCTACGGTCTGTTGGAAAAACAATTCCGCAATTACTTTAAGAAAGCTGACCGTCAACCCGGTGTAACCGGTGAAAATCTGTTGATTTTACTGGAGCGCCGTATGGATAATATAGTTTTCCGTATGGGCTTTGCCAGCTCACGGAAGGAAGCTCGTCAACTGGTGAACCATGGACACTTCACCTTAAACGGGCATAAAGCGAACATCCCTTCCATGTTGTTGAAACCCGGAGATGTGGTGCAGGTTAGGGATACCAGCAAAGATTCGCCAAAATTTCAAGAGATAAAGGATCAGGCTGCCTACAAGACTCCGCCGGAGTGGTTAACGGTGGATGTTGACAATCTGACTGGCAGTGTGCTGGCTTACCCGACTCGGGAGCAGATCGACACCGCGGTAAATGAGCAGCTAATTGTCGAGCTGTACTCCAGATAAAGCACACCTCTAATAAGAAGGAGGGATTCTTGCATGCTAGAGATGGAAAAGCCGCGTATTGAGTGTGTAGAGAAGGACGCCAGCACAAACTATGGCAAGTTCGTAATCGAACCTCTGGAGAGAGGGTATGGAACCACCCTGGGCAACTCCCTGCGTCGGGTTTTGTTATCCTCCCTTCCGGGAGCGGCAGTGTCTTCCATCAAAATAGATGGAGTACTACATGAGTTTTCTACCATTCCCAACGTAGTTGAGGATACTACCGAGATAATATTAAATATCAAGCATCTCGTTCTCAACTACACTGGAAATGAACGTAAAATATTGCACCTGGAACAAACTGGACCTAAAGTGGTTAAAGCCAGTGACATAGAGCCTGATGCAGAAGTGGAGATCCTTACTCCCGATTTGCACATCGCTACCCTGGACCAAGGTGCCAACTTGGTTATGGAATTAACGGTTGAAAGAGGACGGGGATATGTCAGTGCCGATCAACAGCCCTTTAAAAGCGATGAGGTAGTGGGTCAAATACCGGTGGATTCCATTTTTACTCCAGTAACCAGGGTCAATTACACGGTAGATAATGCCCGAGTAGGAAAACGGACTGATTACGACAGCCTTACTCTCGAAGTATGGACCAATGGCAGTATAAGTCCGGAGGAGGCTATAAGCCTTTCCGCCCAGATATTGATTGAATACTTAAAGCTGTTCACCGAAATAGATGACACCTTTGCTGAAGTAGAAATCCTGGTGGAAAAGGAAGAAGAAAAGAAGGACAAAGTTCTGGAAATGTCCATTGAGGAATTGGAACTGTCTGTGCGGGCCTCCAATGGTTTAAAGCGGGCTAATATCAATACCGTAGGCGATTTGATAGAAAAGACCCGTGAAGAAATGAGCAAAATACGCAACTTAGGCCAGAAATCTCTCGAAGAGATCGAACGCAAACTCAAGGAGCTGGGTCTGGGATTCAAGACTCCAGAAGATTAGGAAGGAGGACTCCTGCAGTGAGCTATCACCGATTTGGACTCCGTAGCGATCACCGTAAAGCGATGTTGCGCAATGCAGTAACCTCATTATTAGAAACTGGCAGAATTACTACTACGGAGACTAGAGCTAAAGATATTAAAAGGCTTGCTGACCAGATGATTACCCTGGGCAAGAGAGGGGATCTGCATGCACGGCGTCAGGCCATAGCTTACCTGACCCGGGAAGATGTGGTGCAGAAATTATTTACGAATCTGGCAGATAAATATACTGATCGTCAGGGTGGATATACCCGCGTAATTAAAGCTGGATACCGCCGTGGTGACGGTGCTCCCATGGCAATCGTAGAATTGGTTGACTAAGGACAATGATTCGGCTGGACCAGGTAAGCTTTAGTTATACTTCTAAACAAGTATCTAGGCCAGCCGTTCACAACCTGTCTTTAACTATAGAAAAAGGGCAAATGGTGGCAGTTGTAGGGGCCAACGGTTCAGGCAAATCCACTTTAGCCCGGCTGATAAATGGCAGCTTGCTGCCAGATAAGGGCAGGGTGAGCGTTGATGGCCTGACTACCGGTGACAAATCACAGCGCCTACAGGTGCGAAGCCGGGTGGGCTTGGTAGGTCCAGTACCAGATCACCAGTTTGTATCCAACCTGGTAGTGGATGATGTGGCTTTTGGTCCGCAAAATCTGGGTCTGAGCCAAGCAGAAATCAATAAAAGAGTGGATGCCGCTCTCAAAATGGTGTCAATGGAGGATTATGCCCAATATCCTCCTTATCTTTTGTCCGGAGGGCAAAAGCAGCGGGTTTGCCTGGCCGGTGTATTAGCCATGCAACCCCAGTATATAATCCTGGATGAAGCAACTTCCATGCTTGATCCCCAGGGACGCCGCCAGATAATGAAGATTTTAGAAATGCTGCGCCGGGAAACCAGATTAGGGATCATGGTAATTACCCAAAACCTGGAGGAAGTCCAGGGAGCCGATCGGGTAATAGTCATGCAGGACGGACAAATAGCAGCTAGTATGCCTTTTCGCCATTTGGTGGAAAACCAGGAACTGACCAGTAAGTTTAATCTGGAAGAACCTGAGCTTTTCCATCTGGTGGCCCTATTAAAAAATAACGGTCTTCTGCCCTCCCACTGGTATGGCGACAAACTGGACGAGGTGGTGGAAGCTCTGTGTTGATGGAGTTGCGCTCCATAAGTCATAATTATCAGTCCGGCACCCCCTTTGCCCAATGCGCTTTGCAGGATATCAACCTGTCAGTTCAAGAAAAGGAATTTTTAGTGATTGCCGGCGCAGAAGGCTCAGGAAAAACTACCCTATTGTTAATAATGGCAGGATTAATTAAACCAGACCAGGGACAAGTGTATTACCAGCAACAGCCTTTGCCCAGGCAAGGTATTCACCCTCATTTTGGAGTGGTTTTTCAGCATCCTGAACAGCAGATGTTTGAACTGACCGTAGGCGAAGAAATAGCTTTTGGCCCTATCAATAGGGGAACCAAAGGAGAAGAGTTGCAGTCAGATATAGCTAAAGCATTAACAGCAGTAGGACTAGAACCAGCTTTGTACCAGCATCGCCGCATAAAAGATCTGAGCAGTGGAGAAAAACGACGGGTAGCCTTGGCCAGTATCCTGGTTATGGCTCCGCGAGTTTTGATAATGGATGAACCCTTAGTTGGTCTGGATTATAGCGGTCGCCGCCAGTTAATCCGTTACTTAGTTGAGCTTAACCGCCATCAAGGTATTACCGTAATTATGGTTACTCATGAGATTCGCCCTGTTTATCCCTACTGTTCCCGAATTATTCAGTTAAGTCAGGGCAAGATGGTAAGGAGCATAAAGCCTGAGCAGAGCACAGCTATAGCCGGCATTGACCACACGGAGGAGATAGAGCTTCCCCTGCATGTTAAACTATTGCACCGTCTGCGACAGGCCAACCCTGCCTTACCGGCTTCTACTCGCACTGCCCAGGAAGCAGCCGCCATTATAGCCCATTGGAAGCAAGGGGAGGGAGGGTGCCATTAACACTTCCCTGCAAATGGGGCAATATATCCCGGCGGAATCTCCTCTACACCGCTGTGATGCCCGCAGCAAGATTGCCGCTACTGCCGGACTAAGTCTCAGCCTGCTTATAGCTCCGGGTTGGACCAATACCCTGGTAGTGAGTGGGGTAATCGTAATATTAATAATATTGAGTAGGATAAATTTCCGTAGCTACCTGGCTAATTGGCGGATACTATTCATTCTGGTTTTAATTACCGTTCTCTTACAAATCCTATTGATCCCGGGGAAGACTATTCTAAGGCTGTCCTTTATTAATATAACCCAAGAAGGCCTCATCTCAGGCAGCATGCTCTTGGTCAAATTGAGCGGAATAATATTGCTAGCCGCCTGGTTGACCTTTACTACTCGCCCTGCTCAGTTGACCGCTGGGTTGGAAAGAATTTTCAGCCCCTTGGGAAAGTTGGGTTTTCCTGTACAGGAATTGGTAATGATTATGACCCTGAGCCTGCGATTCTTACCTTTATTGGTGGAGGAAACCCTAATGGTGTACCGGGCTCAGTTGGTGCGCGGCGCTAATTGGCGCACCGGAACCCTTGGGCAAAAAGGTCGTTATCTGATTGCTCTACTAGTGCCTATTCTGAGACTGGCCTTGGAGCGAGCAGAATACTTAGTCGAAGCCATGGAAAATAGGGGCTATAATAGTGGACCAGCCAGGACCCCTTTGTATCCGCAGAGTTTGCACTTAGGCGATGGGCTGTTGGTGGCGGTTACCTGCCTTATTTTGGTAATGCAGGTAATATAATGCTAAACATAAGCGCAGACAGCCATCAGAAGTTTAGAAAGACAGCCAGGTCTGGGCTAGCCGCCTGATTGTAGGCCGGTATGTTGAGGTGTAGGAATGCGCAGGATAAAATTGATAATCGAATATGATGGAACCAATTATCATGGCTCACAGATTCAAGCCAACGGCCACACTGTTCAAGCTGAACTACAGCAGTGTATAGAAAGACTGACCGGGGAAAAGGTATCATTAATGTTGGCTGGGCGGACTGATGCCCGGGTACACGCTCTAGGTCAGGTAGCCGCTTTCGACACCGCCTCCACCATACCTGCAGATAGATGGAAGTATGCTTTAAACAGTGTGCTGCCGGATGATATAAAAGTAGTAGCCAGCCAAGAGGCTAGGCCCGATTTTCACCCCCGTTTTGATGCCGTCAGTAAAATGTATCGCTACCAGATTTACCGGGGTGAGACCGGGGTAGCTTTTTATCGCCACTATGCCTATTGTTTTTCTGAGCCACTGAATTTTGACCACATGCAAGAAGCCGCTAGACGTTTTGAAGGACGGCATGATTTTCGTTCCTTTTGTGCCAGTGGTTCTTCTGTAAAGAGTTATGAAAGAACCGTTTTCTCCTGTCGCCTGAAGGAACAAGACAGGTTTTTGACTTTAGAGATCAGTGCAGATGGTTTTCTATATAATATGATACGTATTATTGTAGGAACCCTGCTGGAAGTGGGACGAGGCAGCTTGTTGCCTCAGGATATAGATAGAATCCTGGCTGCCCGGGACCGTTCTCAATCTGGTCCTACTGCTCCTGCCCAAGGGCTGTACTTGGTGGAGGTCAAGTACCCGCCTTTTGCTGAAGATATGAAATAATGGGCAGACTTGTTGACAAGCAGGGATTGTTTTGGATAATATTAAAAGGTAGTCTCTAAACGTGTGTCTGCCTCCCGCCCCGTTGGCAGAATTCACGATGAGGATACAGAGCACAACCAACCTGATACTGGAGGGAACAGTGTGAAAACCTTTATGGCAAAGCCAGCAGAAGTTGAGCGCCAGTGGTTTATTATTGATGCCGAAGGACAGACCCTGGGCAGGCTCAGCTCAGAGGTAGCAGCAATTTTGCGCGGCAAACATAAACCCACCTATACTCCTCATGTGGACACTGGTGATTTTGTTATTGTGATTAATGCTGAAAAAATTCAGCTTACTGGTAACAAGTTACTGCAGAAGAAATTACGCCATCATTCCGGATATCCGGGCGGCTTGAAAGAGGTAGACTACAAAACCCTGCTGCAAAAACGTCCTGAAAAGGCCATAGAAGTTGCAGTTAAAGGAATGCTTCCCCGCAATCGCCTGGGAGCTAAGATGTTTAGAAAGCTAAAGGTGTACCGGGGCAGTGAGCACCCGCATCAAGCCCAGAAACCAGTCGTTAGAGAGCTTAAAGGGTAAGGAGGATGGCAATGACGAAGGTACAATACTGGGGAACCGGAAGAAGAAAAAAAGCTGTAGCCAGAGTACGTTTGGTACCTGGTGACGGAACTATCATAATCAACGATCGCAGCTTTGAAGAGTATTTTCCGAACAAAACCAGCCGGCTGATTGTTCAGCAGCCCCTTGAGCTCACCGCCATGGGAGGCCGTTTTAATGTGATATGCCGCGTACACGGCGGTGGTACCAGTGGCCAGGCTGGTGCGGTCCGTTTAGGTATTGCCCGGGCTTTGGTCAAGGCTAATCCAGAATTGCAGCCAAATCTTCGCAAAGCTGGATTTTTAACCCGCGATCCGCGCATGAAGGAACGTAAAAAGTACGGTCTGCACGCAGCTCGCAAGGCTCCGCAATACTCAAAGCGCTAAATTTGTTCACCAATCAAACCTCCTCGGGATACCGGGGAGGTTTTTTGTGTACATAGACAAGTTGGAATAACTGTACGCCCTGGACCTATTTCCCGCCAATCCCTATGTCGACGCTAACCGCGGCTTTGCAGGAGTGTTAGCCGGCTCGCTCCAAGACTCCTCGCCTGCAACACATCGCCCCTACTTTTTTCTTATAAATAACGGCTCAAGTGCATATATAAGAAGTAGCATTTTGTCGAGCAAGGAGGGGCTTGGATGACCCTTAGAAATGGCCGGCCTTTATTCCTGACTGGGAAGAATTATTCTAAGACCGATAGATTGCTACTGGATAGGGCTGTATTTATACCCCGGCGGTGGGGAAGAATTGGAGCAGCACTGGGTTTGTTTTTTACCCTCTGCCTGGCAGTGGTTATCAGCCAGCCGGAACAGGTTCAGGTGATGTCTTACAGCCTGGCCAACAAAGTTATCGCTGTTGATGCCGGACACGGCGGCTTTGACCCGGGAGCCAAACGGGACAATATTACCGAAGACCAAATAACCCTGGCCATAAGCAAACTGCTCCAGAAACAATTAAGTGAGGCCGGCTCACTGGTAGTAATGGTTAGAGAAGACGATAAAGACCTGTCAGATGAGAGCTTTTCAGGAAGCTTGCGAGAACGGAAACGGCAGGATCTCAATCGCCGGGCTGAGAAAGCTAATCAAGCCAAAGCCAAACTCTATGTGAGTATCCATGTCAATGCTGATCCCAGTCCACGCTGGCGGGGTGCCCAGGTGTTTTATGAGAAAGATAGTGAAGCAGGTAAGCGGGCGGCGGTAGCCATCCAGGAGGAATTGACCAGAATATTGGGGAATACTAAACGCAAGGCTCTGCCGGGTAATTTTTATATCACCCAAAAAACTGAAATGCCAGCCGTAATCGTTGAAGTAGGTTTTATTTCCAATCCGGAGGAGTGTAAACTATTGATGGACCCAGACTACCAGGCCAAGGTAGCCTACGCCATTTATGCGGGAATAGCCAAGGCGCAGAGCCAGGAAAGTGAACTGGCTATGGGTACCCATAATTGGTGAGAAAGGAGGAATCCCCATGATTACTTATGCTGCCCTGAGCCCCCATCCACCTCTGATCATACCGGAAATAGGCCAAGAGCGAGTCAAGGAGGTGCAAGCAACGGTAGACGGCCTGCGCCGTATGGCCCAGGAATTGGCCGAAACCAAACCAGAGACCATTATATTTTTGACACCCCATGGCAATGTATTTGCTGATGCTTTGTCCAGTTTGGGACAACCCCAGCTTACCGGTGATCTGAGCGGTTTTGGAGCCAGACAGACCTGGAGTGCTGCTAATGACCTGACCCTGCTTCAAGAAATCGCCCAGCAATCAATTGAAGCTAACTTACCCTTTGTTATTATTGATGATGGAACTGCCCGGAAACACCGGCTGAATCCAAATCTGGATCACGGTATTCTGGTGCCTCTTTATTATCTTCAGGAAGCTGGCTTAACCGATGTAAGTCTGGTTGCTATTAGTATAGCTTATCTGCCTGTATTAGACCTGTACCAGTTTGGCACATTATTAAAAACGGCTGCGGATAATGTAGGACGCCGGGTGGCTATCCTAGCTTCCGGAGATATGTCCCACCGGCTCAAAAGCGATGGTCCCTATCACTATCATCCCGATGGGCCGGTTTTCGATGAGACCATCCGGGAACTCCTTGGTTCCGGCGATACCCAAGCTCTTCTTAACCTCCCGGAGTCGTTATTGAGTAATGCCGGAGAATGCGGTTACCGCTCCATAGTGATAATGCTGGGAGCTTTGGACGAAGTAAACTATGAAGCTACTATTTTCAGCTACGAAGGGCCATTTGGAGTTGGTTATCTAACCGCTGGAATTAAGCCGGGAGCGCCAAGGGAATCTTTGTTGCAGCGTTTACAGGCTGAACAGCGCCAGGAGCAGGACAAGCTCCGTCAACAGGAAAGCCCACCAGTTAAATGGGCGCGTATGGTGATAGAAAACCATGTCCGTAAAAAACCCCGGCCCGTATTGCCCGTTGAGCTGGAACACTTGCGCAAGGAAAGAGCGGGAGTTTTTGTTTCTCTAAAAAAGCATGGTCAGCTAAGAGGTTGTATCGGCACCATAAGTCCGGCCTACGGCAATTTAGCCGAAGAGATTGCCAATAATGCTGTTAGTTCAGCCAGTGAAGACCCGCGCTTTTTACCGGTAGAAATTCATGAATTGGACGACTTGGTTTATTCAGTAGATATTTTAGGCAAACCGGAACCGGCCACCCGGGAACAGCTGGATCCGAAAAGATATGGAGTAATTGTCAGCTTAGGCGGTCGCCGCGGACTATTGCTGCCGGATTTAGAAGGAGTGGATACGGTAGAAGAACAACTGCGCATTGCCTGCCAAAAGGCTGGTATCAGACCCGATGAAAATTATGTGATAGAACGTTTTGAAGTGATTCGCTACACTTAATGCGGCCCAGGAAGGAGAGTTCTCCTTGGATCTAAAAGAAGCGTTATATTATGAAACCGAAGATAATCAGCGGGTGCGCTGCTATCTTTGTCCCCATAAATGCCTGATAAAACCAGACCAAAAGGGTATTTGCCGGGTGCGTGTCAACCGGGCAGGCTACCTGTATACTCTCAACTATGGACAGCTCACTTCACTAGCACTTGATCCTATAGAAAAAAAGCCTCTCTATCACTTCTACCCGGGGAGCCTGATACTATCCGTAGGGACTTTTGGCTGTAATCTGGCCTGCCCGTTTTGCCAGAATTATACTATTGCCCATCAAAAACCGGAAACCCGGTGGATGTCACCAGAAGATTTATTGAGTGTAGCCCGGCGCTGCCAGCTGGATGGTTCCATAGGAGTAGCTTTTACCTATAATGAACCTTCCATATGGTTTGAATATGTCTGGGACTGCGCCCAGTTGCTGCATGCCCAGGGCCAGCAGGTAGTACTGGTCACCAATGGACATATTGAAGCTGAGCCTTTAGCAGACCTGTTGCCCTATGTAGGGGCTATGAATATCGATGTAAAAGCTTTTCAGGAGGACTTTTACCGCAAGCTGTGCAAAGGCAGTTTAGCAGCCGTGAAAGAAAGGATTCAACAGGCCGTCCAAAGTACTCATGTGGAAGTAACCACCCTGATTATCCCCGGCGAAAATGATTCTCCCCAGGAAATTGAATCCCTAGCCTCCTGGTTGGCATCCATAGATAGAACCCTCCCTTTGCATTTGTCCCGTTATCATCCTGCCTACCGCTTTGACCGGTCTTCTACTCCGGAGAAAACCATGCGGACAGCCAAAGAGATCGCCCAACAGTATTTAGAGTTTGTCTATCTTGGCAACCTGCCTGGAGAAAGCAGTCCCACATTCTGTAGGGAGTGTGGAAACTTATTAGTAGATCGCAGCGGTTATCAAACCAGATTATCAGGCTTTAAAAACGACTGCTGTAATCATTGCGGAGGCCAAGTACCCTATCTTATAACATGAAAAACCTGCCTAGGCAGGGAAAATAGCGTATGTGGACATCAATAAGAGATGGGAAGAGCACGCTCTCCCCATCTTTATATGAAAGCCAACCGGGAGGGATCCCGGATTAGCTGTTCATCGATTATCATACCCAATATCTAGGTTATGATACCTGCAGAATTTGGTTACAGTTTCTAGAAATTTTTCGCGGTTTATTTTGGTTTGCATTTCCTATACATAACGGCTATAAATTAAGTAACCAATCCCAATTCATTAATAACTGGTAAGGAGGTGTATAGACTGCAGCCGGAAATCATCTTTTATTGTGTAAGAAGCTGAAAAACTTGCCAGAAGGCCAGGTCCTGGCTGGACGAGCATCGGGTTTCCTATCAGTACCGTGAATTGCTTAAAGAACCCCTTAGCCAACAAGAATACATAGATTTGGCAAACCGCAGCCAATTGCCTGTGACTCAGCTGCTTAATACTAAAGGACCAGCCTTTAAGAAGCTGGGGATAAAGGCTAACCAGTTGGATGATCAGCAAGCACTACAGCTAATGATGGATAATCCTCGCCTTATGGTGAGACCGGTTTTAGTGAAGGGCGATGCAGTTATATTCAGGTTTAAAGAAGAGGAGTATACTGAGTTTTTTAGTTAATTGGGGAGAGGGATATGAAAGTAGTAACCATGCCTCTGTCGTACACCAACTGTTACCTTATTGAAGCAGCTCAAGGCTGGATACTGGTGGATGCCGGACGTCAATCTATGGTGAGATTGTTCTCCAAGCGCTTACGCAAACTCGGCCTTAATCCAGAAGACATTAAGTTAATAATTATAACCCATGCCCATTATGACCATGTAGGCAGCCTGGCCCAGATTAAGACTTTGTGCCGGTGTCCAGTACTGGCTCATCCCCGGGAAGCCCGGATAATAGAATCAGGAGAAGTGGTTATCCCGCCGGGAACCAATGCACTGGGCAAAATGGTTAGCTGGGTGGGCCGTCACAGTAAGCGGTGGCTAGGTTTTCCCAAAACAGAGGTAGATATCACTACCGCTGAAGAGTTCGACCTGACTGGTTACGGAGTAGCCGGAAGAGTAATTCCCACCCCCGGACACACCCCCGGGTCTCTGTCCGTTTTGTTGGAAGACGGTCAGGCTTTGGTAGGAGATCTGGCTATGAATCTATGGCCGGCCACCAATTTTCCCATCTTCGCAGAAAACCCCGAAGAAATCGCGGCTAGCTGGGATATGTTGATAAAGCGAGGAGCCCAGATATTCTATCCTTCCCATGGGAAAAGAATAGAGGTTAGTAGTCTTCACGGTATAAAGGACTGATGTTTCGTATAGATTAACTAAGGAAACTGAGACCAAGATTAACATAGTTTTAGGAGGGATATCATAATGTCAGACATAGTGATGGCCGATGAAATCATGGAATGCACAATATGCGGATACAGGTATGACCCGGCAGAAGGCGACCCTGACAATGATGTGGCTCCGGGAACCAGTTTCGAGGATCTGCCTGAGGACTGGGTGTGCCCCGAATGTGGAGCAGGAAAAGAAGAATTTGTCCCTGCCGAGTAATAAATATTGAAAACAGGGGACGGCTCTCCAGGAACACTTCCCTGGCATGAATCCAGGCTATTATGCAGTGTAACCTGTTAGCCGGCCCCTGTTTTTTTTGTTTTTTTGCTTGAAAATTTATGCATAACTATGTATACTTATTTAAGTTTTTCCGTAAACATATTATTAAAAACAGCCCCGGCACAAGGAGGTCCTCAGATATATGATTAAAGCAGCCATAATCGGAGATGGCTATACTGCCGCTGAGCTCTTACGATTACTCGTCGGAAGAGATGATGTAGCAGTGGAGTGCATTACTTCTACAGAAAACATAGGTAAAAAGATAAATCAGGTGTATCCACATTTAACCGGTTTTTTCGATTTAACTTGTACAGCTACTGATCTAAACCTTATCAATAATAGCTGTCAGGTAGCTTTCCTGGCACTTCCCCACGGTCTTTCCGTACCTATGGTGAAGGAATTGGTCTCCGGGGGAGTGCGATGCATCGATCTGGGGGCTGATTTTCGCTTAAAAGACGTGGCCATCTATGAAAAGTACTATGAAACCGTGCATGAAGCCCCTCACATGTTGGCAGATGCGGTATATGGTCTACCGGAACTGTACCGGGATAAGATTAAAGATGCTCAGATTGTTGCTAACCCGGGCTGTTATCCCACCAGTGCCATAGTGCCCTTGGCCCCGCTGCTAAAAGCAGGTTTGCTGGCTGGGGAAGGTATAATTGTTGATTCCAAATCAGGAGTTACCGGTGCGGGCCGGTCAGCTAAGCCCAGCAATCATTTCTGTGAAGTGAATGAAGGCTTTAAGGCTTATGGAGTGGGTACTCATCGCCATGGACCGGAAATAGCTCAGGAACTGAGCTTGGCAGCCGGTACTACGGTGCAAATGATTTTTACTCCCCACCTGGTACCCATGAACCGGGGAATCTTAAGCACTATATATGCCCGGCTGCGAACCGGGGCCGAAGCGGGTCAGGTACGCAAAGTTTTAGAGGAAGCCTATGGGACCGAGCCCTTCGTCAGAGTACTTCCAGAAGGGGTCTTCCCCCATACCAAATGGGTTTATGGCAGCAACTTTATAGATATAGGTATCTATGCAGATGAAGAAAGCGGTCAGGTTATACTGGTCTCTGCCCTGGATAATCTGACCAAGGGTGCTTCTGGCCAGGCCATTCAGAATCTGAATGTGATGTTTGGCTGGCCGGAAACTAAAGGATTGTTGTTTCCGGGTGTACACCCTTAACCGGATAGCAAGTAGGAGGAGTGTAAATAATGAAGAAAATTACGGGCTCCATAACTGCTCCCCAGGGTTTTTTAGCCCAGGGAGTCTGCGCCGATTTAAAGGCCAAAGATAAAAAAGATGTGGCCCTGATTTATTCCCAAGTACCCTGTACTGCCGCCGGGACTTTTACTACCAATCGGGTCCGGGCCGCTTGTGTGGATATCAGCCGGCAGCATTTGGAAAACGGGCAAGCCCAGGCCATTGTAGTCAATAGTGGCAATGCCAATGCCTGCACGGGTGAACAAGGCTGGCATGACACCCTGCAAATGGCCCAGATTGCCGCTGAAGAGATAGGGATTGCTCCTCAAGATGTGGTAGTAGCGTCTACCGGAGTGATTGGGGTTTTTATGTGTATGGATAAGATTGAAAAAGGAATTCGCCAGGCAGCGGCTAATCTGAGCCAGGAAGGTGCCCATAATGCAGCCCTGGCTATTATGACTACCGACCTGGTCAGCAAAGAGATGGCCGTAGAAATAGAACTGCAGGGCAAACCGGTACGCATTGGAGCCATAGCCAAAGGTTCAGGCATGATACATCCTAATATGGCTACCATGCTGGCTTTTTTCACAACAGATGTGGCCATAGACAGCTATTGTTTAAAAACAGCCTTCCAGCAAGCAGTACAACAGTCTTTCAATATGGTGAGTGTGGATAGGGATACTTCAACCAATGATATGGCCATAATTCTAGCCAACGGTTTGGCAGGCAATCAGCTTATCGATGATATAGAATCTGACGATTATAGAAGGTTTCAAGAAGCCCTGCAAGAAGTGGCCATATCACTGGCCAAAATGATAGCCCGGGATGGAGAAGGGGCTACCCGCCTCATCGAGGTCCAGGTGACCGGGGCGCCAACCCAGGAGAGCGCGCGTCAGATCGCCCGGGGGATTACTGCTTCTAATCTGACCAAAGCAGCGATTTTTGGGCAGGATGCTAATTGGGGGCGGATTCTGGCCGCAGCAGGCTACTCCGGAGCCCAGTTTGATCCCAATAAAGTAGATATTTACCTAGGCGCGGAAAAGGTAGCGGAAAACGGAATGGGTTTGCTTTTTGATGAAGAGCGCGCCCGGCAGGAATTAGAAAAAGACCCGGTGGTGATAACCCTTGATCTGAAATCCGGGTCCAACTCAGCGGTTGCCTGGGGCTGCGATCTGTCCTATGACTATGTCAAAATCAATGCCTCTTACCGCACCTAATGCCCAAGAGGGATGCAAGAGGGGACGGTTCTTTCTTGCATCCGGATTGCCGTGTGTTTTTATAAACCAGTTTTGACTTATATAAAATAATAGCATGATGCAAGAAAGAACCGTCCCTTCTTGCAACAGGAATGGGGGGAAGATAGTGATTGCCTCAGCGATGGAAAAGGCGGCGGTACTGGTTGAAGCCCTGCCTTATATAAAAGACTTCTATGGTAAAAAAGTAGTTATAAAGTACGGCGGTGCGGCTATGACCGACCCGGACCTGCAGCAAAAGGTGATGCAGGACATAGTTTTGATGCATTATGTAGGCATGCATCCCATAGTGGTTCATGGGGGCGGACCGGAAATAAACCGCTTGTTGGACCGCCTCAACATATCCAGTCACTTTGTAGATGGCCTGCGGGTTACTGATAAAGCCACCATGGAAGTAGTGGAAATGGTCCTGGGAGGTAAAGTAAACAAAGAAATTGTGGCTGGCTTAAATGCCAACGGCGGCCTGGCTGTAGGGTTATCCGGCAAGGACGGCAATCTTATCGAAGCCGGTCCCGTTGACTACAGCGGAAAAATGGGCTTCGTGGGCGAGGTACGGCGCATAAATTCTCAAATCATAGAGACAGTAATAGAAAACGGATACATACCTGTTATTGCTCCTATCGGTATTGATGAACAGCAGCAAACCTATAATATAAATGCAGATATGGTGGCAGCGGGCATAGCTGTGAATATGCAGGCCGATAAACTGGTGCTTTTAACCGATGTGCCCGGCCTGTTAAGAAATCCTGATGACCCTGATAGCCTTATATCAGTCTTGAAGGTGAGTGATGTACCCAAGCTGACCGAGGAAGGGGTAATTGCCGGGGGGATGACTCCTAAAGTGCGCTGCTGCGTAGAAGCAGTTACCGGAGGAGTAGGGCGTACCCATATCATAGATGGCCGCATACCTCATTCCATTCTGCTGGAAATTTTCACCCGGGAAGGAATCGGTACCATGGTGGTCAATGGGTAACAGTGAAACAGGGAATGGTTCTCTGTTTCGGGAAAAATGGAGGAAGGATAAATGACCAATCAGGAATGGATTAATAGAGGGCAGGAAGCCTTGATGAGTAATTATGGACGCTTCCCCATTGCTCTGGTGCGGGGGAGTGGCAGTTATGTCTGGGATGCTAACAATAAACAATACCTGGATATGGTAGGCGGGATTGCCACTTGTTCCCTGGGACACTGCCCTAAAGTCGTCCTGGATGTCTTAAAAGAACAAGCACAAACCCTGTGGCATGTCTCCAATCTCTACTGGATACCGCCCCAGATCCAACTGGCGGAAAAACTCATTCAAGGCTCGGGCCTTGACAAAGCCTATTTTTGCAACAGTGGCGCAGAAGCTAATGAAGCGGCGATTAAACTAGCCCGCAAGTATTTTTACCGGCGCAAACAAGCCCACAAGACGGAAATCATAGTCTTCGAAAATTCCTTTCATGGACGGACCATGGGAGCTTTGACTGCGACGGGCCAGCCAAAATACCATGAAGGTTTTGGGCCCCTGGTACCGGGCTTCAAATACGTGGAGTACAATAAACTGCCCGCAGTGGAACAGGCTATTACCGATAACACCTGTGCCATAATGGTGGAGCCTATTCAGGGAGAGGGAGGAATCCGCCCGGCTGATCTAACTTTTTTGCGCAGTCTTAAACATATTTGCGATCAAGCTGAAATACTGCTGATTTTCGATGAAGTACAGTGCGGAATCGGGCGAACCGGCACTTTGTTTGCCTACGAGCATTATGGAGTAAAGCCCCATATAGTTACCCTGGCCAAAGGGTTGGGCAGCGGTTTTCCCATTGGAGCTATGCTCACCACTTCTCAAGTGGCTACTGGTTTTGCGCCCGGTGATCATGCCGCCACCTTTGGGGGCAACCCCCTGGCCACGGCGGTGGCCAGCAAGGTAATGGATGTAGTTAGTCAAGAAGAATTTCTGGAGCAGGTAAAAGAAAAGGGCCGGCTGCTCCGGGAAGGCATACAAAAAATCGGTGATCCCCGTGTCAAAGAGATTCGCGGGCGGGGCTTACTTATCGGCGTGGAATTTACGGCTCCGGTTCAGGAGTTAATCAGTGTCTGTATGAAAAAAGGCCTCCTGCTGGTAGGTGCCGGAAGCAATTTGGTGCGCTTTGTGCCGCCCTTAACTATAAATCAAGTGGAAATTAATCAGGCCCTGGCCTTATTTAAGGAAGCCTTAAAAGAATGGGATGCCTGATATAAAGGAGTGAAAATATGCAGGAGATAAACGACTCTTTAAGGGGCCGGGATTTTGTTAGCATTCATGACTTTACCCCCGCGGAAGTTGCCTACATACTAGAAGTGGGAGCAAAATTGAAAGAGGAGCAAAAACAGGGTGTTCCCCATCCGCACCTGGCGGGCAAGACCTTAGGTATGATATTCCAAAAGTCTTCCACCCGTACTCGCGTAGCCTTTGAAGTGGGTATGTACCAGTTAGGAGGGCATGCTTTGTTTTTAAGCCCCCGGGATATTCAGTTAGGCCGGGGCGAAACCATTCAGGATACGGCCCAGGTGCTCTCTCGCATGCTGGATGGCATTATGATACGCACCTTTGATCACGAGGAAGTTTTGGAACTGGCCAAATGGGCGGATATCCCTGTTATTAATGGATTAACTGACCTACTGCACCCCACCCAGGTCATCGGTGATATGATGACTATTAAGGAGCATAAAGGGCGACTGCAGGGGCTGAAACTGGCCTTTATAGGCGACGGCAACAACGTAGCTCACTCCTTGCTTTTCGGCGGGGCTAAAGTGGGTATGGAGGTAGTGATAGCTACACCCCCTGGTTTTGAACCCGATTCCCAGATAGTAAGCCTGGCCCAAGAGGATGCTCAGGCTACCGGAGCGAAATTATGGGTGGTCAACGACCCGGCTGAAGCTGTCCGCGACGCCGATATCGTATATACGGATGTATGGGCCAGCATGGGAGAGGAGGACCAGGCTACTGAAAAGGAACAGCAGTTTAATAAATACCAGGTAAACCAGTCCCTCATGTCTCTGGCTAAGAGGGATGCTATAGTTATGCATTGCCTGCCGGCCAAACGGGGCAAAGAAATAACTGATGAGGTTATGGATGGGCCTCAATCAGTAGTTTTTGATGAAGCGGAAAACCGCCTGCATGCCCATAAAGCCATCATGGCTGTAACCATGTAAGGGAAGAATATTATGGGAGAGTTACATATTGAACCAGCCCAAGAAAAAGATATACCTGGTATGCTAGCCTTGTGGAAAGATACCCCTGGGTTAGGATGGGGAGCCGGTGATGATGAAGAATCTTTAGCAGCTTTTATGCAAAAAAATCCCCAGACTTGTCTGGTCTTAAAAGAGGGAAATTCCGTATGGGGTACGGTTTTGGGCGGTTTCGATGGCCGGAGAGGCTACATCTATCATTTAGTGGTAGACAAAGATTTTCGCCGCCAGAGCTATGGGAAAAAACTGCTGCAGGAAGTGGTAGGAGAGCTGGAGCGGCTAGATGCCGAAAAAATACATCTTTTTGTTTTGCGGAGCAATTCTGAGGTGGTGGGATTTTACGAAAAACAGGGTTGGATTAAACGAAAAGATATAGAAGTCCTTTCCCTAGATTTGACAAACTACAGAGAAAAGAGGTAAGTGAAGTGAAAAAACAGCGCATAATCATAATGGGAGCAGCCGGCCGGGATTTTCATAATTTTAATACCTATTTCCGCAGCAATAGCGACTACCAGGTGGTAGCATTTACCGCTACACAAATACCCGATATTGAAGGCCGGGTATACCCTGCTAGTATCGCTGGGGGAAATTACCCCGAAGGAATCCCTATATATCCTGAGGAAGAGCTGCCCCAGCTGATTAAAAAATATGATGTGGACCAGGTTGTTTTCGCCTATAGCGACGTTTCCCATGAAACCGTCATGCACAAAGCCTCCCAGGTATTAGCCTGTGGCGCTGATTTCCGCCTTATGGGACCCAAAAATACCATGATAAAGTCCCAAGCCAAAGTACTGGCCATCACTGCTGTAAGAACCGGCAGCGGCAAAAGCCAAACCACCCGCTATTGTGCTAAAATCCTCTCGGAAATGGGCAAAAAAGTGGCGATAATCCGCCATCCCATGCCCTACGGCAACCTGGCTGACCAGGTGGTGCAGAGGTTTGCCAGTTATGAGGATTTAGATGTGCATCACTGTACTATAGAAGAACGAGAAGAATACGAGCCCCATATTGACCTGGGGTTAGTGGTTTATGCCGGCGTGGACTACGAAAAGATATTGCGCCAGGCGGAAGCCGAGGCCGATGTGATTATATGGGATGGCGGGAACAACGATGTGCCCTTTTACCATACCGATCTGCATATTGTAGTGGTAGACCCCCACCGGGCCGGGCATGAGACCACTTACCATCCTGGCGAAACCAATTTACGCATGGCTGATATAGCCATAATCAACAAGGTAGATTCCGCCGATCCCCTGGACGTAGAAAAAGTTAAGCAAACCGTGGAGACCATTAATCCCAAAGCTAAGATAATCATGGCCAACTCCCCCATAACCGTCGATGATCCCGAAGCTATAGCGGGCAAAAAAGTCTTGGTAGTTGAGGATGGGCCAACTCTTACCCATGGAAATATGGCTTATGGAGCCGGGGTAATCGTAGCAGAAAAACTGGGAGCAGCTGAACTAATAGATCCTCGTCCCTATGCGGTAGGCTCCATCAAAGACACTTTTGCCAAGTATGACCACCTATCCGTACTACTACCCGCCATGGGCTATGGCCAAAAGCAAATTGAGGAACTGGAAAAAACCATTAACGCTTCTCCGGCGGAATTAGTGGTGATAGGAACCCCTATTGATTTGCGCAGAATTATTAAGATAGATAAACCCGCCCTTCGGGTCAGATATGATTTAGAAGAAATCGGAAACCATGAGTTAGCAGATATATTAGCCGAATTTTAAGCACCTGAAGAACCGGGGCCTAATTAGTCCCGGTTTTTTTGTGACAAAAGGTCGAAGGAACCCTAACCTCATTTAGCGAAACACGTTTATTAATCTCATAGGTCCTCTGGCAACTACCCCCAAGGAGGTAAATATATATACAAATTTCCATGAGTATCCGCAGTTTTCATAAAATTCTTACAGTAATCACCCCAAAGCGCTTTTTAATAATCGAAATTTGCTCTCGCTAAACCCTATCCAATATAATATAATGACTATACACAATATAGTATTATAGCCTAGTGTGCACTACTATATATTGTGGTTTTATAATAAAGGAGGATGATGGAGTGGACATTACTAAGATCAAGAAACGTGACGGACGGATTGTACCTTTTGAAAAAGAAAAAATAACCAAAGCCATTTGGAAGGCAGCTCAGGCAGTAGGGGGCAAAGACTACCAGACTGCGGTAGAGTTGACCGAAAAAGTGGTGGAGATAGCCCAATATATAGATGATGACGAGATCGCCACGGTAGAAGGCATTCAGGATCTGGTGGAGCGGGTTCTGGTAAAAAATGGTCACTACAAGACCGCCAAAGCATACATTTTATATCGCAAGCAGCATCAGGACATACGGGAAGCCAGCCAGCTTTTATTCAATAATAAAATCATCTCTGATTATATTGAGAAAAACGACTGGCGCATCAGGGAAAACTCCAATATGACCTTCTCACTGCAAGGTATGAATTTCCACATATCCTCCTTAATAGTATCTCAGTACTGGCTTAATAAGGTTTATCCTCCCGAGATAAGGGAAGGCCACACCAAGGGCGATTTTCACATTCATGACCTGGGTATTCTGGGCGCTTACTGCGTGGGCTGGGATATTCAGGATTTACTCCTGGAAGGCTTTAAGGGTGTACGCGGCAAAGTAGCCAGCGGCCCTGCCAAACATTTTCGCTCTATTCTGGGACAAATTGTTAACTTCTTTTTCACCCTGCAAGGAGAAGCAGCGGGTGCTCAGGCATTTTCCAACTTTGACACCCTTTTGGCTCCTTTTATTCGCTATGACAATTTAGATTACAAGCAGGTCAAACAGTGTCTGCAGGAGTTTGTTTTTAACATGAATGTTCCCACTCGGGTAGGCTTCCAAACGCCTTTTACTAATGTAACCATGGACCTGAAAGTTCCTGAATTCATGAAAAACCAGCCGGTGATTATAGGCGGCCAAATGATGGAAGAAACTTACGGTGATTTCCAGGCGGAGATGGACTTGTTTAACCAGGCCTTTGCTGAAGTTATGATGGAAGGCGATGTGGAAGAACGGGTATTTACTTTCCCTATTCCCACTTACAATATTACCGAAGACTTTGACTGGGATAACCCCAACTATGAAAAGATCTGGGAAATGACCTCCCGCTATGGTATTCCATACTTTTCCAACTTTATTAACAGCGACATGAATCCTGAGGATGCCCGCAGTATGTGCTGCCGCCTCCGGTTGGACAACCGTGAGCTGAGAAAGCGGGGCGGTGGATTGTTTGGAGCCAATCCTCTCACCGGCTCCATCGGTGTGGTTACCATCAATATGAGCCGTATCGGTTACCTGGCCAAAGACCGCAATGACTTCTATCAGCGGTTATTGCGCAATATGGAATTAGCCCGGGATAGTCTGGAGATAAAACGCAAAGTGCTGGAAAACTTAACTGAATCGGGACTATATCCTTACTCCCAATTCTATCTCCGCAATATAAAAGAAGGCTTTGGCCAGTATTGGAAAAACCATTTTGCCACTATTGGTTTAGTGGGTATGAACGAAGCCTGCTTGAATTTCCTGGGCAGCGACATTGCCAGTGAAGAAGGCATGAACTTTGCTACAGAAGTTATGGATTTCATGCGGGATAAACTTATGGAATTCCAGGAGGAAACCGGCAATATCTACAATTTGGAAGCAACTCCAGCCGAGGGTGTTTCCTACAGTATAGCCCGTAAGGATAAAGCCGCATTCCCCGATATTATAGTGGCCAACGAAGCCGAATATCGCCGGGGAGCAGAACCTTATTACACCAATTCCACCCAGCTTCCCGTCAACTATACCGATGATTTATTCAAAGCCCTGAACCTGCAGGACGATTTGCAGACCCGCTACACCGGTGGAACTGTTTTCCACATATACCTGGGTGAATCAGTGCCTTCCAATGAGTCGGCCAAGAAACTGGTGCGCAAGGTATGCCAGCAGTTCAGACTGCCTTACTTTACCCTGACACCTACTTTCAGCATCTGCACCAATCATGGATATTTGAGTGGAAAACATCCAACTTGCCCTATTTGTGAAGCAGAAGGCCGGCAGACAGTGTGCGAAGTATATTCCCGGGTGGTAGGCTATCTGCGCCCGGTGGATCAGTGGAACGCTGGTAAGCAGGCTGAGTTCTCGGGGCGCAAAACTTACGATAAGGCGATTCAATAGATGAAGTTTGCCGGATTAGTAAAACAGAGTCTGGTGGATTACCCCGGGGAGGTCACTGCGGTGCTCTTCACCCGGGGATGCAATATCCGCTGTCCTTTTTGCCAGAATACTCACCTTCTGTTGCGTTCGCCCCGGGTAAGCGAGCCGGTTTTGACCATGGAAGAAGTTGTTGAATTCTTAGAAGAACGCCATGGTTTTCTGGATGCGGTGACCGTTACCGGCGGAGAGCCCACTTTATATGAAGAACTTCCCGCGGCTCTGGCTGTGTTCAAAGAGTTAGGTTATCTGGTAAAATTGGACACCAATGGTACTAATCCAACTATGCTGCAGCAGTTAATCGAAAGGGGCAGCCTGGACTATGTAGCTATGGACATCAAAGCGCCCTTGGATTACCGCAAATACTTGCGCTCCTGTGGCAAACTCACCACCGAAGAGTTTTTCAATGTGCGCAGCTCCATTCGCCTGCTGATGGAAGCTTCTATAAAAGTAGAGTTTCGCACTACCGTGGTCCCGAATTTGCATTCACCCGAAGATATCGAAGAAATCGCCCGCTATATCCAGGGAGCACCGCTGTATTCGCTGCAGCAGTTCAATCCATCGGTAACTTTAGATACCCATTATGAAGCCGTAGTCCCCTATACCCGCCAGGAAATGCAGGAGCTGGCCGACCGCTGTGCTCCTTACGTCCAAACCGTTCGGGTAGTTAACATTTAATAAAGATAATAAAATAATGAGATCCTATAAAATGCTCTGGGTACCCTAGGGCATTTTTTGTACAAATGGGCCGATTTAGTGTAGGTGCAATGTAATTATACGGCCAATTGTGAAAAATAATACAAAATTGTAGACTTATACCCATTATTAATGTTATAATAGAGTCACTTCACCTTTTTTTAAGAATGCCAGATCATCAAACTTATAAAGAACCACACCACTCTACCAACCATTTTGACGCTGGCAGTATAATTTATAGTTTTAATAGCGAAAGCAAAAGTAGCTTTAGCAATGCAGTTTCTGCGAAAGGGGGATTGAGGCTGTTTAACAGTTAATAGACTCTCAAGTTTATTGATTGTCTGTAATGGGGAAAGGAGAGGAAAGTATGATGAATCAAGAAAACCTAAACAAAAGTTTTGCCATGGCCGATAGTGCTTTTGAAAAAATGTGGGACATGTGGCTGGTAGGCCTGGGGAGCATGTCCTGGTCCCAAGAGCAGTTGGAGAATATGGCTAAAAAGTACTTAGAACAAAGAAAAACTGCCCGGGAAGAAAGCACCAAAGTAATTGAGGAACTAATGCAGCAGGTCAAGAAGAATCAGCAGCAAATGAACAGCATGGTTCAGGAAGCAGTTAAAGCAGCCATGGAGAATATAGACATTCCCAGTTTTAATACCTTGGACGAATTAAAGAAAAAGGTAGATGATCTATCCCAAAAAGTAGATGAACTGATGAACGATAAGAAATAACTCTTAGCCAGCGCGGTACATTCCGGGTATCAATTATACCCGGACAAACCGCGTTTTCACGTATTTTTAAGGGGGGAAGATCATGACACAAAATAAGGAAAAAACAGCATCTAATGATGAATCAAGCCAGCAGGAAAAGTTCTTTGTCCCTGACTACAGTGAATTGTGGAAAGAATGGTATTTCCGCATGGAAGATATCTGGTCTGAAACTTTTCGCCAATTCATAACTACCAAGAGTTTTGTCAACATGATGAACAGTACTCTGGAACAGTTTCTTTTTAACGAAAAGCTTAGCCGTCAGAATATGGAGCAGTTTTTAGAAACCAGCCCTTTTCCCACCAAAATGGATGTAGCTCGTGTGGCAGAACTGACTGTTTCTCTGGAAGATAAAATCGACAATCTGGAGTTTAATGTCCTTTCTACCATGGAGAGCATGGCCGATAGCTTGCTAAAACTGGTGGACTATCAGGAAAACATTAAGAAAGAACTGGATGCGCTGAAAAAAGAAAACCAGGCCTTAAACAAAAAGGTAACTGCTTTGCATAAGCAGTTATCAGCCGCCCAGGCCAAAACCTCCCCCAAGGCTGACCAGGAAAATAATTCTGAAGGAAAGCGAAGGGAGGACAAGACATGATTGAACATACTTACCGGGAGCTGAAAATGAGCCCGCTAGGCTTCGGGGAGAAAACCGTTACGGAATTAGTAGGAATAAGGCTGGTTGGAAATTTGCTGGAAAGGGAGGGCACTGCTACATGAAAAAAATAGAGTTGCTGCATGGTTCTCCTGAAGAAGTAGGCTCCCAATTACAAAAGAATATGGAGCGGCTGATGGAGAGTACTCGCCGCTGGGCGCAAATTTTAGCCTATGATCCCCAGCCCCAGACTGGCATGACTCCCAAGGATATTGTGTGGCGCAAAAACAAAGCTCGTTTATACCGGTATATTGCGCCGGAGGGAATACAATACCAGACTCCAATTCTATTTATTTATGCCTTAATAAATAAGCCTTACATCCTGGATCTTATTCCCGGCATGAGCCTGATTGAGCACATGGTAAATCAGGGTTTCGATGTTTATTTATTGGATTGGGGAGAGTTCCAGTGGGAGGATCGCCATTTGAGTTTCACGGACTTGGTATATGATTATATCGCCCGCGCCGTAGCTAAAGTTGTTCAAATATCTGGATGTGATCAGGTCAGTTTGGCTGGTTACTGTATGGGTGGTACCATAACCACCATATATGCCGCCCTTTTTGATACACCCAAAATTCGCAATATCCTCTACCTGGCAGCGCCTATTGATTTTGAAGATGCGGGTTTGTCCAGCATTTGGCTAAAAGCACCCGAGTTTGACCCTGATAAGGTAGCGGATACCTTTCAATTAGTTCCGAAACATTTTATTGATACGGGAGTAAAAATGCTCCGACCGGTGCGGAATTTCTGGGGAACTTATACCCGCCTGTGGAAATCCATAGATGAAGGAACTCCCATTGAAGCCTGGAAAGCCCTGAACAAATGGGTCAATGATAATGTCAACTTTCCGGGAAATGCTTACCGGCAGTGGATCAAAGACTTCTACCAGGAAAACAAGCTGATGAAAGGTCAATTGCGTATCAAGGGACAGGTTGTGGATATGAACAGCATAACTGCTTCACTATTAGTGCTGGCTGGGGAAAAAGACCATTTGGTTTTGCCCCATCAAACCGAGGGCATTATTAAACACAGCAGTTCCCAGGACAAAACATTTGAGGTCTTTCCCGTAGGACATGGCGGGCTGGTGTTCGGCAACTATGCCAAAAACAATGTTTATCCCGTGATTTCCCAATGGCTGGCCCAACGCTCTTAGGAACCTCTGCTTAATTGCCGGTGAACCCAGCCAGCGGCTTGGGGATGGTATAACAGTTCGATATGATTCAGGGGCAGGGTTTGTTTCCCTTGCAAACGGGCCCCCCGTTTTACCATGGCTCCGGTATTAAAGACGCTGTCCAAAAATACAACACCATCACTATCCGCTCCGCCCGACAGCGGAATCATACCGAACAGACAACTGGTACCAGCCAGGACGGACAGTTCAATATCCGGTTCCAGCCCCTGTTTTTCCAGGCGTTCGATGAGATACCCGCCGTCCGCCAAAGCGGCCTCGATACCGCGGGAGTGGCTCATAAAGCCTTCCCCTCCGTAATAAGTGGTCCACCAATCCTGCTGGGTAATATCCAAGGCAATTTGCTCATCCCAGCGGTAGAGAATTTGACTTTGACCGGGGAAGGCGCCTCCCGCGTAAATAGAACGAAGGGTCACATCGATGGGGCTGCCCCAGTAGTATAAGCGATCCCAGGGAATTACCCCATTGCCGCCAGCCAGGTAGATCATATAGGATACACTGGGAAAACGGAAAGCGAAGTCATTGCCCAGGTTGGGAACTCCCAACATAATCACCCGCCGGACATCACCGCGGAAAGCAGGGGATATCAGGCTGGACAAGTAAATACGAGCGGCAATGCCCCCTTTGCTGTGAGCAACCAAGTCTACCTGTTGGACACCACAGCGGGAACAGACTTGTTGAACAGCATCAGCCAGTTGCTGAGCCTGGATATAGTTGTCACCATGGGGATGAGAAAAAGTTATGGCAAAGACCCGGTAGCCCAGCTCCACTAACTGCTGCTGCAGGCCCACATGACCCATGTTCCACAGGTTAGTATAAGAGGTGGCGTCCAGTCCCGCGCCATGTACCAAAAGAACGGGAACCGGGCGGAAGTTGCTATCCCACCCAGGTGCTGAGTGCAGCAGGTAATGGCTGGCTGGTGGAGTGTCGCTGCCAAAGTGTTGAACTAAATAAGGATCTATGTGCGTATTTACTTCACAAAAAGGCTCTTTAACTTTGCTAAGAGCAGGAAGCAAGCACAGTTCCGTCTTTTGCCAATGACTGCTGCTGTCGGCAGCAAAGACCCGCAAGCTGTATAGCAACTCAGGCCTGCCATATTCGGGCATGGTGTCACCGCCTTTGGCTTCTTTTAGAATAGTTTAGCAGATAAACCATTGTGGCTCACCTGTAGGGTAAATTGAGGGAGAAGGGAATGAAATAATGCAAACCATTAATGACATTAAGTTGGCTCATCGTTATTACTCCATACTGGCGCAGTTACAACATCCTTATGCTTACTGGTCCACCCCGAACCATATAATATTGGAGCACCAAACACTGCGGCTAAGGCATTTTAATAATCCCAATATTTCTGATAGTGAGCGGCCGGTGTTGATCCTGCCTCCCCAGGCTGGCCATCACGCCAACATTGCCGATTACTCTATCGATCAAAGCTTGGTACGAGTATTTCATCGCTATGGATTTGACGTTTATGTTACCGAGTGGTTGTCAGCCACCAGTGAATATAAAGACTTAGGCATAGATGATTATATACGCCTGACCGATGAAGCTGTGGAGGAAATACGCGGCCGTACCGGTTTGTATCGCATTCATATAGTGGGAGAATGCCAGGGAGGATGGCAGGCAGCCATATATACTGCTTTGTTCCCCGAGAAAATAGCCAGCTTGGTAGTGGCCGCTGCCCCCATCGATGTCAATGCCGCTCCTTCCCAAATGGTGGATTATGCCAAGCTGCCCATGGCCTTTTTCCGGTACCTGGTGGCTACCGGGCTGGGAGTAATGCGGGGAAAATATATATTACAGGGATTTAAGAATATGCAGCCCGAGGAGCACTATGTCCTCAAGTACAAGCGGCTATGGGACATGCTTAAAGAAGGGGATGAAGCCGGCATAGAGCGGTTTATTCGTTTTGAAAACTGGTATGAATATACTCAGGATTTACCAGGACGCTTCTACTTAGAAATCGTAGAAAAAATCTTCAAAAACAACGGCCTAACCAAGCCAGGCTATATCCGCCTGAACGGCCGATCAGTGGATCTGGGTAAGATCAGGTGCCCGGTTATTCTCATGGCCGGTGAGAAAGATCATATTACCCCCGCACCCCAGCTGTTTGCTATGCGCGACTTAATCAGTACCCCTCCAGAAGATATTATTGAAATTATGACCAGCGGCGGCCATATAGGCACCTTGATGGGCAACGAAGCCCTGCGGGAAAACTGGACCATAGTTAATGAAATGCTCCAACAGGTCATCTAGGATACTGTTAGTTCAGAGCGGCTTAAACACGTTACAGGCTGTCCTATACAATCCCCCTCCAATAAAGCTATAATATTGATTAAGTCTAGAGCAAAGGACAATGAACATAATAGACGATTTTATTGATGAACTGCTGTGGGGCAGCCTACAGGTGGCGTAAGAGAGCCCCGGACACATAAAAAGGCTATTAATGAGGTGCAGGAATGGCTGAGGAGGACAGGAAATGATGCACATAAGCAAGTTTGAACATGTTGAGGGCAGTCCAATCGAAGAACAGGTAGAAGAGTGGGCGGAAACCTTTTTCTTTAACCTTATGACTATCTTGAATTCCTTTTTGTCACACGTGGACGTTGCCGAAGCAGTAGCCCGCTTAAAAAGTATACCCTTTGATGAATTGGTTATAGAAGAATTAGAAGGGGAGGATAAGGCGGTGGTAAACATAGCGGTGGCCAAGGTCCTTGAATTAGCGGAAGCCGAAATCTCTTTTCAGGAGTGCTACATTCAGGAGTAAGATTTTAATATGATATTCTCATAAGATTAGGACCAAAGTACGATATATCACCGGGCTTTTAGCTCAAAAAATTGGGACTAGGAAGCACAAAACCCAAGGTGTAAAATTACCATTAGTCATAACGATTTATTTACGGTGGGGGAAAGACAATTTATGCAAAAATGCAGCATTTGCAATATGCAATATCCTGAACCAACACTAAAGAAGATGGTGCAAATTATAGAGCGCAAGGCCTACCTGTATCACATATGTCCGGCTTGCCAATTAGTTGTAATCAATAATCCCAGCTATTACTACCTGACTGAACCCCAGGAGTCAAACAGCAAGTAGCTGTTATTCTATATATGAATAGAAAACCTATGCCACTTCCAGCCCGTCTTTGTTGTATTAGCATAAGAAAGTGGCTTTTTTCATGGAAAGATACCACTGTCCCTGGGTTTAACCAGAGATGCCGGGGAATTAGGGATAAAAAAACTTGATTCCCATCCGTTAACCCCTTATAATTTATGGGTGCCAGGAGCTTTGTCTTGGCCACCAAACTCAATAAGCCGATGTGGCTCAGTGGTAGAGCAGCTGATTCGTAATCAGCAGGTCGCCGGTTCAAATCCGGCCATCGGCTCCAGAAAATAAGTAATCCCCGGATTTTGTTTCCGGGGTTTCTTGCCATTAGCTCCCGTTTAGCCTTTATAACCACATATAAATGTGGTTTGATTAATACTGCCTGATTAAATAAGCAATAGCAGCAATCCGGCCAACGGCTCCAGCAGAAAAATAAGGCCCCTCCGGTGTTGGAGGTGTTTTGATAGTGAAACTGAATTGGATTAATGGGCTCAATGCGAATTATTGGTATTAAAGCTCGCATTGTTTCTATATTAAACTCGTCGCCAAATGCTCCTCTACTCGCTGTTGTGCTTATCTATTCAACCGCAAGCTTACTGGTTACGCGGCCGTTTTTGATATACAGTTTCATTCCTTTGTAAATGATATAGCTAACATTGCCATCGGGCATAATGACATTAGAGTCACTGTCCATAATTCCCCAACGTCCATCCAGCATAACAGTGAAAAATTCAACACAGCCTTTTCCCCAAGAACGCCCGGGCATATAAAACATGCCGTATTCTCCCACTGCGTCAAACTGCAAAGGCACTACTATAGCTCCAGTGTGATCAAGAAATCCCCATTTGCCATTTCCCTTTACCGGAGCGTATCCTTCAATCGAAAAGCCCCTGGCGTCATCAAATTTAGGTGGAAGAATATAATTTCCTTTATCATCAATGAATCCATATTTACCATCCTTCATAACCAGAGCTGCATAAGTGAAATGGAGTCCTTCCTCCCCATTCAAGATAGCCTTAAATTCATCTACTTGATCAAATTGAGGGACAAAGACTTCTTTACCGGTTTTATCTATCAATCCCCATTTACTATCTTTCCTTACTGGGCACAAAGCTGCGTCATAAAAATGACAGGTTTCGTCCCAGACCGTATCTACAACCAGCCTGCCGTCACAAGCAACAAAGCCGTATTTACCGTTTTTAACAACTTTCGCACAATCACTGTAGAAAGGAAATACATAGTCAAAAGCGGGTGGTACTATGATTTTTCTGGTATCCAGGTGAAAGAATCCCCATTGGGACGAGGCTCTTTTATTTCGCCCCTGATCATTCTTTTCCCGATCATAACTACTAGTATAGAATTGCATCAAGGGTATTATATTGTACCAGGCTTCCCAGCGTAGTTGTTCGGTGGGCAGAATATTCCCCTCTTTATCAAGTACATAAACAGTATCATCAATTATTATCCCATCATAATACTCGTCCCACTCACAATTGTAGATGGTACATGGTTGCTTGCTTTTCATTTAATCCTCCTAACGTAGATGTCCAAGTAGTCGCAGCACCGGTATGTCACACATTAAGCTTGTTTTGGCGACTTTATCTTACTGCTGAATTCAATCTTTTCAGCTCTTGGTATTAATAATAGATTGGCGTTATGACAAGAGATTGTCATATGGCTTCAAGAAAACCGGAATTTGGTGATTTGAAAACTCCGCTGCAATAATCTCAATTAGTCACCTGTTGAGGAAAAACTTACTTGCCTGCTGATGGCGGAGCTTGCCCATCTTAACTTAACTCCTAGAAGGACATAACCGAATAAAACCAGAATAATAGACATATATACCAAATTGTTGTAAACATGGTACAGGATATGACATTCGAAGTGGGGAGGGGGAGCAGGTGCAGGCTAGAGTTATTCCCAATCTTGACCCAGTTTCCATAGAAAACAATGGGGAACGGTTATTTTATCAAGCGGCAGCTGAGCTTCCAGCTGACTATACGGTTTTCTATTCTTGTAAATACGTGTTACCTGGAGATGATGATCATCCTGATTTGATCAAAGAGGCTGATTTTGTAATTGTACACCCGGCCTTGGGGTATCTCGTTGTGGAAGTAAAACAGGGAGAAATAATGTATCGTGATGGCTGCTGGTGGGAGCACAAGGACCGGGACTATATACCTATTAGAAAAGACCCGCTGCAGCAAGCGCAGCAGGCCATGTTTGCCATTCTCGACGCCTATAAAGAAAAAGCCAAAACTAATAGTTTCCCCCTGCAAATAAGATATGCCGTGGCATTTCCGGAATGCAGCAAGCTTATCGGTGACCTGCCCATGGACCTGCATCAGGACAGTATATTTTTGTTTGGGGACTTGGAAAACCTGGAGACCAGGATTAAAAAGATTTTTACAACAGGCACGGATAGAGCTAACCCCGAAGCAGCCCAATTTTTAATCGACAAGGTATTAGGTCCCAGTTTTATGGTCTTTGCCCGCCTAGAAGAGCGGATGGATATGTTTAATGAGCGTGCCCAGCGGGTATTGACAGAAGAGCAGGACCGTATTCTGGAAGAGACCGAACTGGATAATCGCAAGATTTTCTTTGGAGCCGCAGGTACCGGCAAAACCTTTATTGCCATGGAAAAGGCCCGCTTACTTCATAATAAAGGCCAGAAAGTGTTTCTCACTTGTTTTAACCGGAATTTGGCCCATTATTGTCATAGCCAACTACCCCATGGCATAGATGTGCAAAATTTTCATGATTACCTGCTAGATAACGTAGTGACCAGTGACGGGAAAATTGTTGTCCCCGATGATCCAGCCTTGCTGAGCGATTTCTATAATAATGAACTGCCTGCTCTGGGCTTTGATTATTTTAGTGAATTACCCGAAGCGGAGAAGTACGATGCCATTATAGTTGATGAAGGACAAGACTTCCGGGAGGATTGGTTTACCTGCCTGGAAACCATGCTCAAAGAGAATGGTTGTTTCTATGTGTTTGCCGATCCGGGACAGAAACTCTACCAGGAAACCTTGGATAGTCTAAAGCATTATCCATTTTCTAAACATAAGCTTACTCGCAACCTGCGCAATACGGAGGTTATCAACGATTGGCTGGTTCAAGTAGCGGGTGGTCCGGAAACCATTGCCTTTCTAAAAGGAGGCATGCCGGTAAGCGTGTTTACTTGGACTACTATGGAAGAAGAAAGGAAATCGATCGAGAAGGAAATT